>Ga0265297_10000096_pt1 | contig 303070 bp, 293 predicted proteins | sample Munlanlwell13791_FD_192502 | JGI IMG/M metagenome (GOLD analysis project Ga0265297, IMG submission 192502) | Leachate microbial communities from a municipal landfill in Southern Ontario, Canada - Leachate well 137-91 | ecosystem: Engineered > Solid waste > Landfill > Unclassified | place...
GGTTACATAACGGCGATGGTAAATATAAAAATTTTTTGCTACTTCTCGTGGCTATGGCAATGCTATTGGTTGGTTCCCATTTTACCGTGACATCTGCGACTGATTTAGCGCACGCTCTAAAAATATCACCCATTCTTATCGCTATGCTTGTGGTTAGTTTAGGAACTACAATGCCCGAATTATTTTATTCTCTAAAATCAGTAAAGAAAAAAGACGATGGACTCGCGATTGGCGACATTATGGGTTCGGTATTGGCAGACGCCACTATCGTCGTGGGAATTCTGGCGATTATTGACCCTTTTACTTTTCCCGTAAAAATTGTCTACATAACAGGTGCATTTATGGTTGTGGCGTCGCTGGTGCTTTTGAGTTTTATGAAGTCCAGCCGGACAATTTCAAAAAAAGAAGGGTTTATGTTATTAGCTTTTTGGGTGATTTACGCCATTGTTGAATTTGTAGTTAGTAAATAACACAAAAACAAAGGTAGCGCGCCAGTTTTCAACTGGCACGAAATTCGGAAGCGAAAAAGGAAAGGTTCAAAAACCCGCCCGCATTCCTCCCCAGACCCCTCCTGCGGGCGGGAAGAAAGCCGAGGCAGGGCGAATCCAAAACCCCAGACCAATTGTTTCGCCCTGCCGAGTCCGCATTATTAGTTTTAATCATTTGGATTTTGCTCGAAATAGTTTCGAACTTTGTCCAATAAACACCGCAGATCATCCTCTCGCAATTGCGAGAGCGGTAACGGATACCGCGCCCGCGTCTTTCAAGACGCGGGCGCATTCGTTTAGGGTCGCACCGGTGGTGCAAACATCGTCCACTAATATAACAGACCGACCACGAAACATGTCGGGGTTGATACAAGTGTAAAGACCACGAACATTGGAAAGACGTTCCGGCCGGTCTTCCAGTTCGGCTTGAGGCGTGCCATGAGCGGAGCGAACCAAACCCTCACCGACATCCAGACGATAATGGCGGGCGATGGCCCGAGCCAGAAGTTCGGCTTGATTAAATCCACGCCAATATTCGCGGGTTTTAAAAAGTGGGACCGGCACCAAAAGGGGGTTGCCTTGCACGACCGAGAAATGGTCTCGCTTAGCTAGATGGTCAAGATGCTTGAAAGTTAGTTGACTAAGCGGTTGAGCCAAATCCTGAAGAAAACGATATTTAAAAAGCTTAATGGCCGAAGCGACTATTGGGTCTTTAAAATCACTAGCCACGAATAACTGATCCACGACATAGGTTTCCCGACAAAAGACACAAGTTTTGCCCAAGGGTGTCGGTCGTTGGCAACCGATACATTCATTTTGTTTTTTGACCGGCAGAGCGTTGAAGCAAGGACGACAAAGATATTCACGATCCAAATATTTACCACAAGATAGGCAACGATAAGGAAAAATCAGATCAACAAACCAGTTCAACAGACTATGGGGATAAAACATAGTATTGACAGATGGCTCTTGTGATATACTTAACCTAGCTAATCTACTATATGTTCAATCTTTTCGGATCGAAAAGCAAACTCGGCATTGATATTGGCACGGCCTCAATTAAAGTTGTCGAACTAGAGAACAGCAACAACCGTTTCACGCTCAAAAATTACGGCCTCTTCGAGATGAAGAATGATAAGAACATTCCCACCAGCGAACAAAGCATCTTGAAGCTTCCCGATAGTGAAATCATCTGGGGAATTAAGGAGGTGCTCAAGAAATCAAAAATCTCCGGCCGTGACATTGTCGCTTCCATTCCGGCTTTCTCTACTTTTGCCACCGTTATCCAGATGCCGTACCTCTCTGAAGATGAACTGGCCAAAGCTATTCCGTTTGAAGCCCGCAAATACGTCCCCATCCCGTTGGATGAAGTCGTGCTTGATTGGTCTATTATAGGCGTAACCGGAGAGAGCGCTCGGCCGACAGTCGAGATCTTTCTCGCAGCCGTTCCCAAAGATGAAACAATCCGTTATCAAAATATCATGGCCGGAGCGGGATTGAACTTGAAAGCGTTGGAATTGGAAAACTCGGCGCTCATTCGCGCTCTGCTCGGAAACGACCTTGCCCCGACGGCCATCGTCAATATCGGCGGCCGCAGCACTTCTATTGTCATTGTCAGTAAGGGTTATGAACGCCTCTCGCACAATTATGAGGTCGGCGGATTTGAGATAACTAAATCCATTTCTCGTGCATTGAACATCAGTCTGGACAAGGCCGATGAGCTTAAAAAACGCCTGGGGATGAAACAAGCCGATGAAAACATCATCAATGAAGCCATGAGTACTCTAATTGATATGATGGCTTTTGAAACCAAAAAGACGATTAATTCATTTGAAAATGCCCGCGGCGAGAAAGTCGCCCGTGTTTTGCTGGTCGGAGGGATGATCAATATGCCGAACTTCTTGAATTACTTTAAACAAAAACTGGGCCAGGATGTCTTCGCCGGCAACGCTTTCGCCCGCATTGTCTATCCGCAAGGATTGGCGCCGGCCATAGGGGAACTAGCAAGCACTTTTGCCGTTGCCGCCGGTCTGGCGATGCGAGATATTTAGCTACTAATCAGAAGTGTTGATAAAAGAAGACACCAAAGACGAATTGTAAGTTATAATAATAAGAAGGCTAATTTATTTTAATAATGGCTGATAAAGGCGGAATACAATTACTTCCTGAGAACAGAAAAAGAATTGACGTTAAGATTCCAGGTGAGAACAGGCTGATTTATATAGGCATGACGCTTATTGTATTTGTGTTGGTTTTGGCCGGCGGATTATGGCTTTACAGCAACAACCTATCCAAACAGATTAAGGCTGACGATGAACAACTGGCCGCTTTGGAAAAACAGCGTGATTCTAAAGCCGAACAAAATTTACTAACTCTTTCAAAACAACTCAGCCTAACCAAACAAATCCTGAAAAATCACGTTTATTGGTCCATGGGACTTTCCAAGATTGAATCGGCTCTCCAGAACAATGTCCAATTCAAATCATTCTCGGCTACCCTGAACGAAAAAAGTTTCAATGTTCAAGCTTTGAGCGACAGTTATTCAACAATAGCCAAACAATTGGCTGCTTTTGTCTCTGATGATTCAGTCAAAGATGTTACTCTTAATAATGTCAGCACTCTAACTTCAGGCAAACTTAATTTTAATATCAGAGTTGAATTTAATCCGACAAAATTCTTAATGAACCAATGAACTTATCCCGCACTTATATTGGAGCATTTCTTGCGGCCATCGCTGGAATTATTTTCTGGATGTTATTAGTCCCGACCTATGACAAAGTTATGGCCCAGCGCGACGCTCTGGCTGAACGAACAGAAATTTTAAATGACCGCAGCAAAATTATTGCCAGCATTAAAACCATGACCCAAGAATATGCGGCCAAAGCCGCCGACATAGAACGCTTTTCTTCTATTGTTCCAGCCGAAAAAAGCGCTCCTGAACTCGTTTCTTCAATCCAGGCCTTGGCGACCCAAAATGGTCTTCAATTAACAACAATCTCCTTAAGCGGGAGCTCTAATCAGGCCACCAGCACTTACCAAGTACAATCGATTGATCTTGGATTGAATGGCGGGTACCTGGCTTTCAAATCTTTTTTGATGGCGCTAGAAAAAAATATCCGTATTATTGATGTTATTTCCGTGGATGCTACCCCAATTGCTGAAAATTCTTCCATCATCGGGTTCCGCATTAAAGGAAATGCTTATTTCTTAAAATAATGGCCCCATCATCTTCTTCAAATTCAAAACTTTACATCGCCCTTATTGTATTGACTGGGTTAGTTGGCGGATATGTTTTCTACAGCCAATGGATTAAACCAGCCGAAGTCTTAATCCCGCCGCCATTGATAAACAAGCAAGACAATCTGAATTCGTTTAAGACATTAAAAATAGACTTCAAGGTTTTGGACGATTCAGCTTACAAGAGCCTCATAATTTCCGGTGAATCGCCAGTAAATCCTGGCGTGACCGGCAAGAAAGATTTGTTTGCGCAGTAGAGGGAATCCTAAATTCTAATCCAAAATCCTAAACAGAGAATGGACCCGAGCTGTTGTTTAGAATTTAGAATTAGAAATTAGGATTTATTTATCGTCATGCCCCAGCAAATTCCGACAACTTTATTTCAAGAACTGATCCGGACCAAAGTTATTACCCCTGAACAGGGTGAAAATTTAGAGAATCTAGTGAAGAAAGAGGGGAAAGACCTGGGTCGGGTCTTAATCGAACAAGGCCTGATTTCTGATGACGATCTGGCGGCGTTAAAAGCAAAACTCTACCGGCTGCCGGTAATGCATCTCGCTGATATTGAGCTCAGTCACGAAGCCCTCAAGGATGTAGGGGAGGATGTTGTTAATTTTTATAAGGTCACGCCTTTCGGTAAAGAAAATTCAACCCTTCGGATAGGTATTATCAATCCAGAAGATGTTGAAGCATTAGAAGCGATTAAGTTCGTTGCCGCCGACAAAGGTCTGACTCTTGAAAAATATGTCATTACCTATAAAGATTTTGACACCATAGTTCGAAATTACCGGACTCTTTCCGGCGAAGTCGGAAAAGCGATTGAGTCCCTTAACGAAGAATTCGATAAAAAAGTCACTGTCGCGCCCGGTCAAAGCCTGGAAGAAATTACCGCTGAAGCGCCAGTAACCAAGATCGTGGCCGTTATTATTCGTCATGCCGTCGATTCCCGGGCTTCCGATATTCATATTGAACCCTTTGAGGACCGAGTTCGGGTCAGATTCCGTATTGATGGTGTTTTGATTACCGCTCTGACCTTGCCTAAAAATTTAAGTTCGGCAGTCGTTACCCGTATTAAAATCCTCTCCGATTTAAAGATAGATGAGACCCGTCTGGCTCAAGACGGCCGTTTTTCAACCCACCTTAATGAACGCAAAGTTGACTTCCGTATCTCAACTTTCCCGACCAAGAATGGAGAAAAGGTCGTGATGCGAATTTTAGATCCTTTATCTGGCTCAATTGAATTGCCCGACCTTGGACTAGATGGCAGAAATTTAGACGTTATAGTCCGAGCCATGGCTAAACCTTTCGGTTCAATTCTTATCACCGGTCCGACCGGTTCCGGAAAATCAACTACTTTGGCCGGCATGCTCAAGCGCATTAATACTGATGATCTGAACATTGTTACCCTTGAAGACCCAATTGAATATTACGTCGACGGCGTCAATCAATCACAGATTCATGAAGAAATCGGCTATACGTTCGCCTCTGGATTGCGTCATATCCTCCGCCAAGATCCCGATGTCATCATGGTCGGAGAAATTCGAGACCGGGAAACGGCTTCTTTGGCCACTCAAGCCGCTTTGACCGGCCATATTGTTCTTTCAACCTTGCACACCAATGATGCTGTTGGCGTTGTTCCGCGTCTGATTGATATGGGCGTAGAGAATTATCTTATTCCATCAACCTTAAATGTGGCCGCAGCCCAGCGTTTGCTTCGTCGATTATGCACTGAATGCAAACTTCAAACTAAAGCCAATCCGGCCGAAACAGCCATTATTGAAACCGCTCTGAAAGATATGCCTGCTTCTTATCAAAAAGAATTATTATCCAAGGACGGCTACACTATTTACAAACCCAATTTAGAAAATCCATGCAAACAATGCGGCGGCAAAGCCTTCAAAGGCCGGCTCGGTATTTTTGAAATGCTGGAAATGACCCCGGAATTTGAAAAGATAATCCTCGGTAATATTTCTGAAGCGGCAATGCACGAAGAAGCCAAACACCAAGAGATGATTACCATGTTTCAAGACGGAATTCTGAAAGTTCTAAAAGGAATCGTATCGCTGGAAGAATTATTGGAAGTTGCTCAGGCCGGTGAGAGCGCCTAAATAACCGCTAAATTACATGATGGAGAACCCGCAAAAATATATAGAAGAACTTCTGGTCGTAGCCGCGCAAAATGGCGCTTCTGATTTACATCTTTCCCCGGCCGCTTACCCGACGATCCGCGTTGACAGTCGTTTGGTTCCTCTTGTGAAATATGGAATTTTAAGCACGGAAACATTAAAAGAAGTCATTTCTACTCTTCTGGGCCCCGAACGCGAAGCGCGTTTTCTTTCAGAAAAAGAAATAGATTTCTCGATTGAAATCAACGAAAATAGATACCGAGCTAATGTTTATCAATCCCGAGGTTCATATGCTTCCACACTCCGACTTATTCCAAAACAAATAAAAACTCTGGCTGAACTTAATTTGCCGCCAATATTGAATATTTTCACCAAACTTTCGCAAGGATTTGTGCTGGTTGTCGGACCGAACGGCCAAGGCAAATCAACCACTCTGGCCAGTCTTGTAAATATCATCAATAAAGAACGGGGTGAAAAGATTATCACCATTGAAGACCCGATTGAATACATCTTCACGCCGGAAAAAAGTATCCTTGACCAGAGAGAGGTTCACCAGGATACGCTTTCTTTTAACAAAGCTATCCGCTCTTCGCTCCGGGAAAACGTTAATGTGCTCATGGTTGGCGATATGAGAGATTATGAAACCATGAGCGCCGCCGCCACAGCCGCTGAAACTGGCCACTTGGTCTTATCCAGCCTCCACACTAACAGCGCTTCTCAAACCATCGAACGAATTATCGATGCTTTCCCATCCAACCAGCAATCCCAAATCCGCAACCAATTGGCATCAACTATTTCCGGCATCATTTCTCAACGTCTCGTCCCCAGGATCCAGGGCGGTCTTATCCCGGCAGTGGAAGTTTTAATCGCTACCTCAGCCGTCCGGACACTTATCCGCGATAATAAACCCCGACAACTTGATCAAACCATTGAGACTAGCCAGAATATTGGTATGATATCTATGGACAAGTCATTAGCCGACTTAGTGAGAAGAAAAGAGATTAGTCTTGAACGAGCCGAATTCTATTCGATAAACCCGGAAAATTTACGCAATTTTAGCCATGGAATATAACTACCAAGCCAAAAATAACGCCGGCCAGATTGTCGGGGGAATCATCGATGCTCCTTCCCAAGATGATGCTATTTCCATTCTCCACAACAAACAACTTGTCGTATTATCGCTCACACCATTAAAGAAAGACATCCTTTCAAAAGACCTGAATCAAGTCCTTTCCAGAACAACAACCAAAGATATTGTTGTTTTTACGCGCCAGCTTTCCACGCTTATTGAGGCCGATATGCCCCTTGCTGAAGGTTTGCGCACTCTGGCTCAACAAACTGAAAAACCGGGATTAAAAAAGACTGTAATGGAAGTGGCTCAAAGCGTTGAAGGCGGTTCATCGCTTTCGGCGGCCCTGAACGATCACCCAAAAATTTTCACTACCTTTTTTATTAAACTTGTTCAAGCAGGAGAAGCTTCGGGGAAACTTCAAGGTTCATTAACTTATCTCGCCGATTACCTGGAACGCAGCCAAAGTATTAACTCCAAAATCCGGGGAGCATTGATTTATCCGGCTTTCGTGGTTTCCTCGCTAATCATTGTCGCCCTGATCATGGGTATCTATGTCTTGCCCCAATTGCTCGGTGTCTTCAAGGATTCGGGTGTCACTAATTTACCGATTACCACCCGCATCCTTATGGCTGGAACGGCCTTTCTTAATGATTATCTCTATTATATCTTAGCGGTTTTGGTTATTGGCGGATTTCTTATCACTCGGTTTTTAAGAACACCTCAAGGCAAGGTCTGGCGGGATAACTTTTTAGTCAACATGCCCTCTCTCGGAAAAGTTGTTCAAAATCTTTACTTAGCCCGCATGGCTGAAAGCCTTTCTACGCTCATTAAATCAGGCCTACCGATTCTAGACGCCTTAAGAATAACTGCCGACCTGGTTGGTAATGAGAATTACAGAGTGATTATTTTAGCTTCGGAAGAAAATGTCCGTAGTGGTGGCAGTATCTCTGAAATTCTTAGTCAATATAAAGAAATGCCTCCTTTGTTCAGTTCCATGGTCGCAATCGGGGAGCGAACCGGAAAATTAGACTATATGCTCGAACACGTCTCCAAATTCTATAAATCCGAATCCGAAACGGCTATCGGTAGCATTACCCAGCTTATTGAACCGATTCTGGTTCTGATTCTTGGATTCGCCGTCGCCATCCTCGTTTCCAGTATTCTTTTGCCGATTTACAGTCTGGTCGGGTCCGGTTAAAGGCTGTCCTAGTGTTGATATCTTGAGTTGCACTCTTCAGGATGTGTCCTATAATTAAGGCAATAAATTAAGAAAACTCATTCGTGTCTATTAAAAAATCGTTTAGGCTCTCCCGAGGTTTCACGTTGGTTGAGTTGCTGGTAGTTATCGCGATTATTGGCGTTTTGGCAACGTTGCTTCTCTTGCAGCTTAGCGTGGCTCGTCAGCGCGCTCGCGATGCCAAACGTATTGCTGATGTCAACCAGATCCGAACCGGGATTGAGCTCTATTTTGATGATAACGGAAGTTATCCAGCGGAAACAATGGCTGAAATGGCGGTAGACCCTAAGATGGTGCCCCGATATCTGGTTCATTTGCCGGTTGACCCGCTTAGTGGTGAAAACTATGGTTATATTTACTCAGGAACTACTATAACCAAGCCGACAAAATTCCAGGTTTGGGCCGTTCTTGAACAAGGAGCGCAAGCCTTGAAATCCGATAGCGATTTGAATGTAGTCGGTTGGACCGGTGATCTTCCAAGCGGCGCGGGCGGGAATGATAATGGAGACGACAATGATGGAGAAGGCTGTCCAACCACAATAAGTAGCTGTTTCTACGATCAAGGTCAGCAATAATAATCATCTTTAAATAAATACCCGCCGGCTAAAGCTGGCGGGTATTTATTATGCTATGATTAAGCCATGAATATCGCGGTTTTTCTAGCTGGAATCAGCGGTCTTATTTATGGCAGTTTTTTAAATGTTCTTTTGTGGCGTCTTCCCGAAGGCCAGGGAATCGGTGGACGCTCCCATTGCCGTTCTTGTCATCATATTTTAGCTTGGTATGATCTCGTTCCCATTTTAAGTTTTATTGCCCTAAGGAGCCGGTGTCGGTATTGCCAGGCCCGCATTCATATCCGCTACCCGATTGTTGAGACTGTCGCCGCAATTACTCTCGGTATTTTTTTCGCCGTCCAACAGCCGGGATTGAATCTTGAATCGGCTATAACTATATTTATCCTTCTAATCCTCGTCAGTCTTTTATTTTTTGATCTGTTTTATTTAGTCTTACCCGATGTGTTTGTTCTCCCAGCTATAGGCGTTTTTTTAATATACGACATTACCAGAATAGCGAGCCCGCTTTCATACTTTTCAACCGCATTACTTTCAGCCGCTATTTTTGCTATACTTTATGCAGTCTCCCGCGGTAAAAAAATGGGGTTGGGCGATGTAAAACTGGCTTTCCTTATTGGTTTGGTCCTTGGGTATCCGTTTGGCTTTCTGGCCATCGTTGGAGGCGTTTGGTTGGCCACCATCGCGGCATTTTTTCTCCTTATTTTTAAAAAAGCCACGCTTCAAGACGCCATCCCTTTGGGTTCCGCCTTAGCAACCTCGACCATCCTTTTTATTATCTTTCACTATGAAATACTCCCGCTTACGATATTTTTCCGATAATTCTGCCGGCTTTACGCTTGTGGAAATGGCCGTGGTCGCAACGATTATTGGATTTTTAAGCACCACGCTGATTATCAATTTTTCCCGGACTAGGGTTGACATCGATCAGAGCGCCAATTTGGTCGTATCCACTATCCGTGAAGCCCAGTCAAAGGCTGTTTCCAGCAGCGCCTATAGCGGTTATAGCCCTTGCGGTTATGGCATCCATTATCTTTCGCCGACTCAGTTTGTTATTTATCTTGGTCAAGATGCATCATTGGTAAATTGCCCAAGTATCGTTAATAAAAACTACCAGCCGGGCCGGGATATGCTTTTGGGGGTCCAGTCTTTTACAAACCCTAAGATTCAATTTACCAGCCCGTTCAGCGATATTTTCTTTCTGCCTCCGGATCCGAAAACTTATCTTAATAATAATCCTTCGCTTAACCAGCCGCCGATTAACATTCAAATCGGACCAATTGGTGGATCTTGCCCGATTGACTGCCGGATAATTTCCGTTTATCCGTCCGGAAAAATAGAATCCCAATGATGCCTAAACTTTTTAATTTCCAAAAAGGATTCACTCTGGTGGAGACGCTTGTCTCTCTGGTCATTCTAACTGTCGCCTTGATTCCTATTCTCAATCTTTCCAGCAGCGCCTCAAGGATCAGTTCAACCGTTCAAGATAATCTGATTGCTTCAGGTTTGACTCAAGAGGGGATAGAAGTTATTCGGGCCATCCGAGACACGAATTGGTTCAAAGATCAGCCTTTTGACTCAGGACTAAGCGATGGGATTTATAGAGTTGAGTGGAATTCGACGACACCGCTCTCTCTTGGCAGCAACCCGGCACTTAATCTCAACAACGGACAATATACTTATTCGGCCGGAACGGCTACAAAATTCAAACGAACGGTTACTATTACTAAAATCAATGCCGAGGAATTAAAAATTGTCAGTCAAGTTACATGGTCGGATCGTTCCAATGAAGCTCGGTCCATAAGTGCTGAAGACCATTTGTTTAATTGGAAATAATGCTTAAAAATTCACAAAAAGGATTCACTCTGGTGGAGATTATCATCTCGGCCTTTGTTTTTTCAATTATTGCTATTACAGTTAGCGGATTATTCATCCAAATTTTGGCTCTCCAACGCCGGGCTTTTGCCTCTCAAAAAATTCAAGAGAATGGCCTTTTTATCATGGAACTAATGTCCCGCGAGATTCGCGTCAGCCAAATCCAAAACCAAGAATCTTTAAATTGCACCGCTCCGTCTTTGATTATAAACCACCCCGTTAATGGGACGGTAACTTACACTTTAACTAATGGTGTTCTCAAACGTACTGCCGACGGGGTAGTTACTGATCTTAGCTCGTCCACAGTAGCTTTTTCACGATTAAATTTTTGTATTATGGGCTCCGGTCCAACCGACGATCAGCAGGCCCGAGTGACAATCCTGGCTTCCATTCAAAATAAAACCGGCAAAGAAATATTAACCACCAGTTTTGAGACCACCGTCTCATCCCGCGATGTTCAAACCGAATTCTAACCACAACCAAAAGGGTTCCGCCATTATATTTACGGTTTTGATACTGGGGAGTATGCTGGCCATAACCTTGGCTTTGGCCGGTATTTACCTGCCCAAGCTTCGGGCTGTCGGCGATGCCGGTGCCGGCTCAGTCGGCGCTTTTTACGCCGCTGACAGCGCCATGGAATGGTGCCTTTATACTAACCGCGGCAAGCCCGTGCTTCCGCAACCAGAAATGTCCAACGGCGCGGTTTATAAGATATTGCCGGCGGGGTCAGACTGCACAGCTCTACCATTGAATAATCAAATGGTTGGCACATATCACAATGTCAGCCGTTCTCTGGAAGTAACTACTCCTTAATTATGACTAGACTTGAAGCCAAAGAGCGCATCATTAAACTGCGTTCGCTTATCAGCCGCCACCAATATCTTTATCATACCCTTGATGCGCCGGAGATATCCGACGCGGCTTATGATTCTTTAGTTCATGAGTTGACCAATTTGGAAAAAAAATTCCCAGAATTGGCCAAGCCTGATTCGCCAAGCCAAAGAGTTGGCAGTCAGCCATTAAAACAATTCCAAAAAGTCCAGCATGTCGCCCGGATGTATTCTCTTAACGATGCCTTCTTCCAAGAAGATGTGGAGAAATGGCTGGAAAGGTTAGCTAATTTAGACATTAAACAAGTGCCTGAATTCTTCTGCGATCTAAAAATGGACGGCTTGGCGGTGGAATTAAAATACATTGACGGACAATTTGTTCAGGGCTCCACCAGAGGAGACGGTCTTATCGGCGAAGACATTACTCAAAACCTTAGAACTATTGAGGCTATCCCTTTAAAATTAAACGGGGCAGTTCACGGAGAAGTCTATATCCGAGGAGAAGTTTTCCTGACCAAAAAAGAATTTGCCAGAATAAACAAAGAACAAGAAAAGAAGGGCGGTAAATTATACGCCAATCCCCGTAATACCGCCGCTGGTTCGTTGCGCCAGCTTGATCCAGCCATCACCGCCAGCCGCAAGTTGAATTTCTATGCTTATGACCTGCTGAGTTCAAATGAACTTAAAACCAAGAAAGAAAAATATGATGTTTTAAACGAGTGGGGAATAAAAACAAATCCGAACAGCCAGGTGGTTTCATTGGCCAAGGAAATCCAAAATTTCCGCGACTATTGGGAAAAAGAAAGAGAGAAACTGGATTATGAATTGGACGGCATTGTTGTTTCTATAAATGACAACCAGCTTTACGAACGGGCTGGTTTTGTCGGCAAAGCGCCCCGCGGCGGCCTTGCTTACAAATTCACGCCCCGAGAAGCTAAAACCATCGTGGAAGATATTCAGGTTCAGGTCGGTCGGACCGGTACATTAACGCCCGTTGCCCATTTACAGCCGGTCTTCATCGGCGGAACGACCGTCAGCCGGGCCACCCTTCATAATATGGACGAAATCAAACGCCTAGGCGTGAAAATAGGGGACACAGTTATGGTCGGCCGGGCCGGAGATGTTATTCCGGATATTTTAAGCGTGCTGACTGAAATCAGAACTGGCAAAGAGAAAGATTTTCATCTCCCTAAAAAATGTCCGGTCTGCGCCACGCCGATTAAAAAAGATGATGGCCAAGTGGCATCTTATTGTCCCAACACCGATTGCCCCGCTCGCCAGCGTGAAACAATTTATCATTTCTGTTCTCGCAATGCCCTGAATATTGATGGCGTCGGTCCGGCCATTGTTGACGCCTTGATGGATGCGGGTCTGGTTCAGGATTACGCCGATCTGTTCAATCTAAAAGTAGAAGATATTCAAAATCTTGACCGCTTCGCCGAAGTTTCTAGCGCCAATGTCATCAAAGCTATCGCCGAACGAAAAAAAGTACCTCTGGCACGCTTTGTTTACGCTTTAGGTATTCTTCATGTCGGAGAAGAAACCGCTCGTGTTTTAGCCCAGCATTTCCATACTTTAGAAAAAATCTCTTCGGCCGCCGGAGAAGAACTGACGGTTGTGGAAGATATCGGCCCAGTAGTGGCGCACAGTATTATTGAATGGTTCAAACAGCCGTATCACCGCAATATTTTAAAAAAATTTGAGAAATTCGGTGTAAATGTTTTATCCGATAAAGGCACGACCAAAGGCAAACTCCATGGCCAAACATTTGTTTTGACCGGCGCGCTTAAAGCCATGAGTCGGGAGGAAGCTGGCCAGCGTATCCGTGTTTTAGGCGGTAAAGTTTCTTCCTCAGTCAGCAAAGAAACCTCAGTCGTCGTCGCCGGCACCGACCCCGGTTCCAAATTTGACCGAGCCCAAAAGCTTGGCGTGAAAATCTTGAACGAAAAAGAATTTCTTGAGCTGATCGGTTAATCATGGTAATTTAATCAAATGCTAACCGATAAAGAACTAGACCATATTGCCAAGCTGGCAAGAGTGAATGTGGCGCCGGAGAAAAGAGAAACACTGAAGAAAGACCTTTCGGCGATTTTGGATTACATAGAAAAACTGAATAAAGCCGACACCAGCTCGGTGGAACCGCTCTATCAAACAACTGGACTGATAAACGTCACTCGGACCGATGAACCGCGTCAAGAATTCCCGATGACAGAAAAATTGAAAGAATTGTTGATTGACCAAGCGCCAGCACGCAAAGAAAGATTCGTGAAAGTTAAATCTATTTTAAAGAAATAATGATTCCTGAAAATCTGACCATAGTTAAAGCCCGAGCCGGCCTTGCTCAAGGCGATTTTTCGGTGGAAGAATTATTTTCCCATTACAACAAAAAGATTGCCGATAAAAATAGAGAATTGAATGCTTATCTGACGGTCTTTGAAAAACCGGACACCGAAATAAAAGAGGGAGCCTTGGCCGGCATTCCCTGTGCCATCAAAGACAATATGCTCATTGAAGGCACGCGCACGACCGCCGGTTCTAAAATTCTGGAAAATTATATCGCTTCCTATACCGCCACCGCCGTTACTAAATTAAAAAAGGCCGGCGCGCTCATCTTGGGCAAAACAAACATGGATGAGTTTGCCATGGGCACTTCCACCGAGAATTCGGCTTACGGGCCAACCAAGAATCCGCTTGATACTTCTCGTATCCCAGGCGGTTCGTCCGGCGGTTCCGCCGCCGCTGTCGCCGCCGACCTGGCTGTTTTTGCTCTTGGTTCCGACACCGGCGGTTCCATCCGCCAGCCGGCAGCGATGTGCGGTATTGTCGGATTAAAACCAACCTATGGCCGAATTTCACGTCATGGTTTAATTGCTATGGCTTCCTCGTTTGACCAGATCGGACCTTTAACTAAAACCGTGGAAGACGCGGCTATTGTTCTTAATGAATTGTGTGGTCATGACATCTTTGATTCCACGACCGTCAAAAACGAAATACCCGATTTTACCGCAGACTTGAATAAGCCGATAAAGGGTTTGCGGGTGGGCGTGCCAAAAGAATTTTTCAATGCCGGATTATCAAATGAAACGGAAGAAAGAATAAAAGAAACGATAAAAAAAATGGAAAGTCTGGGCTGTGACATCAAAGAAATATCCCTCCCGAACTTTGAATATGCTCTGGCCGCTTATTATATTGCCGTACCTAGCGAGATCTCGGCCAACCTGGCCCGTTTTGACGGCATTCGTTATGGCCACTCCGTTAAAAACGGAGAAAATCTGATTGACACTTATTTTAAATCCCGTACCGAAGGTTTAGGATCGGAACCGGTCCGTCGAATTATGCTTGGCGCTTACGCCTTATCAGCTGGCTATTATGATGCTTATTATTTAAAAGCCCAAAAAGTCCGTGCCCTTATCAAAAAAGATTTTGACGAAGCGTTTAAAAAGGTTGACGTCATTGTCGGCCCAACCGCGCCTAATACCGCTTTTAAGATAGGAGAGAAGGTTTCGGACCCGTTAGCGTTATACTTAGAGGATATTTACACCGTGCCTTTGAACTTGGCCGGACTGCCGGGCATTTCCATTCCTTGCGGTCTGGGCTCAGCCAGTAAAATGCCGGTCGGATTTCAAATAATCGCCAACCAGTTCAATGAAGCCACTTTGCTTCGGGTGGCCCACCAACTGGAACAAGTTTTGAAATAAAATGGATATCTATAACCAATTTATTTTTGCGCTATACCAATGGACCTCATTTCAGGTCGGAGATTTTAATTTGGCCGATGCAACTGCCAACATCCAGAATGCATTTCTTGATTCTCCGTTCGTCCATGTCTTAGAAATCCTAGCGGTAATTATTATAGTTGTTTTCGGCTCCGCCGCTGCCTATTTGGCAATCAAGCGCAAAGAATTTGATGAAAAAGTAGCCAGTCAAGAAGTCGTGCCAGCTCAAGCTGTCGGCGGCAGTCCGTTGAAAGACCAATGGAATGATATTCTGCGTCATATTGATTCTATCCATGAAGGCGAATGGAAGTTTGCCGTCATTGAGGCCGACACGATCGTGGATAATGTTTTGAAAAAATATTTCCCCGGCGACACGATGGGGGATCGGCTGATGAATATAGATAAAACCAAACTTTTATCGATTGACGATCTTTGGGAAGCCCACAAGATTCGCAACCATTTGGCTCACGACCCTAATTATTTCCTTCGCCACGCTGAAGCTCTCCGCGCTGTCCGACTTTTTGAATCCACTCTCAAAGAACTTGGGGTATTAGAATAAGATAAAACGCCAGCAGTTGTACCGGGTAGGGCAACCGACTGGCGTTTTCCGGAATTTCTTCCGGGGCAGGAACTAGTGTGATACATTGGGCCTCCTATTTTTTTCTATCAGGATCAATCCCTGGGAAATGCTCGAAAAGTTCAACCTCCCAAAACATCACCGAACTGGCGAGTTCTGGGTTTTCGAGTTCGAGGAGTTTAAGCCTGATCTTGGTCATCTCCTTGACCAGTTGCTCAGCTTTCCGATTGTTATCATCGGATGGCTTGAGCCCACAAAGTGCAATCTTGCGATCGCGGAGGCTTTTGAGTTCGCTCAGATTCGACGGAGGCACTTTTAGAGAAGAGCCCATAATCTCATCCTCCTTTCTTGTTATGTTCGTAGAAAATTCACGGACACTAAGAACCAGCTGGTATATTAATCAGTTTTTTAACCCTTGTCAAGAGAGTGCTACATGTGGACCTACCGGGAATCGAACCCGGCCCTCATCCATGCCATGGATGCGTAATACCGATTTACTATAGGCCCAAAATTTGTTGAAAATTTACCATAAAAATGCTATTATGACAAGAAAATAACGGCTAACAGCCCTCGTAGTTCAATGGATAGAACAGTCCCGTCCTAAGGGATAGATGTAGGTTCGATTCCTACTGAGGGCACCATAAAAATGCGACTACCGTCGGAAATACAATCCATTCTTACAACCTTCCAGAAAGAAGGTCTTGAAGCTTACGCCGTGGGCGGATGTGTCCGTGATTTGATGCTCAATAAAGAGCCTAAGGATTGGGATGTCACCACTAACGCCCCGCCAGAGAAAATTCAAGCCCTATTTCCGGAAAATGTTTACGAAAACACCTTCGGCACCGTCGCTATTAAAACCGGCTCTCAAGACTCAGCTTTAGCGCTCGTGGAAGTCACGCCTTATCGGATTGAAGGAAAATACACCGACAAACGTCATCCGGACAGTGTAAAATTTGCCGATAAACTTGAAGACGATCTCTCGCGCCGGGATTTCACCATCAACGCCATCGCTTTGGATATTGCCGGTAATATCATTGACCCATTTGGAGGTCAAAGAGATATTGAAAAAAAGATAGTCCGCACAGTAGGCGAAGCCGAGAAAAGATTTGACGAAGATGCCTTGCGTTTGCTTCGGGCTGTTCGTTTTGCCGCTACCCTTGGTTTTGAAATTGAAGCCAAGACTAAAAAGGCGATTGTAAAAAATACCGAATGGTTGCGAGCCATTTCTAAGGAACGCATCCGCGACGAATTTGTAAAAATCATTGAAGCGGACAATGCTTATACCGGCCTGCTTCTTTTGGAAGAAACCGACCTTCTTAGATATATTATCCCCGAACTGTCAGAAGGAGTTGGTGTGGATCAGAACTTACATCACATCTATAATGTCTGGGAGCATGCTACTCAAGCTCTTAAATACACCGCCGAGAAAAAATATTCTCTGGCTGTTCGTTTGGCCGCGCTCTTCCATGATATCGGCAAGCCCCGCGCCAAACGTGGTGAGACTCATGAAAACTCTACGTTCTACGGACACGAAGTTATCGGCGCCCGCATGGTGGCCGAAATCATGGACCGACTTAAATTCTCCAAGGACATTTCCGAAAAGGTCATCAAGCTGGTTCGGTATCATATGTTCTACTACAGCGTGGACGAAGTGACCGAATCTTCGGTTCGCCGGCTGTTAGTGAATGTCGGTCAGGAAAATGTGGAAGATTTGCTCAAAATCCGCGAAGCTGACCGCATCGGTTCAGGCCGGCCCAAAGCCATTCCGTACAAACTGCGCCATCTGAAATATATCATTGACAAGGTTTCTCACGATCCGATCTCGGTTAAAATGCTCAAAATCAACGGCGAAGATGTGATGAAAGAACTTGCCATAACCGGCAGTCCCAAGGTAGGATTAATCCTCAATTCTTTATTGGCCGAGGTTTTGGACGATCCGGCCAAGAATACCCAGGAATACTTGACCCAGAGAATCCACGAATTGAACAAGTTAACCGCCGACGATTTGCAAAAAGCCTTGGATCGAATAGAAAAGGCTCGGGAAGCCGAAGACGAGGAAATGATGCAAAAATACCATGTCCAAAAAGATTCAGATTAAGCGGTTCGACAAGTCATTGCCTCTGCCCAAATACCAAACCAAAGATGCGGTGGGCTTTGATCTGTCCGCCCGGGAAACGACCACGATTAAGCCGGGTGAAGTGGGTTATGTCCCATTGAACATCGCTGTGGCTACGCCGAAAGATCATATTCTGTTGATTGCGGCCCGAGGCTCAACCCATAAATTAGGTCTGATGCCCGCGCACGGTATCGGTATCGGCGATCCGGATTACTGTGGCAATGAGGATGAATACAAAGCCCCGTTATATAACTTCACCAAGAAACCGGTGGTTATTGAGAAGGGAATGCGGATAGCGCAGGGGATATTTGTAAAGTTCACCCAGGCCGCTTGGAAAGAAGTGCCGAAAATGAAAGCGAGGAACCGAGGCGGATTCGGAAGCACGGGACATAAATAATCTTTTAAAAATCAAACATTGAGTCGGGCCGGAGTATGCCGGTCGTACGCACGATTCGGGTTCGTGAAGACCGAGTTCAATTCTCGGCGGCCCGACTCAGTGTTTGATAATAGTCATGCGCGTGGCCATTGTCGGGAACAATAAAGCGGAAGCCGAAAAGCTGGCGGAAAAAGCGGGCTTCACTTTAGCGGACGATAAACTGGATTTCGTCATCAGTTATGGCGGAGACGGAACAATGATGAGAGCCGAATTCCAATATCCCGGCGTACCGAAGATAGTCTTGAAAGACAGTTTGATTTGCAAAGTTTGTTCGGTCTTGTCCAACGAAGCCGTTCTTGAAAAAGTCGCCCAGGGAAAATATGAAATAAAATCGCTTATTAAACTGGAAGCGGTGAAAGATGGCCAAACCATCACCGGCCTGAATGACGTTATTGTCCATAACGCTAATCCGCGCCACGGTATCCGTTATCAGCTCTGGATTGATGACCGCCAGCTAGGCAACACTATCATCGGCGACGGTATCGTGGTCGCCACGCCTCTGGGGTCAACAGCTTATTACCGAAGTATTACCGACAGCAATTTTGAAACCGGTATCGGTCTGGCGTTCAACAACAGTACCGAGCAAATGGACCATGTTGTTTTAGATGATAATAAAACCATCAAACTGAAACTGACCCGCGGTCCAGCCGTGGTCTACGCCGATAACCAGGATTTATCGTTAGAATTAAAAGAAGGAGACGAAGTGGTCATTAAAAAATCCCCGTCAGTCGCACAGTGGGTGATAGTGAAATAAATTAAAAATTGGGCCCATAGTAAAACGGTATTACGCGGCATTCGCATTGCCGAGGTCCGAGTCCGATTCTCGGTGGGTCCACCAAGAGTTGGTTTATTGGTTTCATGATACAATAACCAACGTGCCAACAGTAAATCCTATCCTAAAAGGGCTGAATGAAAAGCAAATTGAGGCCGTCAAGACGATTGAGGGCGCGGTTTTGGTTATCTCCGGTCCGGGTTCGGGCAAAACAAAATGCCTGACCCATCGGGTGGCTTGGATGATTCACCAAGGCATTGACCCGGTCAATATCCTCGCCATTACTTTTACCAACAAAGCCTCGGGGGAGATGAAAGAGCGCATCGCCAAACTGTTAGGTCAAAAATCAAACAGTAAAAATATTGAGATGCCGACCATCGGCACGTTCCATGCTTTAGGCTTGCGAATCCTGCGTAAAGAAATCTATGTTCTGGGTTACAGTTCCAATTTCAATATCTGCGATTCCGATGAACAGCTTTCCATGATGAAACGGATTATGGGCAATCTAGAGATTGACCCCAAGCGTTACAATCCCCGAAGCATGCTCGCCAAAATTTCCAAACTTAAAACTTCTCTAATTTGGCCGGATGATTACGCACCTCATGAATTCATGGAAAAACTCATTGCCAAACTCTATGGCCATTACCAGAACGGCTTAAAAGAAATGAACGCTTTGGATTTTGACGACCTGATCGTGTTAACGGTCAAAATATTTAAAGAACATCCCGAAATCCTCAAAAAATATCAGAATTGGTGGAAATACATCATGGTGGACGAGTACCAGGACACCAGCCACGACCAATACCAGTTTGTCCAGCTTCTGGCCGGCAAATACAAGAATATTTTTGCCATCGGCGATGATGCCCAGTCCATTTACGCTTTTCGCGAAGCCGACATCCGCAATATTTTAAATTTTCAGAAAGATTACCCGAAAGCCAAAATAATCATGCTGGAACAGAATTACCGTTCCACCCAAACCATTTTGGCCGCCGCCCAGAATATTATCTCCAACAATAAGAATCAATTCCCGAAAACACTTTGGACTGACAACGAAGCGGGGGAGAAGATATTGGTTAAAGAAACACTCAATGAAAAAACCGAAGCCAATTTTATCGTCGCCCAAATCGTAAAATACATGCGCCGAGGCTACGGCTTGAATTCCTTTACCGTTCTGTACCGCACTCATGCTCAATCCCGTTCCATGGAGGAAGCCCTCGTTAGTCATGGCCTGCCATATCAGATTGTTGGCGGCCTGAAATTCTATGAACGCAAAGAGATTAAAGACATTATGGCCTATTTGAAGCTAATTCATAACCCGGCCGATATTTTAAGCTTGGAACGCATTTACAACGTGCCGTCGCGAGGCATCGGCCATTCCACTTACCAAAAAATTATCGGCGTAGGTAAAAAAGACCTGTTTGAAAGTTTGGCTGAGTTGGTAAAAAAAGAGGGTGAATCAAAAAAAGGTTTGGCTTTGAAAAATTTCTACAAACTTTTGACCGACCTCCGCAAATTTGCCGAAAGTCACACCTTAACCAAAACTTTAAAACACATTGTGGAAACGACTAATTATGAAGCCTATCTGCGCGCCCAAGCCCTGGCTAAAAACGCCAAAGCCGATGATGTGGAATCGCGCCTGGAGAATATTTCCGAATTGTTTACCGTCGCCCGCGGTTATGATGCTTTGGAGCCTGAAGCCGGCCGCGGTAGATTTTTGGAAGAGATTGCGCTTCTTCAGCAGGCCGATTCTATCAAAGACAACGCTATCCGGATAACCTTAATGACCATGCATTCGTCCAAAGGCTTGGAATTCCCGGTGGTGTTTATCATCGGCATGGAAGAAGGCCTTTTCCCACACGCCCGCACGCTTTACGCGCCCCACGAGATGGAAGAAGAGCGCCGTCTCTGTTATGTTGGTATTACCAGAGCGAAAGAACGGCTGATTCTGACCCACGCCAAATACCGCAATATTTTCGGCACGACCGAAGTCAATCTACCATCAAGATTTTTGAATGAGATTGCTCAAGATTTGCTGGACCGCCAGTTTGCCGACCCGATGAGCGATTACGAAGAAAAGATTTCCTACGACTAATATGGAAAAGATAATTGCTAAAAAATCTCTCGGCCAAAATTTCCTCATCAACGAAGGTGTCGTTGCTAAAATTGTCAAAGCGGCTGAACTGACGCCCGAAGACACCGTGCTGGAAGTTGGACCAGGTACGGGCAATCTCACCCGGGCTTTGTTGGCCACCGGCGTCCGAGTGATTGCCGTGGAAAAAGATCATCGCGTCATTGAAGACTTGAACGCCGAATTCAGCTGTGCTCAAATTGAAATCATTGAAGGCGATATTATGGATTTCAAACCGGATGAGCACGGCCTCACGGAAGGGGAGTACAAGATTGTAGCCAATCTGCCATATTACATCACGTCGCATTTTATCCGGACAGTCTTTGAAGAATGGCCCCAGCCGGCATCAATGATTTTGATGGTCCAAAAAGAAGTGGCTAAACGCATTGTGGCCCAACCACCGGAGATGAATCTTTTAGCCTTATCTGTTCAGTACTATGCCAAGCCGGAAATAATCGCCAATGTCAGCCGGGGTAGTTTCCGGCCGATACCGGATGTTGATTCCGTGGTCATTCGGCTTATTCCGCGAACAGAATATTATCTGACCGCCGAAAAAGAAGAATTATTTTTTGCCATTCTTAAATCGGCTTTCGGTGGGAAAAGAAAACAACTCATTAATACACTGCCCGCGATAATAGGCCAAAACAAAAAGGGAACAGCCAAATTTTTGGACCAGGTCGGCCTAAGTCCCAAAACCCGCCCCGAGACCGTGGATATCGCCAGCTGGCTCATTCTAGTGAATAGTTTATAATGAAGTCACGATGCGAAAAACGATAAGATTTTTTTTAATTACCTCAATAGTAATTTTGATTCTTTTTATAATCCCAGCCAATAAAACCGAAGCGGCTTCTTTTGCTGTACCATTTGGCGGGAAAATAACAAGTGTTCTGCCTTGCACTTGTCCGGCCAGTTTCGGCTGGCAAATCACTGTTGGGACACCAAGACCTGGCGTATTTATGTATATACCTGGTCTTTCTACTTTGTTTGCAAATTTTAATATTTTTAGGCCCGGAGCCTGGGTTTTAGGTCTTGCTACCGGTTACTCACCATGTCTTCAATTAATTCCACTACCTATTCCTCATTGTATTCCACTCAGTACTGGTGGCCTTATTATCCGTCTTGTCGGAACCTCATTCTAAATTAGTTAATAAAGTATCCACATATTGTGCTCAGCTTATGCACCTAAACGGTGCTATAATTATATAAGGCAAAATAATGATTTTTGCGTGAAAATAGACGCAAAATATCACCATGCCAAAAAAAATCAAGATTGTATTAATTCTCGTGGCCGTAGTCGCCGTGTTTTCGGTTTATGAGCTGGCGCAATATATTCATTCTGTAGCGAATGGAAATTCTGCTTACCAGGAAAGTTCTCCCTTGCCCAGCCCTAGTGATGATTCCGATAATGACGGCCTAAATGACCAACAGGAAGTCATCTGGGGGACCGACCCATTCAACGCCGATAGTGATGGCGACGGTTTTAAAGACGGCGAAGAAGTTAAATCCGGCCACAATCCTTTAGTCCCCGGGCCGAATGATCTGATAAGCGCTGATAATCTCACTCAACAATTATCAGAATTGGCTGTGGATGGTCTGGCTGAAGGTTCTCTCCAATCCGACAGTCCTAATTATGAAAAATCTCTAGCCGACATCACTTCGGCTGTAGCCGATTCAGCTAAATATATTTTTAACAAAGAAATCAATGATTCAGAATTGCCGATTATAAACTCAAGCACTCAAGCAAATGAAACGTATTTGGAATCCATAACCCCGTACGCTCAACTATTCGGGCAACTGCTAAATAATCAATATGCCCACATTGAAGAAAATTTAAATGCAATCGGGCAAAACGGATTCAGTGACTCTAAGGTCAAATCGTTCTTCTCTGATCAGGCAACTCAATATCAAGATATCCTAGATAAAGTATCCTCCATTAGCGTACCCAAAAATCTAAAGCCGTCTATCAGTCAATTTCTGTCTTTGGTATTACAGATGCGCGATATTTGTAATGCTGTTGCCCGTGGCAACGATGACCCGATCAAAGCTTCATTTGCCCTGGACGCTTTGGGCGGTATGTTCGATAAATACACGGAATTAATCAACGAGTTCGGCAATGTATTATTACCCAAATAATGAAAAGTAAATTCATTTCAATATTTTTAATTATTGTCATTTTGACGACAGATGCCGGGTTCGCTTTTCTAGCGCCACGGCCAGCAAGTGCTAGTGTAAAATCAACGGCCGTCTCATTTACCGGATGTTTCACGGCCGGCGTCCTAACCCCGATTGTTCAAAAGAAAATAGATCAAGGAGTAGAAAAATTGTCAGATTGGGTTAGTAAGCATGTAGACACTCTGGTGGGCAAATTTTTGGGAGGCCTGATTGGTAAAATTCCGGGAGCTTCAAATATTCCGGGATTAGGCGCTGTTCCTGTTTATGATGAGGCCGTTGCTAACGTCCAAAAAACTGCATTTGCTTCTTACATTGACGGCGAGACACGCCGCCAAATCATCACGCGCTGTGTGGCTTGGTCTATTATGAGCAATATGACTAATAATATTATGACCGTCGTTCGAACCCATGGCCGGGAAGGGGGAGCAACCTTCGTTCAAAACTGGACCAATTTTCAAACTAATGCCCAATACCGAGGCGAGAATATTTTCCGGGCCGAGTTGAGTACGGCCAAACTTTGTAACTATCTGGCAACCGATGTTAAAAAATCATTTGGCGTTGATCCAAAAACAAAAACCCCCCTCACAGGACAGAATACTAGAACCAATTCTCTCCAATCATTCGGTTTGGCCACTCAATGCACTTTGCCGGCCGATTTTACGCCTGAAAAATATCAGCAAGATTTTGCCGGTAATGGCGGCTGGGATACATTCGTGAGAATTTTAGAACCACGAAACAATATTATGGGCCTCACCATGTTATCCCTTAATGAAGCCCAAAAACAAAGAGCTCTAGCCGAAGCTGCCGATATAAATCAAGTTTTAGCTAATGATGGCTACACCGGTGTTAGCGGCAACGGGAAGGCAGGCAGTTGTAGTGTTATGGGTCCTACTGGCCAGTGTCTCACCTTTAAAGACATCAAAACGACTGGTAATTATCTAGCCCAAAATGTAGGCGCTTCTATTGGTGCTCAATTTGCCTGGCTTACAAGCGCTCAAGGTTTAAATACGATTATTGCTGATGCAACAGAAATAATGCTCAATCGTTTGCTTGATTTTGGAAGCCCGGATGAAGGTAGCTACCATATGGCTAATGACAGTGGAGAAAATATGACTCTATCTTTACCGACTGACCCAACTCCAACACCAGGAACCCCTGGTGAACCGCCAACAGTACCGAATCCCGGAGCGGAACCAGATTCATTATTATCCGACATGCAAGCCGAAAGAGCAAAATATAACACACCAATGACCCCGGCCGAACTTGGAAGCATGTTGAATGCCGTCGCCTGGAAAAATAAAGACAGCGGCTGGGTTTTGCTTGGTAAATCGTCGGGTACTAACTGTCCAGCCCCAAGCGGAGCCCTTATCTCTTGTGATTTTCTTGTCCATCAACCCACTTTAAGCGGATACGACGTCTTACTAGATGCCGAAGGGTCCGCCACCCCGATCTGGGACGGACCGGATCCAAACCTTCCTGGATTGATAGGTAGCGGAGCCAGAACTTTAGTTCCCCCGACACAACCCTAACCGAATAACATGTTTTCGTTATTAACCTCCCCATTTTCTACAATCCTTGAATTTATAGTCGTGTGGCTGTTTGGAATTGTTGGTAATATGATCGCCATCATAGCCAAGGCTTTGAACTTTGCTGTTTTAGTGCGGGCCGGCGGAAGTATCCCGGTCGTAGCGGAAACATGGAAGATTCTCCGGGATTTTTCTAATATGCTGTTCATTGTTATTCTAATCTATGTAGCTTTTGCGACCATCTTCGACCAAGGCAATTACACTTTCCAAAAAACTATCGTTAGGTTTATTATAGTGGCTGTTCTTATTAATTTCAGTCTGGTCATAGGCAATCTGGTTATAGATTTCTGTCAGGTTTTGAGCAATATTTTTCTGGGAAGCATCGGTAACTTGGGTGACCGATTAGGCACTTATCTTAACCCAATTGCTCTTTTGCCCGGCGGTAACGCAGAATCATTGGCCAATACGGACGGCGGAGGACTAGTTTCGCTTGTATTTGCGCTTATCCTTGGATTGATGTTCTTGTTTAGTCTGTTGGTAGCGATGGTTTTTGCAATTATTCGCATTCCTTTTATTTGGGCCTTGCTTATCGTTTCACCTTTAGCTTGGATGGGGCATATTCTGCCCAGTTCTGAAGGTTGGTGGAAAAAATGGTGGGGACTATTTGTTGGTTGGAATCTGTTCTTACCGGTTTATCTATTCTTTATGTATTTGGGCCTATTGTTCTTAAGTAAGCGAGACCAGATAATTGCCGGCGTTTTTCAGACCAACAATACCGGGGTTAATCCCGCCAACTCAGCATTGATTGAAGGCCTTTCCGGCAGTCTCACTTTTAATCTTCTGTTTTTCTATATTTTTACCGGAGTAGTTTTAATCGGCGGCACTTGGGCAGCCACAAAAGTAACCACCTTAATATCCGGAAGCGATAATTTTGCCAAAGGTCTCGGTTGGGCCAAATGGGCAGTGAAACATACTCCAATTCCAGGCCTTGGTGGTTCTTTAACAAATTATGAAGCCGCCATTGGCCAACGCAAGGAGCAGTTCAAACGTGAGGGCGTATTGGGTTATTTTGGCTCAGAGAAATCTGACCGCCGTACAGCCTCCATTGCTGGCAACAGATTATTATTCGGTGGCGTCCGCAATGCGAAACAAGATCAACTAGAAAAAGATGTTGGGACATGGAAGGGTCGTATGAAGAGTCTTGATGCTAATCAGCTCCGAAGCAGAATGAGTTCTGGCCCTGAATATCAAAAATTGGCGGCGCGAGAACTTCTTAGAACTATGGGCCAACTGAGCAATGATGAATTAGTAGAGACGTACAAAATGTATGGTGGTGATAGATCGTCAGCAGCAAAGAAATTTCTTCTCGATACTGATTATGAAAAGATGGATAAGGTTGGCAGAAGGAAGCTGTACGACTTAACAAAAGATACCCAGATAAGACAAAAAATTGGTACGGTCATGGGTGAAAAAGGTGACTACGGAGTTAAAGATTCTGCTGGAAAGCCTGATATTGATAAAACTGCTAAATCTTTGGTTGACGCGGCTAGAGAGCTCTATAAATCAGAGGGAGATCAATCTGATTTTATAAAGAAAGCTAATAAGAAAAATTTTGCAGCAGCGGCCCAAGCAGCGGCTAGTTTAAAACTTGTGAGAGATAAGGAACAAAAAATTATAGAAAATGAGGGTGAAGCTGTTAAAAAGTACAAGGAAAATCAAGCCAGAAATACATCAGCAAAGGATTTGGCTGAGCTTGATATCACCGCTTGGACAGATCCGACCTTTTTTGAAACAGTACAAAAACGAGTTACTGAACTCCAGGCAAGTAACAAACCAAAACTTGAAGCGAATGGTAATAGAATCCTTGGTGGTGGCGAAGCCTTTATAAAAACTCTTCGCGATAATACTGAAGACCCCGAAAAGAAGGCTGCGATAGAAAAACTTAATGTTGACTCAACTGTTGGCCCAGTTAAACCACCAACAATTTCCGGAGCTAGTACTATAAGTTACCACATACCAGATATAAATAATGAAAACGTTATTGATTTAAGAAACCCTAGATAATGAGATTCCAACTGCCACAATTTATTGGTACGGAAATAAAAATCATCGGGCCGTTCACGCTCAAACAATTCTTGTGGGTAGCGGCCGGGGCGGTATTTATCTTCTTGGATTTCAGTTTGTTAACGGGAATTCTGGCGATTGTCATCGCCATTCCAATCATCGGCCTCGCCGGCGCGTTCGCGTTCTTAAAAATTGACGACATGCCGTTGATTAACTATATCGCCAATATGCTTTCGTATTCATTCGGTTCTAAAAAATATTTCTACCAGGACGAAACGAATCAACAAAATGATATACTGAATAAGCCGAAATAAATTATGGCCACCCAATCCACCAAAGAACTCGTCGCCGTCGCCGATATCAAAGACAGTATTATCCTGCTCAAGAACGGCTCGTTGCGGGCGATGATTGAAGTTTCAGCGGTTAATTTTGAATTGCGGTCCGAAGAAGAACAAACAGGCATTTTACAGAACTTTCAGCGTTTTTTGAACTCGGTGGATTTTCCATTGCAGATAATTATCAACTCGCGCCAGTTGAATATGGATGAATATCTCAAAACTGTTGATACCGTCGCCGAATCGGCCACCAATGAACTGCTCAAAATCCAGGCTATTGAGTACAGCAAGTTCGTCAAAGAATTGTTGGAGCTTTCCAATATCATGACCAAACATTTCTATGTTGTTTTACCATTCTATGTTTACGAAACCCCGACTAGCACCGGTCTTCTGGAAACGGCTAAAAGCATCTTCAGCAAGTCTCAAACCGTTATCCAGATTAAACCGGAACAACTGGAAACTTATCGCAATCAGCTCATGCAGCGAGCCGAATTAATTCTGGATGGCCTGATAGGCATCGGTTTAAAGGCCCGTCTGATGGAAGGCCAGGAGATTAATAATATGTACTACAATTTGTATAATCCCGGCGAAAAAGTAACGACCAGCGCGCCTGATAGATTACCCTTATAATCATGCCCGATACTTTAAATTCACAACAACAGACTCTGCCCGAAACCCTTGCCCCGGCGGCGATGTCGGTTTCTTCAAATCATATTCAGATCGGACCGAAATTTGCTCGGACAATTTTCTTAGCCACTTATCCGCGCTATCTTAATACGAATTGGCTTTCACCGATTATTAACCTTGACCGCGCATTTGACGCTTCAATCTTTGTTCACCCCAAGAGCACGGCCGAGATGTTGAAACAGCTCCGCGATCAGCTGGCCCGCTTACAGGCTCAAGCCATGGAAGAAGCCTCCAAAGGAAAAGTCCGCGACCCGATCCTGGAAACAGCCATGGCCGACATTGAAGTACTGCGCGATAAACTCCAACAGGGGACGGACAAGTTCTTCGAGCTCGGCGTTTACATCACCATTTACGAGAATAGCGTCAAGGAACTCAACGACACCGAAGGCAAGATTAAAGGCCTACTGGAATACCAGCTTATTTTTGCCAAGCCGGCCACTTTTCGCATGATGGAAGGTTTTAATTCCACCCTACCAATAGATGATGACCAACTTAATGTTCACACTTCGCTCAATACTGAACCTTTATCATCACTTTTTCCGTTCGTTTCATTTGACCTGACATCTAATTCAGGCATTCTCTATGGTATTAACACCCACAATAATTCATTGGTTCTCTTCGACCGATTCAAATTAGAGAACTATAACTCGGTCGTATTTGGTAAATCCGGCGGTGGCAAGAGTTACACTATTAAGCTCGAGATTCTGCGCAGTTTGGTTTTCGGCACTCAAGTTTTAATCATTGATCCGGAAGATGAATACAAATATCTGGCCGATACGGTTGGAGGATCAGCGGTTAAGATTTCCATTAATTCCGATCAGCACATCAATCCGTTTGACCTGCCGGCCCCCAAAGAAGGGGAGTTGGGCGCTGATGTCTTCCGTTCACATATTCTTGATCTGTCCGGCTTGATGAAATTGATCCTAGGCACGCTGACACCCGAGGAATCGGCTATTTTGGACGAAGCTTTAATCCAAACCTACGCCATTAAGGATATTACGCCTGAATCCGATTACACCCAATTGCCTCCGCCGGTCCTGGGCGACCTTCAAAGCATTCTGGAGGGCCTCACCGGCGCCGAATCAATGGCTACGCGTCTTAAGAAATATACCTCCGGCACCTTCTCAGGGTTCCTGAACCAGCCGACCAATGTTCCGCTTGATAATCAAATGATTGTCTTCGGTATCCGTGACATGGAAGAAGAGCTCAGGCCGATCGCCATGTATCTTATTTTGAACTTCATTTGGGTCAAAGTCCGCCGAGACATTAAACAACGCATCATTCTGGTGGATGAGGCCTGGGTGCTGATGAAATACGAAGTCGGCGCCAACTTCTTGTCCAATATAGCCAAACGCTGCCGTAAATATTTCACCGGCCTGACCACTATTTCCCAAGACATTCCCGACTTCCTCGCCAGTCCTCAAGGTAAGACCATTCTGACTAACTCATCTATCCAAATTCTAATGAAGCAATCACCAGCGGCCATCGATATCGTCCAGCAAACCTTCAATCTGACTGATGCCGAAAAATTCTATATCCTGGAAGCTCGTGTCGGCTTTGGTTTGTTCTTCCTGGGCCAAAATCACATCGGCATTCGTATTGTCGCTTCCTATGCCGAAGATCAGATAATCACTTCCGACCCCCGCCAGATTCTCGAGATTGAAAAGGCTAAAGAGGAATGGGCGAACATGCAGAAATAGCTGACCACTAAACAACATGGCTTATCAAAGCATTGTACAACTTGAGCTCACACGGGAGTTTGAGCGTCAAGCCAAACAACTCAAATCGGCAAAGTGGGTTTTAGAAACTTCACTTATGGCTGATTCTTCCCTGATTATCAGGTTGCTTCCTGCTGATATTCTTGCAATAGTATACGTATTCGTAAAATTAAGAAAAGCCCTAGTTGATTACATGGCCCAGATTACTGAAAAGCGGCAAAAAATACCGGTAGTATTACCCGTCACGACTTAATTATGAAGGACCAGAAGCAAATAATTATCCTGATCATTATTGCCGCTTCACTGGTCTCTTTTTTGGCGGGTTATTTTTTAACGCAACCGGCCCGGCAAAGCGCCGATATTCTCCAACAACAGCGCGGATCTTTGATTGACCGCTTCAGCGAGGTTACCAATAATGCCACACCTACACCGCTGCCGCCAGGCCTGCTCCAGGCTACTTCTGATGTCGCTCTTTCGGCCACAAGCGCTCCGGACAACAACTCAATCTTTTATTACCACCCCACTAGCGGCTTTGTTTCTAAATTGGATCTTGAAACTCGCGCCAACACTCTCGTTTCTAACACCCAATTGAATAATCTGACCAACGTCATTTGGTCGCCAAACAAGAATCGAGTCATTACAATTTTCCGAAGCTTATCGGGGCCAGTATATAAATATTTCGATTACACCACCCGAGACAACGGCTCCTTGGGTATTAACATCAAAGACGCTGTCTTTTCTCCTGACAACCAAAAAATCGCTTTGGTTCGCTCATCTGGAGACGACAGTAATATTGAGATCACCGATTTTCACGGAAAAAACTCACAAGTAATTTTAAAAACTCGTCTTAATAATATTAAACTGGCCTGGCCCAGCACCCATCTTTTGTCGTTTATCGCCAATGATGCCGATACCGGCGCTCAAAGCCTTTACACTTTGTCGGATACCGGTGATCTGAATCAGTTAGTGGGAGGAGAGAATAGTTTGGCTGTGCGTTGGTCTCCCGATGGATCTGAATTTTTATACTCGGTTCGGGAAAACAGGGGAGTTTCGCTTCGGCTTTTTAATATTGCTTCCCGACAGTCAAAACCGGTGCCGGTTCAGACCAACGCCGTCAATTGTGCTTGGCTTTCAGGCCAACATTTGGTAATTTGCGCCGTTGAAACCGAAGGTGAAACCTCTATTACCCGGATTAACCTCGCTACCAACGTCACCAAAATTTTATTCTCCAATTTAATTATCTCCCCCAAGGATATTTTCATGTCCCATCTCGAGGATTTTGTTATCATTACCAGCGCTGGCGACCAAAGCATCTGGGAATTGAAGCTCGCGAACTAGTTTTTCGTGTAACTATTCCTCGTCCACCGGCCCCCTTCGAAATCTGCTCGGAGCAGAAACAAAAGAGGATTCTTTCTAGAATCCTCTTTTGTTTGTCTTGGCTCCTGCGAGAGCTTTTCGAGAGAGGTCCGGTCTCCCGAGGAACTGGTACAGCTCGTTGGTGGTAAACGCTCACCGAATCGTGGTTTTGTGGGGCTGAAGATTGGATAACATGGAGTGTCTATTCGATTGTGGAAAGCAATTTTTCTTCCTTAGCTGTAATGTCTGACCACGCTTGTAAATTAGATGGTGAAAGATTCTTTTTATTCTTATAATTTTCACTGATAATAATTAGTGCTTCTGGATCTTTAGAGAACAAATCTATCATATACTTAAGAACTTCTTCTGGAGCAGAAGAGAATAGTTTTTTGAGATTTTCTTTGTCCTCAATATCAAGAGTCGATTGGTCTATTATTTTGTGAAGAGTGTCTATCATTTTTTACTATTTTATTTTTCTATTGAAGTAATTGCAATAGGATAACGCATTATTGAAGAATTAAGCTCATATTTTACCTTAATACTATCGCCAATATTATAAGAGTCGTATTGATTCTTATCCACATCAATAATCCCATTCCCTTCTTGGGTTTTTATCTCTACTTGCCAATGTTCTGGGGTAGGTATTGCCCCAGGATATTTACCGATCATAATCCCCATAAGCCCAGAAGGGATATGTTCTTTTCTAACAATCTCGCCTATGCCTTCATGAGTTCTTTCTTTCTCAAGTTTTGCATCATATTCATTTATCCCAGCAGTAATCTTATGTAGAAATATACTTATATTTTCGCCTTCATAGGTTGCGAGTGATAGACCTGAAACAAGAAGCATGCCTCCGGCGATACGTCTGGCTCTTTTGTTTAAAGACTTAAATAAGCCGGTTTTCTCTTGCTCTATTATTTGCGATTCTTCATGAGATTTATCTGAAATCTCTGGAGATATTGGCTGGTTTTCTTGTTTGTTCATGGCAATGTTTTTATTATACAAATGAGCTACGACCGATAAGGCTTTACAACAATGCGGCGCTGAGGTTCTTGGCCAATACTTTCAGTGGTAACATCAGAAACGGCCGCCAGCTCCATGTGAACAATCCGGCGTTCATAAGGGGACATTGGGATAAGCGCTTCCGCTTTCTGGGTGTTGCGGACTCGAAGAACCGCTTCCTTGGCCAGAGTGGCGACATAGTTGGCCCGGGATTTTTTATAGTCGTTTACGTCCACAAATAAAGTGAGACCTTCATTTTGTTTTAAAAACAGACTACGCATCACATGCTCCAGAGCTTGAAGATTCTGGCCATTCTTGCCAATAAGAAATTTAGCGTCTTCGGGCGCAGAAATTGAAGCAAAGACAATCTCTTTATCGCCGACCTTTTCTTCCCGAACGGCCACCTCGCACGCCACATTCATCGGCGTAATGATCCGCTTGATGGTTTCAGTAATATTATCTTTTTGTTCCGGGGTAAGGCTCATTTGGTAGTTCTTTTTAGATAAAACTGCTCGCCGATGGAAAATACGGTTGTTGTTATCCAGTATAGTATCAGACCTGCCTGAATATTCCAACCAATAATAACAATCATGATTGGAAAGAAGTAGAGCATTTGAGAGTTTAGAGCCGCCATTTGAGGATTGGCGCCGCCACTGGTTTTCATATAAGCCATACTTTGTTTGGCTTGTAAGAACTGTAGGACACCGGCCAGAATAGCCAAAATAATATTACGGCCGGAGATACTTATAAAACCAAGAAAAAGAGGATTGATTGCCCCGGGATTTTGGACGAAAGGATAGAGCATCGCTAAACTTTGCGGGTTTAAGCCGGCAATAAAAACCTGGTAAAGAGCGATGAGGATCGGAAGCTGAATTAACAGAGGCAGACAGCCGGCGAGGGGATTAACATTGTGCTCTTTATAGAGTTGCATCATGGCCGCGCCCTGGGCCGCCTGATCATGTTTGTGTTTTTCTTTAATTGCTTTTATTTGCGGATTGATTGCATTCAGTGCTTTCTGGGAACGCTGAGATTTTATTGAGAGAGGTAAAAATATCAGCCGAATCACAACGGTCAGAGCAATAATACCGAGCCCCAAGTCGTGACTGGGCATAAAATTTGAAAGAAAAATCAGCGCGTTGAAAAGCGGAATGTAAATGATGATTTTAAAAAAGGCGAAAATAGAACTCATTATGGATAATCGACACCTCCGGAAGAGAGGGGGTTACAGCGAAGAATGCGCCCGAAAGCCTTCCATGAGCCTTTAATTGGTCCGTATTTTTGTACCGCCAATTCGGCATACTCGGAGCAGGAAGGATAGAACCGGCAAGGTGTGTAGACTAAGCCTGGCACTTGGGATGAGCGCAACCACGTCGACAGCCGACGGTAAAAACGAATTAAATAAAGGACTGGATTCATATAAACCGAGCCTGGCGTAAAACGGCAATGAAATCATCCCGGATAACCTCTGTTTCGGCGGGAATCTTTTTCATTACCACTACTACGGTATCGCATGACGGCATATTGAGCAAGCGTTCAGATAGAATAACCTCGGCCAGAAGCCGCCGAACCTTGTTTCGCAGAACCGCTTTGGCGGCAAATTTAGCCGAAACGATAAACCCGAAGCGGGGATAACCCAAAGAGGACGGAAGTGACTTTATAAACAAAAAGGAGCCGTTTAGAGCTTTCCCTTTTTTAAAAACTGCGTCGAAATCCTTTTTATTTTTTAAACGATTCTTAGTAGGTAGCGCCACAAATTAAAACCTAGACGGTCAGGCTTTTGCGGCCCTTGCTCCGACGGCGGGCGAGGACAGTCCGACCATTCTTGGTATGCATGCGAGACAAAAAACCATGTTTTCTTTTACGTTTTGCTTTTTTAGGCTTAAATGTGAGAGCTAATGATTTAGACATGGATAAGTTTGTTAATTGCTAACAGTATAGCGAAAATTCGGCCTAAGGTCAACTCTACTGTTATGGTGCTACAGATTAAAAAATAAATTTGACAATAAAACAAACAACAACACCTTGCTCACAGCACTTCAACGGCATGGTCAATATTTACTATTTTTTTACGCTTGCTATACCCAATAGAGCGGATCTAGAAATTGCGACCACTTATAAACACCATATCCACTCGCTGACACTTCCAAAAAATTTATTTCAGTATAATGAACCTGTAATTATCCCGTAATCAATGACAAACGAAGAATTATGGAAGGCGGTACTTGGTGAAATGGAGTTATCGCTTACCCGAGCAAATTTCATTACCTGGTTTAAAAATACCACTATCGTTGCCCGCGATCATAGTTCTATTGTCGTTAGTGTTCCTAATGGATTCATTAAAGAGTGGCTTGAAAATAAATTCAACAAAAAGATTCTCCAGTCTATCCGGGGACTGACCCCCGAGATTAGAGAGGTCAAATACTCCATCGGTAAGCCCAAAACTGAACTTGTGCGTCAGGATATCTCTCGAATCATCCTGGAAAAAGAGCTGGAGGAAAAAACAAACATCGTTCAAACCGATTCCGATGTCGACCATCTTACTAATCTAAACAAGCGCTATTCTTTTGACGCGTTCGTGGCTGGCTCAAGCAATGAAATGGCCCATGCGGCCTGCTTAGCCGTCACTAAAAATTTGGGTAAGGTTTATAATCCGCTCTTTATTTATGGCAATGTCGGCCTTGGAAAGACCCACCTTATTCAGGCAGTTGGAAATAAAGTGGCCGAAAACAAAGAAAGGAAGGTTTTATATCTTCAGGCCGAGCGTTTTGCAGCCCAGATAGTGGAAGCGATAATGAATCGGACGATTGAAGACCTGAAAGGACAATATGCCCGACTTGATCTCCTTATTCTTGATGATGTTCAGTTTATCGCCGGAAAAATAAAGGCCCAGGAAATTGTTTTCTCAACTTTTAACGAACTTTACGGCAAAAACAAGCAGATTATTTTGTCTTCCGACCGTCCGCCGGCGGCAATTCCCACTCTTGAAGAGCGTCTTCGCTCCCGTTTTGAAGGTGGGATGATTGCTGATGTCGGCGTACCAGACATGGAAACTCGTTTAGCAATCTTAAAACAAAAATTAGCTGAAAAAAATGTTGATTTGAACGAAGAAATACTTTCATATATCGCCACCCATATGCAGAAAAATATCCGGGAACTAGAGGGTGCTCTTAACCGAGTGGTGGCTTTCACACAAATCTATAACAAAGTACCAGAAATTAAAGAAGTGAAGAATATTTTAAACACCTACTTAAGCACGCCATACCGCAAAACATCGCCCCAAGTGATAATGAAAGCTGTGGCTGATTTTTATAATATTTCCGCGGCCGATCTTATTAAAAGAAGCCGTAAAAAAGAAGTGGTCCGACCAAGACAAGTCGCCATGTTCTTATTGCGCGATGAAACAAAGCTTTCGTTTCCGGAGATTGGACAAAAGCTTGGTGGCCGAGATCATTCAACCGTTATTCATGCCTGTGAAAAAATCAAAACCGAATCAACAATAGACGAACCTTTAAAACAAGAGCTGACTTTAATTAAAGAACGTGTGTATAATTCTTTTGATAAGTAGGGGATAACTCGGGGATAAAAATATTTACTAAAAATTTTTAAACTACTTATCATTAAATTATTCATCACTATTCCAGTATCTATCCACAATCTTTGTGAATAAAAAATCATTCAAAAACATCGGTTTAATAATAATTTTTAACACCAAATAAAAAATTATCCTCATATCCACTCCTCTAAGAGTAATAATGAGAATTAAAAAATAAAAATATTTACTAATTATGAAACTCATCATTAATCAAAAAAATCTTAAAAAAGCAGTCAGTCTGGTTGAAAAAGTGGTTTCAAAAAATACCTCTCTGCCGATCCTTGGAAATATTTTACTTAAAACCGAGAATGGCCGGCTTCGATTGTCGGCTACAAATTTAGAATTAGGAATAAACACTTTAATTGGGGTGAAAATAGAAGAAGTAGGCGAGATTGCTATTCCGGCTCGGATATTTTCCGATTTAGTAAATACTGTTCAAGATGAAAAAGTTACAATTGTGACCAAAAATAACACTCTTACTATCAGCGCCGAACACTACAAAACCAATATTCTTGGTTTTGATCCTAAAGATTTTCCGATTATCCCTAAAATAAAATCAGAGCCGATTGTTTCTATTCCTGCCAATGTATTAAAAAACGCCTTAGTGAAGGTTTTAGACTCAATGGCGGTGTCTGAAGCCCGTCCAGAGTTAGCCGGTGTTCTGATGCAGATAAAAGATAAACAGGGCGTTCTGGTTTCAACTGATATTTTTCGCTTGGCTGAAGTAACTCTACCTCTTTCCGCTTCCAGTTCAGTTTCATTTATTCTTCCTAGAAATACTGTGACCGAATTGGTGCGAGTATGCACTGATATCAATAGTGATGTTCAAATTAAATACGCCGATAATCAGGTTGCTTTCATCGCTGAGGATGTGGAGCTTGTGTCTCGGGTTGTGGACGGGACTTATCCGCCATATAAAAATGTCATTCCTGATAAATTTGTATCCAAAGTTTTGATTAAACGTAATGAATTGGAAAACAATATCCGCTTGGCTGGTTTGTTTGCCTCCAACATTTCTGATGTCAAGATTGCCTGTGCTAATGAAAAACTGACGATTACTGCCCGAAACAGCGATAAAGGCGAGATTGAAACCGATGTCCCCGCAATTATTAAAAATGAACCCTTTGAATTGTCTTTGAATTATCGTTATATCCTTGATGGGCTAAAAAATATGCCCGGGAATGATGTAGTGCTTGAATTCACCGGCACCGGCAGTCCTTTAATAATGAGACCGAGCGACGACAAATCTTTCGTGTATCTTATTATGCCTCTCCGAAATTAGGAGTTATATTAATATAACTCCCATGTTTCGAAATATCCAAGACCGTTTCGCCCGCCGCCTCGAAAATATTAAAAATAAGACCCAAGCTCAGACCGGGTTAGAAAAGAATATCCGTTCTTTTTTAGTTAAAGAATTCGGTCCAATTGGCGAAACTCTGATTTTTAAAGTTTTCCAAGAAAACAAAAAAGTTCACATTAAAATACAAAACAAAACTGCCGCCAATGAATTAGCCCTACGAAGCGGAAAACTAAGAGAATCTCTTCGGGTTTACGATAGTAAAATTAAAACTATCAATATCAACTAATTATTTGGTGTCGGGGTGGGTGAGGGAGAAAAACCACTCCATAATGAGCCATACATTTGAGTTACCGGCCAATCCCAATTTATGAACTGGGGATCATTGGCTGGGTTTGAAGGAATTGGCCCGAGCGGGTTATTTCTGTCTACATAATACAGAATCTCATGGTATTGAGTTGGGCCGCCCCCGGGGGGAGTATAAGCATTTGTCCCGTTAAGCATAATTTTATTTGAACTGACCGGTTCTGGGTTAGGGAAAGATTCGCGAGGAAAGGTTTGAAGGGCTTTGGCCATGAATTCATGCCACATCGGACCAGCCGCGCTGATACCGGCGCCAGCCGCGGTCATTTGGCTGTTATCATTATTTCCGGTCCAGACGACGGTGGCAATGAATGGAGTAAAGCCGACAACCCAGCCATCGCGATTATCCTGAGTGGTTCCTGTTTTAGCGGCCACATCATATCCGGGAAAATAAAGTGAATTGTTGTATCCAAATACTGCCGCCCGGGCCGAATTATCAGAAAGGACATTATTCATCAATCTGGCCGTCTGAGCATCCAGAACCCTTTCTGGTTGGTCCTGGGACTGCTCCAAGATGTTGCCATTGGCGTCTTCAATGCGTTGGATGATGCGATAGGGGTTCCGGATGCCATCGTTGGCAAAAACACCGTAAGCCGACACTAGATCTATTGGATGAACTTCTGCACCTCCTAAAACAAGTGACAAACCATAGCGGTCTGGTTCTGTGAGGGTGGTGATGCCCATTTTTTGGGCCAGATTAATGGTGTCAGGGATACCGGCCAAGTAGAGGGTTTTAACTGAAGGAATGTTTAATGACTGGTCCAGAGCTTGGCGGAGATTAACAGCGCCACGAAAGATACCGTCATAGTTTCTAGGATGATAACAATTAAGGCCATATTGGTCGACAGTTTGGTTGCCGTCGGGAGAACAATTAGGATTAAATTCTGTTTTTAAATCAAAGAGAGTGGTGGAATCGGGGTAGCCTTTTTGAAAGGCCACGGCGTAGGCAAAAGGCTTAAAGGAAGAACCTGGCTGACGACCAGGCCCATCAGTAGCGACGTTAAAATTGCCCTGATTGGCAACATCAAAATAATTTCTTGAGCCGACCAAAGCCAAAACGTCGCCGTTCTTAGGGCTGACAGCGACCAGAGCTGCATTTGATGCTTTATATTTTGTTTTATTGATTTCGGAGTATTTAACGACCGCAGTTTCAGCGTTTTCCTGAAGAGCGGCATCTAAAGTGGTAATAACATTAAATCCGCCGCTTTCAATAGCCGCCTCGCCGTATTTTTTGGCCAGATAATCCTTAACCATGATTACAAAATGCGGAGCAGTGATACTTTCAGTATTGGTGTGGAAGACGAGTTTTTCGGCGACAGTTTCGTTATATTCATCTTCAGAGATCAAACCAAGCTTTTTCATGTTGGCTAAAATACTGTTTTTTCGGGCAATCAAAGCTTCAACATGACTGCCGTAGGGAGAATAATAGCTTGGCGCTTGAGGCAGAGCGGCTAGTGTAGCCGCCTCGTTCAGGTTTAGTTGAGCCGCAGATTTACCAAAGAACGCCTTGGCCGCCGCCTCCACACCGTAGGCATTTGAACCGTATGGAATATGATTTAGGTACATCCAGAAAATCTGGTCTTTTGAAAACTGGCGCTCCAACTCGATTGATAAGATTAATTCTTTTATTTTTCGCAGCGGTGTTTTTTGAGTTCCAAGCAGAGTCAGTTTTACTAGCTGCTGGGTGATTGTTGAGCCACCCTGAGACAAGCTCAAAGTCTGAACATCTTTTATCAACGAACGGAAAATTCCTTTAAGATCAAAACCGCCGTGGGTATAAAAACCACTATCTTCAGCGGCCAGGGTGGCATTTTTCAGATTAGCCGGGATCTGTTCCCAAGGAATAATCGTTCTTTTTTCTTCACCATGAATATCATAAAGAAGAACCTGGCCCGTGCGGTCGTAAATTTTAGTTGATTCGCTGACTTTGCGATCGGCGATGGTATTGGGGTCGGGGAGCGTACTTTGGATATAAATCAATAAGCCGAAACCAAAAATAGCGCCAATAACAATGGTCCACAGTACCAACATTCCTATTTTTCCCCAACTCAGTTTTATGTTTTTTGATTTACTCAAAATTTTACCAAAGAAAGATGACATGACCAGTATCATGCCATAAAAATCAGATATTTACAACGCCGATATTTAAAGATATGATTGAATAATCATGTTCGGAAAATCAAAACCAAAACTCATTACCGACGAAACAAAGATTAAACAATCGCTTGCGCGCCGTCTCCAGCCGTCCGGCGTGTTTCCCAATCTGGACGAGGCGGTAAAATTACTAAAATCCAAATCACTACGAGTTTACTTGGGGATTGATCCGACCGGCCCGGATATTCATCTTGGTCATACCATTCCGCTTTTGTTTTTAAAACAGCTTTGGAAATTGGGCCATACGCCGGTTATTTTGATTGGCGATTTTACGGCTCGGATTGGCGACCCGACCGACAAAGATGCGACTAGAAAACCGCTTTCACCGGAACAGATCAGAGAGAATTCCAAAAATTATATTGACCAGATTTACAAAATCTTGCCCAAAGGTTCCTTTGAGGTTCATCGCAACAGCGACTGGCTGGACAAACTTTCCTTCAAAGACGTTATTCAATTGGCGAGCCATGTCACTGTCCAGCAGTTGATTCAACGAGATATGTTTCAGGAAAGGCTGGCCAATGAAAAGCCAATTGGTTTGCATGAATTCCTGTACCCCTTAATGCAGGGTTACGATTCGGTGGCGATGAATATTGACGGCGAGGTGGGCGGCAATGATCAGACCTTCAACATGCTAGTTGGCCGAGAATTGGAGAAAAAATTAATCAATAAAGATAAACTCGTGTTTGCCACCCGACTCTTAGTTAATAGCGGAACCGGCAAGAAAATGAGTAAATCTGAAGGCGAGCTCATTGCTTTATCAGACAGTCCCCAGGAAATAAGAAGAAAGATTTTGGCTGGGGATGATTCCATGATCAAAACAATGTTTGAGATTTGTACTGAAAAATCTCAAGTCTGGATAGAAGAAAATCAAAATAAATTACCCCGGGAATGGAAAGAAGAATTAGCCGATGAATTGGTCCGGATGTATCATGGAGAGAAAGCGGTAGAAGAATCCAGAAAAGCAAAAGAAGCCGGCGGAGGGGGGCAACTTATTACTCATTTCATTTCAGGCTCGCTTTCAACTTCAAATTCGGAAGCGAAAAATCTTTTAGATCAGGGAGCAGTGGAAATAAACGGCAATGTGGTAAAAGATTGGAAGTATGAACTAAAACAGGGAGATAAAATTCGGATTGGCAAGGGAGAATTTTTCGAAATTAAATAAAATAAAAACCGGCCTCTAGGTCGGTTTTTATTTTATTTAATTTAGAATTTCTTCTTCTTCATCTTCTTTGTCGTCCTCATCATCTAAACCATCCTCATTGTCTTCGCCATCACTTTCCTCTTCGCCGTCTATCTTTGGTTTTTTGTCTTCGTCGTCTCCATCCTCAAGAACCAATAACTTTACCTCTGCAAGCAACTGGTCAGTCATGGTGACTAAAAATATCCTCTTTGCAAGAGATAACCCCCGATTGGAGGCAACTCATTACAAACAAGACGATTATTATTGGCTAATTGTATTATGAGCAGAACAAATTGCAATAGCCAAGGCATCGGCCGCATCGTCGGGCTTAATCGGCTCTTTGATATTCAACAACATCTTAACCATCCTTTGAACCTGGTCCTTGCCAGCTCGGCCGTAGGCGCTGATATTTTGCTTGACCTGGATTGGAGTGAATTCATGGACAGGCAGGTTGTGTTTAGTCAGAGTCAGCATGATTACGCCTCGCATCTCACTAACGGCCATGACCGTCTTCTGATTTTTAAAAAAGAAAAGTTTTTCAATACCTGCCACATTGGGTTTGTATTTCTTGAGCAGAGCCGAAAGGTTTTTCTCGGTTTCTTTAAGATCAAATAATTTATCTTTGCCGCTGTTTGAAATAATGCCGTAAGCCAGGCAGATTATCCGGTTACGGTCGCTTTGGACAATACCATAACCGATCCGTGTTGTGCCTGGGTCGATACCGATAGAAATCATGAGGTAGGCGAGTCTTCGAGATTAGAAACGACATCATCAACATCGTCCTGATCATCGAGAGCTTCAAAAAGAGTGTCGAGCTGGACATGGGCTTCGGGGCTGATGGTGGTGGGCGCCTGAAACATCCAGTCAATACTTCTTGGCGGAACCATTTTTGCGTGGTGGTCAGTCAGGATTCTTTTAATTTCTGAAATTGTTCGATTAGAATTGTCGGTGATGGCTTTGATGCGCAAGGCGACTCCGCCGGGTCCAATGGCCTCCACTACTACTTCCTGGAGCTGGGCCGATTTGTCAGATATCTTCTTGATGGCCCGGTCAATATTCTCTTTGGGCATGTTCTCGGCGCGGGCCTGCTCAATGGCATTAGCCAAAGTGGAGTTTGATTTTGGATCGGTGCCGTTGCGGGCGGCCAAGGTGATGTTTTTTGAAAGTTTAGAAAACATCTGACCCCGTTTCTGGTCAGTGATGCCTTTTTTATGTTTGATACTGCTCCATTTACTATGGCCACTCATGGTTTACAAATCTAAGCTTGGATTTTTAGGAGGAATGAGATTGATGTGCTTATAACCAAACGGCGTTAAAACCCGGCCTTTAGAAGTGCGGGCCAGAAGGCCTAATTGCATCAAGTAGGGCTCATAAACGTCTTCAATCGTGGCTTCTTCTTCGGAAATGGCCGCGGCAATAGTTTTTAGTCCAACTGGTCCGCCACCGAACTTTTCGGCTATAGTTAAGAGTATCTTCCGATCGGTATCTTCCAGACCCTTATCGTCGACCTCAAGCATCTTGAGGCACTGCTGGGCCAGGACAGGCGTAATCATAGTCGTATCGTTCATCTGGGTGAAATCCCGAACCCGTTTCAGTAATCGGTTAGCCACGCGGGGCGTATATCTGGATGAGGCCGCAATGGCGGCGATGGCTTCCGGTTTGGCTTGAACGCCGAGCAATTGAGCGGAACGGGTGATGATCTTTGATATTTCAGCTTCATTATAGAAATCCAATCGGAAGCTGACGCCGAAACGGGAACGGAACGGGGCTGACAGAAGGGAAATCTTGGTGGTAGCAGCGATCAAAGTGAATCGGGGCAGGCCAATCTGAAGGGTTTTGGCGCTGTTGCCTTTCCCAATGATGATGTCAAGATTGAAATTCTCCATCGCCGGATAGATAACTTCCTCAACGTTCTTGTTGAGCCGGTGGACTTCATCGATGAACAGAACATCGCCATCTTGAAGGCCAGTGAGAATTGAGCCGACATCACCGGCTTTTTCTAGGGCGGTGCCGGAAGTTATTTTAATAGAAGCGCCGAGCTCTTTAGCGATAAGATAGGAGAGGGTAGTTTTACCCAGTCCGGACGGGCCGTGAAGAAGGAGGTGTTCTATCGGTTCATTGCGCTTCTTGGCCGCGCCAATCATGACCTTCAGGTTGGCCTTTATTTTTTCTTGGCCGACGTACTCGTCAAAGGTTTTCGGGCGAAGCGCTTGGTCAAGCAGTTGGTCATCCAGAACGGCGCCGGGAGTTGTAATTGGTGGCTTGACATCCATGATTATTTAGATTAAAATATGGCTTACAAGGACCTCTTTGATCTGTAGGCAATTGGACCCCTCCTTAAACGTTGTGATCCAATCGGGGTATTATCGTGACGGGTGACTTGGCCTCGGCTGTGTCTACCCTCTGACCTATCCTGTCCCGTATTTTTTATAAATTCGGGTATTTGCCTACAGGTTAAAAAGGTTCTTTATTTTTCTGGACTGACTAGCCCAAAATGCGTTCAATCTCGTCGAACGATGTCACCCCGTCAAGTAATTTCAAATAAGCATCCTGTCTCATGGTAATCATACCTTGCTTAACTGCTAATTCTGTTACATCAGCCATGGAAGGGTTTGACATCACCAATTTCTCCATTTCGGGCGTGACATGGAAAGCTTCATAAACGCCAATACGACCTTTATAGCCGGTGTTGTTGCACTTATCACAACCAACGGGTTCAAAAACTTCCATTTTTTCGGTCAGGGCCGATAATTTAAACTTTTCGGCAATCGGAGCGAGATCGGTTTTGATTTTTTCAAATCGGCCCTCGGCCAAAGGTTTTTTGGCTCGGCAGGTTTCGCACAATCGGCGCAATAAACGCTGAGCCATAGCCATGCGTATGGCTGGAGCGATAATCTGGGGCTGGACTTTAAGATCAATCAGGCGGGGGATAGTGCCGGCGGCATCATTGGTATGGATGGTAGACAAGACCAGGTGGCCGGTCAGAGCGGCATTCAAAGCGATCTCGGCGGTTTCATTGTCGCGGATTTCTCCAACCAGAATAATATCCGGATCTTGGCGGACGATGGAACGCAGGCCATCGGCAAAGGTATAACCTTTGGAAGGGTCAACTTGGGTTTGAGAAATACCAGTGATATGGTATTCAATTGGGTCTTCAATGGTAATGATTTTTTCTTCCGATGAGTTTAAGAAATTAACAAAAGCGTACAAAGTGGTGGTTTTACCGGAACCGGTTGGGCCGGTGGTCAGGATAGCGCCGGTCGGTTTGGCCAGCTGTTCTTTAATCATCTCCAAAAAATCCGGCCGCATGCCCAAATCTTCGAGTTTACCTTTGATACTTCTCGGATCCAATAATCGCATGACGATGGTTTCGCCAAATTCGCTGGGCAGAATGGAAACGCGGACCTCAATATCAATACCGCCTTCCCTAATGGTAAATCGGCCGTCTTGAGGTGCTCGTTGAATATTAAGTTTGAGATGGGAGAGAACTTTGAGTCGGTTGACCACTTTTTCATAAGAGTCGCTCTCAATGGTGGTTACGTCTTCCAGTACGCCATCCATGCGATAGCGAAGACGGGCGTTCTCATGGGTCGGTTCAAAATGAATATCCGAAGCGCCAATCTTCAGAGCCCCGGCCAGGAGAATTTCTAAAAGCTTAGTGATGGATACGCTCTGAACCTGTTGTTGGAGGTCTTTGATAGACCCGATTTTGCTTTGCAATTCAGCCAGGTCTTCTTCTTTAATCTCTATGGAGCCGACCTCAAACGTGTCCACATGTTTTAAGTTCACATACCTCTGCCAGGCATGGGCCAGGCCGGCGGGTGAGGTCATAATGACCTTAATCGTAAAACCACGGGCTTTGAGGGCTTTAATGACTTCCAATTCTTCCACCTTGGCTGGCTCGGTCGTAGCGATAGTCAAAGCTACTCCGGTTTTAAGAATGATGGCGAAATTGCCGGCTCTGGCTTCGGTTTCAGCCACTAAACCCAGTGCGCCGGTGTCAATTGGGGCGCTGGCGAGATCAGAAAAGGGGATGCCGAGTTTTTGGGCTGTTGCCTGAAATGTATCCTCACTGCCTTGAGCATGGATCTGGCCCAGCTTCTTTTCTAATTCTTCTTCTCGTTTTGATTGCGGTGTCGGTGTGTTAGCCATGAGTATCTTATCAACAATTATATCACTCGTTGCCCCAATCTAACGAACCCAAGATGTTTGTAAATGATTTTTTGTGGATATCGTTCCGCCTTGCTGTTTCCCGAGCGGCTTCCTCTCGGGCTGGCTCTAGAAATAATCTCTCATTTCTCTGACCGTCCGAAGCCACTACTGTCAGGCCATGCGGACTAAGGCCGTTCCTGACATCTTCGGGCCGGTACCCAGAGAAATCTCTAGATTATTTCTGACCCAGCTCCCAATCGTGCAGATGCTCGGGAAACAGCAAGGCTCCGCTTGTTTATTGTATTTCAATACTATTGGGGGTATAGTTTTATTAAAGAAACAATACGACCCTCCTAAAACAAAATTGGTTTAAGCTATTGCAGTATATAAATGACTAAAATTATAATATTTACATATTTATGGACCCTCGCTATTTTGGTAGCATCTAAAATGGATGGTTGGGATAAAAAACCTCTAGGCGAGCAAGTATTGTACATCAGTATATTATTTCTACTTATTTTTCTAGCCGAATAAATAAGATGAACTTCAATTTTATTGCGATATTAACTGGCCTATCCTCCTGTTATGATGATTGAAACTAGAATAAAATATACTCTCAATGTTTTCATTCCAATTCTGGTGGGTGGGTTGACTTTGTTTTTTCTGAATCGGACTTTCGATTTAGTAAATACATTTGGCGGGCAAACTTCCTACGTTTACTATTATACGTTTAGCACTATCGTGCAGGGGTTTGTTGCCTTCCTGGCTTTTTTAGGAATGTTAGCAGTTTTTAAATTACAGAGAGATCAAAATAGAAGAGACATTCTAAATAGAGTTAATCGGGATGGCCACATAGATGCAATCGACGAGTCTATGCGCTTACTTACAATTGAATTAAAGAGATTTTCAATTGTTTGTTTATTTGATGTGATTATAGCCCTGTTGGGCATTCCCATGATTCCGTACTTTACTTCGAATGTTATCGGGCCAGTTTATTTGGGAGGTAATATTGCCTTATCGATTTGGGTCTCATTCCTTGCTTACCCAATAATCGAAAGAGTGCTTCGGTTGACACCAAAATGAGTAATAAATATTTGAATGAATGAGACATTTCGTCGACGTAGGGTTTTTCGTAAAAAATGCTTAGTTGACTTGGGGATAACCATCTGGTATCATGGAGAGGTCAGTTGTTACAGGTCCACGGGAGTGGGCCCGTTTCTTTAATTAATCAACAATTAACTAAAATTACTATGTTTGACATGAAAGAGTTCGCGTCGGCTATGAAACAGATTTCGGAAGAAAAAGGCATCTCGGCGGAGAGTGTCTTTGAGACTATTGAAGCCGCCATTGCCGCCGCCTATAAACGCGAATATGGCGAGAAAGGCCAGATAATTAAAGCGGCTATGGACCAGGAAACTGGCGCTTTGGAAATGACTCAAGTTCATTATGTCGTGGAAGGTATGGACGAAGAGGGCAACATTACTGGTCCGTTGCCGGTCAAAGTCGTCGAAGAGAAACCGGATTTTCAGGATTTGGAGGGCACGCGTCGCCGCCGTCCGGGTGAAGAACCGGCCACTGAAACCAGTGAAGTTAAGATTAAATTCAATCCCCAGAAACACGTGCTACTAGAAGAAGCGCAAAAGAAAAATAAAAAAGCTAAAGTCGGCGACGAAGTGGTAACCAAACTGGAACCGAAAACCGACTTCGGCCGCATTGCCGCCCAAACGGCGAAGCAAGTTATCATTCAGCGCTTGCGTGAAGCTGAGCGTGGCGCGATATTTTCCGAATTCAAAGGCCGAGAAGGAGAAATAATCAGCGGCGTGGTTCAACGCCGGGAAGGCGCGCTCGTGTTTGTGGATTTAGGCAAGACCAATGGCCTGGTCCCGCCGGCCGAACAGATGTTCACTGATAATTACCGGCTCGGCCAGCGTTATCGGTTCGTCATTACGAAAGTAGAAGAAACCTCGCGCGGCCCGGTGGTCATTTTGTCCCGTTCCAATCCGAAACTTGTCGTCGGCCTTTTCCGTTCGGAAGTGCCGGAAATAGATAGCGGTAGCGTGGAAGTCAAAGCTATTGCCCGTGAAGCCGGTTCCCGCACCAAAATCGCCGTCGCTTCCACCGAGGAAAGCATTGATCCGATTGGTTCGCTGGTGGGACAGAAAGGCGTCCGTGTTCAAACTGTTATCAATGAGATCTCCGGTGAAAAAATAGACATTATTCTATGGAGCGATAAACCGACCGACTTTATTGCCAATTCATTTTCGCCGGCCAAAGTCCTGCAAGTGAAGATTGTGGATGAAGAAAGAAAACATGCTTTGGTGGAAGTCTCTGAAGACCAGTTCTCGTTGGCAATCGGTAAGAAAGGCCAAAATGTTCGGCTAGCCGCTAAGTTAAGCGGTTGGAAGATAGACGTTCGTTCACCGAAAGAAAATCTGGTTTATGACGAAGTGGACGAAGGTACTGAAGTCAAAGCCGAAGATATTGAGCCGATTACTCCATAATCAAACTACTAGTTATGACCTCAACGAATAAAAAAATAGACATTGATCATATTGAATTAGCTATTGAACTTAATCACGATGAGTTGGCCGAATATGTCCGCTTGGCTGAAGACGCTTTGGTTCAAGAGGTAGATATTGACGGTTTTCGTCCCGGTAAAGCACCCCGGGAGAAAGTCCGCCAGCATGTCGGCGAAGCTAAAGTCCTTGAATCGGCTCTCCAAACCGCCGTTCAAAGAAGCCTAGAGAAGATCATTGCTGAACAAAAATTGGATGTCATCGAAGCGACCGACTTATCGGTAAAAGAAAATACGCCCGACAAACTTGTTTACACAATTAGGCTTCATGTTTTTCCGGAAATAAAACTGCCGGATTTGACGACGATAAAAGTCGGCCGGCGTGAAGTAACCGTTGAAACAAAAGAGGTTGACGAAGCTTTGGAAACAGTGAAAGCTTCCCGCGCCGTCTTAACTGATAAAACCGAACCGGCAGTGACAGGCGACAAGCTTGAGGTTGATTTTGAGGTTAAAGAGAACGGCACTTTGATTGAAGGTGGAGAAAGTATAAATCACCCGGTCGTTATTGGTAAAGATAATTTTATTCCCGGATTTGAAGACCAGCTGATTGGTATGAAAAAAGGCGAGCACAAAGAGTTTTCTTTGACCGCGCCCAAGGATTTTGCCAATAAGGCCTTGGCCGGCAAGAAACTTGATTTTGTCGTGACCGTGAAAGATGTCAAAAAAGTTACTTTGCCTGAACTTAATGACCAATTTGCCCAGACGCTGGGCAAGTTTGAAAACCTGGACCAGCTGATGCTGAATATACGTGACGGATTAACCGAAGAAAAGAAAGACAAAGAAAATCAACGCCTCCGCCTGGAAATTATGAATGCTTTGATTGACAAGACAGATTGTAAGCCGTCATCAGCAATGGTAGGAGAACAAATGACGGTAATGATACAAAATTTTGACCACGACTTGCATCATCACGGAATGGAACTGAGCTTATATTTGGCTAAGATCGGCAAAACCCAAGAAGATCTTAAAAAAGAATGGCGGCCGGAAGCCGAACGCCAGGTAAAGATGGCGCTGGTCCTGCATGCCGTCGCTAGGGAAAATAATATTGAAATTACGCGCGAAGAAACCGACGAGGCTTTGGAATCGTTAATTCAATCGGCGATGCTTAGAGACGGGGGAGCCAGTCCTAATCTTGATATGGAGCGGATGCGGGTCTCAATCCAATCCCGTTTGATGAATGAAAAGACTTTCCAATTTCTTGAGAAGACCTGCGTTGCCGCCTAGTAAGAAATCAAAACCTCCGCTTCAGCGGAGGTTTTGATTTCTACCGGGAGGCCGTAACACTTGTCGCCGGGCCGACTCTAAGAGTAGAATAGGTTTAGGATATACTTTTCTTGGACAGAAAGTATAAATAGCGATTTGGTTACGTACCCTCTAGTATTTTAATTATACACTAGAATTAATATCCTGTCAATATGTGGCAATCCCTCCGAATCTCCCATCTTATTCTGCGGCTGTTTCTAGCCGCTGTCTTCCTGTGGTTCGGGATTGATAAATTCTTTCATCCGCTCTATTGGTTAAATACTTGGCTGCCTCATTCCATTGTTGCTTTTAGCGCCCTGGTCCATGTTTCAGCCAGCTCGCTGGTCTATGGTGTTGCTGTAGTCGAGCTTTTGGTGGGTATCAGCTTGGTCAGTAACATGTTCGTTGATTTTTTTGCTCTCGTCGCCGCTGTCCTTTTGATTATCATTTCGTTGTTCTATGGTTTCAATGAAATTCTTGTCCGGGATATCGGAATCTTGGGGGGACTGCTCGCTTTGGTCTTTTGGCCCAAACCCGTGCTCAGCCGGTATTCTTAGCTGGAAAAATATTAGATTTTGTGGTATAAAAATAAAAGCCCCATTGGGGTCATTTTTATGAAATCAATTTATTTAGACAATGCCGCTGCTACGCCGGTTGAACCTCGGGTTTTGGAGGCCATGGTTCAGGCCTATAAAAAATACGGCAATCCGTCCTCGTTTAATAATATTGGCCGCTTGGCTCGTGAAGCCATGGAATCATCCCGGCTGTCCATTGCCCGATTCCTGGGCGCTCGAACCGAAGAAATTGTAATTACGTCATCCGGTTCCGAGGCCAATAATCTAGCTCTAATTGGCATGCTTGATGGTAATAAGGGAACTGTTTTAACGACTCCCATTGAGCATCCCTCGGTTCTCGAACCTCTCAAAAAATTAAAAAATATAAAACTTCAGTATATTCCGGTTGATAAACACGGCCTGGTGAATCTCAAATCTTTTTCTAATTTACTTTCGACCGAATGTCGTTTAGTTTCGGTGATGTACGCCAATAACGAAATTGGCACGATTGAACCGGTCAGAAAAATAGCCAAGCTAATTTATGATTATAACAAAGCTCATCACACATCAATTATTTTTCATATTGACGCTTGTCAGGCCGCCGGATTTTTGGATATGAATGTCCAACACTTGGGTGCCGACCTCGTGGCTTTTAACGGTTCAAAAATCTACGGTCCTCGCGGAATTGGTGTGTTGTATGTCCGACACGGGACCAATCTTCACTCGCTTATTTCCGGTGGTTCACAAGAACGAGGTTTGCGGGCTGGAACAGAGAATATACCGGCCATCATTGGTCTAGCAAAAGCCGTTTCTATTATTAAACCAGCTGAAGCCAAAAAGATTTCTCTTCTTCGCGATTACGCTATCAGTCAGCTGGAAAAAAATATCCCCGAGATATTAATAAACGGACCGCGGGGTATTGACCGCCTGGCTAATAATATTAGTGTTTGCATTCCCAAAATTAATAGTGAGAATCTGCTTCTGGAATTGGATAAATATGGGATTTCGGCCGGTTCAGGTTCGGCTTGCACCTCGCATGCCGTGGAGCCGTCCCATGTCCTGAAAGCCATCGGCGTGCCATTAGGATATATCAATGGCGCGCTTCGTTTTTCTCTTGGGCGAGCAACAACAAAAAATGATATTGGCTATCTTATTCGTTCTCTGATTAAAATTGTAACTGATTTAAACAAGCGCTACGCTCGTTTAAGATAAAAAAGAAACTCTTTATTCTTGCCTTTCTCGCCCAGAATGGGGGATTCGGTCTCGTTCAATATTTCTAAGCCCAGTCTTGTCAGTTTTGTTTTAACCTCGTTTAAAACTTCGGAGATGGCTTCTTCGGGTAGTTTGCCTTTGATTAGCCGAGGTTGGTCGGCTTCATAATGAGGTTTCGCTAGAGCAATAATATATCCCTCGGGTTTTAAATTCAGAAGCGCGTTGGGTACGACCTTTTCCAGTTTAGTCCAGCTGGTGTCAATGGTGATGAAATCTACTTTCTCGGGTAAGACGATATGCATCGCGTTTTCTCTTTCCATTACTATCACTCTAGTGTCATTGCGCAGTTTCCAATCCAGTGTGCCATAACCGGTTTCCACGGCGTAAACTTTCTGGGCACCTGATTGCAGAAGGCAATCAACAAACCCGCCGGTACTGGAACCGAAATCCGCGCAGACGAGATTGGTTACGTCAGTTTTAAATTCCCTGAGAGCATGCTCTAGTTTTTCTCCTGCCCGAGAAACATATGCCATGGTGCGCCCGGAAGGACTCGAACCTTCGACCGTATCCTTAAGAGGGATCTGCTCTACCAACTGAGCTACGGGCGCAACAATGACCATATTATCAGAATAGGCGGGATAATTCTAGGTCTTATTGGTTCATCATCTGGCGTTTTTTGCGGCCAAAGAGTATGCTAGACTGAAAATAATTTATGAGAGAATTGATATTAAAAATTAGTCGTTATTTATACCGTCAGGCCGCCAAGCCCCTCTTTTTTATTTTTGACCCGGAAGACGTACATAATAGTGTTACCTCGCTGGGAGAATTTATTGGCTATATCAAGCCGGTTACTTGGCTGATGAAAAAAGTTAACTTAGCAGATAATCTCATTCTTGCCCAAACTGTAGACGGAATTAGATTTGAAAATCCAATTGGCTTAGCCGCCGGATTTGACTATGAAGCCAAGCTAACCCAAGTTCTGCCGGCGGTGGGTTTTGGTTTTAATACCGTCGGCACAATTACTAATCAACCTTATGAAGGCAATCCTCGTCCGCGTCTTGGTCGGCTGATTAAATCGCGCGCCCTTCTAGTGAATAAAGGTTTTAAAAATCATGGTATCCGGAAGACCCTGGCTAAACTGGAAGGGAAACATTTTGAGATTCCGATTGGATTAAGTATTGGCGCCACTAACACCCCGACTCTTTCCAATCAAGAAGATGCCCTCAAAGACATTGTTGAAACATTTGAAATGGCTGAAAATTCTACGGTGCCGTTCAGTTATTACGAACTAAATATCAGTTGTCCAAATTTACGGGTTGGTGTTGATTTCTATTCACCGGAACACTTGGAAGAACTTTTAATAGCTGTGACTAAAAACAAATTGAATAAACCAGTATTCGTTAAAATGCCGATAGACAAATCTGATGATGAAACTATTGGTATGCTTGAAGTCATTGCCAGACATCCGGTTCAGGGAGTTATCTTTAGCAATCTGCACAAGAATAAAAAAGACCCTACTCTTCACCCTTCAGAAGTCGAGCTTTTCCCTGAAGGAAGCTTTAGTGGGAAACCAGCCGAAAAAAGATCCAATGAATTAATCTCCCTGGCTTATAAAACTTATGGCGGCCGGCTGACCATCATCGGCTGTGGGGGAGTATTCAGCGTCGAAGATGCTTATAAAAAAATCAAACTTGGCGCATCGTTAGTCCAGTTAATCACCGGCCTGATCTTTGAGGGTCCGCAACTGATTGCGGAGATAAATCTTGGATTAATAAAACTTCTCAAGCAAGACGGTTTTGATAACATCTCGCAAGCGGTCGGGAGTTTAAAATAGTGCGCCCGGGGGGAATCGAACCCTCACCAACAGCTTCGAAGGCTGCTGCTCTATCCGTTGAGCTACGGGCGCATGTTTCAAACTATATTTTACCAGGATTTTAGATATTTATCAAACATAAAACCGCCCCAAATTTTGGGGCGGTTTTATGTTTGGCTTACGAAACAATCTCAATTTTAATTGTCTTGCGTCCGAACTGCTTGGCTAATTCCTTGGAAGGGAACCAGACGTCGACATTGAGATTGTACCGACTATTCATTCGGTCTTCAACAACGAAGATCTTGTTTCCATAGATGGCCGGGATTTTAATGGCCGTACCAAGAGGCAAGAAGTTGGCGGCGACAATACCATCGCGGGTATATGTACCGGCGGCGGTAATGAACGGAGTATCATCCGTTTCATCAACCGACGAAGAATAGGCTGAAGCGCTGACGGTATAGGTCTTTACAGCCGTCTTGGTCTTTGTTTTGCTGTCAGACGGATTGATTACCGCCGTGACGGCATCGGCCTTGATGGTTGAATTGTTGGCCGAGATTGTGATGCCCTGAATATTCTTATAAAGGGAATCATATGACCAAGTTGAAGAATTGTCGAAGAATGCGGCGTTTGCTTGACCAACAGAAGCGAGACTGAAGATAGCCAAAAGAACGATACCGAGGCTTTGTCTCATAATATACATAGCCGTGAAGGACTAGGTAGTAAGGGCTTTTTAGGCAATAAAAAACGGCCTACTAAGCCATGTGTCGTACTACGTTACTCCTCTAGGTTATGTGTACATTATAGCAAATTGGGCCTAAAAAGTCAATAGCCCAAAAGAACCCCCAATAGGCCTATTTCTAGCTCTTTATTGAGACCTTTTTCTGCTAAAATGTTGCTTCCAAACTCGAGCCCCAGATTCGGCTGAGATGATAAGGATGAAAAAACCTACTAAAACAAGCACGCCGTCATAACTCCAGCGGGCAGCGTTATTATCGGTTAACCAAAGCCACATCCCGAATTCATCGAAAGCCAATCCCAAACCAAGACCATGAATAAGAGCGACGAGATATTTATCTCTCGGTTTAACGCTTACGAGAGCCAAATAGCCAGAGGCGGCCAAAACGATGATGCCATAGGCAAAATGATGGATGTGAATGCCTTCAATAATTTGGATATAGAAAGTGGGATTGATGTGGCTGATTAACCGCGAACCGCCAAAAGTAATTAAAAAAGCGACTGCGATCGGGAACAGCATATACAAGAAAACTTCAGAATCTCGTTCAGCAATCTTTTTGGTCAGAGCGTCTTTCTGAGTAATTTTTGAAAAAATTCCGAATAACACGGAGCGGGTAAGGGGAATTGAACCCCTTTCTCGACCTTGGCAAGGTCGCATAATACCGGTATACGATACCCGCAGATTATTTAAACTTAGCGATTCCAGAAATCAGACCCATAATCTTGTGGTACAGGCTCGTACTGTTCACCGATATCTGGGCGACTCCGAACGGAAGCGAATTGAAAGATTTTTTGCGCCGGCTGGAAATACTGACCGTTTGCAATGATTTTCTGAAATTACTATAAGGTATATTACACTTTTTTTGCCAAAAGTCCAATAGATAGGCGAGGTCTTGATGCTCAAAGTATCTAATCCAAATAGTTATCTTCTCATTTGGGACTTCGCAGATCTCTCTTAAAAATCTAAGGAAAATGTAAATGAGATCGGGGTCAGAATTGGTCAGAGATACTCGGTGAGAGGTTCTCGTTTTTCCATTAACGACAACTGGTCGTTTGTAGCCTTCAGCCCAATACAAAGCCGTGCCAATGATTAGAAGGTCTCTTTTGGTTATATTTTTAATTAGCTTCCTACCCCCAGCATGCATTTCTTTTGATCTTGATTCAGCCAAGATGGTTTGGTTTTTATTTCTGGCGAGCAGGCCCCGGAGAGAGGCGGCCTGAACCCGGCCTTTAAGCCGTTTTGTTGCTTCTTCTGGTAATTCCAGATCAGTGAACCAACCGGAGAGGGTACTCTTGGGTACCTTAAGAAGTCGAGATATCTCATTATAACTTCGGCCGGCCATGCGCAGTTTGTAAGCTTTGAATTTGTCGGACCTCATTACCTATAAGTATATCACGGTGGTTCAGTTATTAAATCTTAAAGTTGATAAAGGGGTGTGGATAGCTGGTTCGATTCGATTGATAAGTTGAATAATGGGCCAATTTTTGATATAGTTGCCGGGTAATAGTAATGCCGGGTTAGCTCATCGGTAGAGCGCTGCCCTAAATCTTTGGGGCTTTCTATAGTAATGTAGATCGAATAACTGGGTGAATTCGGGGAAGGCACGCGCAAGTGTGATAATCCCGAGCCAAGTCCGCTTCGGCGGAAAGGTGTAGAGACTATCCTTTAACAGGAGTACTCCGGCAAACTGTCGGGGGAAGCGCCCGGCATCCTTCTTGTAAGGATGATGATATAGTCCAACTCGCTTCGGAAGAGGCAGGCGTGCCCAGTTCGACTCTGGGACCCGGCACATAAATAATTAAAAACTCCCTTCTGGGAGTTTTTAATTATGGTGGGCGGTAGAGGACTCGAACCTCTGACCCTCTCAACGTCAATGAGATGCTCTACCAACTGAGCTAACCGCCCATCAACTGTGCGCGGGAGAGGATTTGAACCTCCATAGGGTTGCCCCCGCTACCACCTCAAGGTAGTGCGTCTGCCAGTTTCGCCACCCGCGCGATTATGAGAGGAATTCTAACAGAAAAAAGATTTATTGAGAAACTTCTTCGGTCACTTTATTTTTCTTACTGATCTTGGTAATAACTTTTGGTTGTTCGGTTCGGAGCTTCTTGCGAATTTCTTTGGTGGTCTTATCATGGAGGTAATAAAGTTTCGCGCGGCGGACATTGGCCTTGCGGACAACTTTAACGCTTTCAATAGAAGGGAGATAAATAGGGAAAGTTTTTTCAACACCGATATCATCAAATACTTTACGGACGGTAATAGTAGCACCGGCTTCAGAGCCGTGTTTTATAGAGACAACCATACCTTCAAAAGCCTGAAGCCGGGTCTTTTCACCTTCTTTAATCCTTTGTTTAATACGAATAGTCCAGCCCGGTTTGATATCTCCGAACTTGTCTTTAGTTTCTAATGTTGATTGGAATTTAGCGATATGATTCATAACGTGCGATTATTCTAGCATAGAGAGGACTTTTTGTAAATCTTCGGGCAAATCAGCTTCCAGTATCAGGGATTTCCCGTCCGGTGTGGAGAATTCAAGTTTATAAGCATGAAGGAAAAGGCGGGTTAACCCATCCGGTTTTTGCCAGCCCTTTGGGCCATAAATGAGATCACCGACAATTGGGCAGCCGATAGATTGAAGATGGACCCGAATCTGGTGAGTCCGGCCAGTTTTAGGGGCAACATCAAGAAGGGTGTATTTATTGAAGCTTTGTTTGATGGTGTATTCGGTAATGGCTGATTTGCTGTCAATAAGCCTAGTTCCTTCAAGGCGGGTCGTTCGTTTTAGACCAATCCGGCCTAGGGGAGCATTGATAATACCCGGGCTTTCTTTAGGTCGGCCATAGACGAGAGCGTAATAATGTTTCTGAATCTTGCGGGTTTTGAAAAGAGATTTTAGGTAATCAAAAGAATCATTATTTTTGGCAATAACCAGTAAGCCGGAGGTATCTTTATCCAGCCGGTGAATAATGCCGGCTCTTGAACTGGCGGTGCCGGAAGCGATGAACGGTTCGCCAATATTTTCAATTCCCGGGTATTCTTTAATTAACCAAGAAACGACGCTCTCTTGGTTGTCGGTTGCGTTCTTGGGATGAACAATCAATCCGGCCGGCTTATTGATAACCAGCAAGTTTTCGTCTTCGTAAACAATAGATATGGATTTAAAATTTTCCATCTTTTATCTTTATATTATTACCATAGACTCTTTTGAGTAACGGTAAATCTTTCTTGCTTTGGGTAAGAAGTTGAATGTTTTTTTTCTCCATTATCTTTAATGTTTCTGTGCCCAATTTATCGCCGACTATTTTGTCGTATGTTTGAGAAAGGGTCGCAAAATCTTTTATGAAACAGTGACCACCTGCCCCTCGGCCGTTCTTGTGAACTGGCTGGGCGTAACGGTTAGGGACAAATGGGTCTGCTTTCATGGCTTGTTCTATTGGTTTCCAATCTGCTCCCATTTTTTTTGCCAAATCATGCATCAAATTAAAAAATATAATCTGGGTAAAACCGCTTCCATTGTGGGTATATTTTATTAATTCTGCTTCCTCACTGGTGACTGTAGTTGAAAAGGGGGCAGAGGGTAAAATAGAATGGACAAGCTTCGTGGCTTTTTGATGAGCTTTAGAGTTACTGGGTAAACCAACGATATTGGCAAATGGATAGGCGGCATCTTGGGCTGCGGTGGCCTCGCTTAAAAATTCTGGCGAATGGACGATGATATAGTTTGAGAATTCTTTTTGCAGGGCGCGAGTTAAACCTGGCTGTAGGGTTGATTTAACGACTATGATTTTATTTTTGCCAACCAGCGGTATTACTCGTCTGATTATGCTTGCGTCGTAGCCTTTGGGTGTGGTTGGAGTGGGAACGGCGATAAAGACTATATCGCAATCCTTTATTTTTTCTTTATTCTTAATGTATGGCTCTTCTTTTGCGTAACGAATAATTTTATATCCTCGGTGTTCAAAATCATCGGCATAGTTTTTGCCGATGTAGCCCTGACCGATAAACCCGATTAAAACTTTTTTATTTTTGAAATTCATTTGTGGGCGGTAGAGGACTCGAACCTCTGACCCTCTCGGTGTAAACGAGATGCTCTACCAACTGAGCTAACCGCCCATTACTGTGGGTGCGGAAGGGATCGAACCTTCGACCGCGTCATTATAAGTGACGTGCTCTACCACTGAGCTACGCACCCCTTATTTTCAATTATACTATTTCTTTAAATTTTCTTGGTACCATTTATAAGTGAATTGAAGGCCATCTTCTAAACCAAACGATGGTTTGTAACCAAGCTCTTTTTTGGCCAGAGTAATATCGGCCTGGGAATCTCTAATATCGCCAGCTCGTGCTGGCCGGTATTTAGGTGCAATGGAAACATTGGTGATTTTCTGAATATGTTTCCAGACTGCATTCAAAGAATAGCGCTGGCCAGTACCAGCATTATATACCGTTCGAGAAATCTTTTTTGTAGTTGCGGCGTTAATATTTAGAGCCACAATATTTTTAACGAACGTGAAATCACGGGTTTGTTGGCCATCTCCGAATATCGTCGGGGCGTGCTTTTTAAGGGCGGCTTTTATGAATACCGAGATTACGCCAGAATAAGGCGAAAAGGGATTTTGGCGCGGGCCAAAGACATTAAAGTATCGCAGAGCGACCGTTTCCATCCCGTATACCTTTTTGAAAATGTCGCAATACTGTTCGCCGACTAATTTTTGGAGTGCGTAGGGAGATTTAGGAAACGAGGACATATTTTCGTGTTTCGGCAGGGTTGATGTATCGCCATAGGCGGAGGATGAAGCGGCATAGATGAATCGTTTAACGCCGGCTTTGTGAGAAGCAAGGAGCGCGTTAAATGTGCCATCAATGTTTGATTCGTGAGACGGTTCTGGTTCAATAATGGAACGTGAGACCGATGGGATTGCCGCCTCATGAAAGACGATGTCTACGCCTTTGAATATTGGCGCAATCTGTCGGTAGTTGCAGAGATCTTTTTTGTAGAATTTAATCTTATGTCTGATCTCTTTAAGATTTTCCAATTTTCCGGTGATTAGGTTGTCAATGACCCGAATCTCGGAGCTGGGAAAGGATTGAATCAATCCTCGAATTAGATTTGATCCGATAAATCCCGCCCCGCCAGTTACAAGAAAGGTTTTCATCGGACCAGAGCGTAAAACTCTTTTTGTTCCAGAGTTTCTTTTTTGATGAGTTCTTTAGCGATGAGATTGAGCTTATCAATATGCTGGGATAATATTTTTTTGGCCAAAATCAAACCTTTGGTAATGAATTTCTTTATCTCGGTATCTATTTGGTAGGCGACGGTTTCGGAATAACTTTTGGCCGAGGAAAGATCCTTACCTAAGAATACCAAGTCGTCTTTTTCGTGGAAGGAGACGGGACCGAGTGCATCGGACATGCCATATTGGGTAATCATTCGGCGGGCCAGTTCGGAAGCTATCTTTAAATCGTTAGAAGCGCCGGTGGTAACTTCTTTGAAGATTAATTTTTCGGCGGCGTAACCGGCCAGAAGGACGGCCAGTTCCGATTCAAATTCTGGTTTGGATTTAAGATGCTTATCTTCGCTGGGGACTTTCATGGTAAAACCGCCGGCCTGACCCCGGGAAACGATAGAAACTTTATGAATTTTGTCCGAATGGGGGAGAGAAGAGGCGACCAAAGCATGGCCGGCTTCATGGTAAGCGGTAACCTCTTTTTCTTTTTTGGATAGGACATGGCTGCGGCGTTCAGGCCCGAGAATAACTTTTTCAATAGATTCCAAGATGTTTTTCTGGGTGATTTCGGCTTGGTCTGCCCGGGCGGCCAAAATGGCGGCTTCATTCAAAAGATTCGCTAATTCTGCACCAGAAAACCCCACCGTCCGTTCAGCTACAGGGACAAGATTAACATCTTTGGCCAGTGGTTTATTTTGGGCGTGAATCTTTAAGATGGCTTCGCGGTCCTTGAGCGATGGCTCATCAAGAATGACACGGCGGTCGAAACGTCCCGGGCGGAGCAGGGCTGGATCAAGAATATCCGGCCGGTTAGTAGCGCCCATCACGATGACGGCGTTGTTAGTATCAAAGCCGTCCATTTCTACCAGAATCTGGTTAAGAGTTTGTTCCCGTTCATCATGCCCGCCGCCCAAACCGGCGCCGCGATGACGGCCGACCGCATCAATTTCGTCGATGAAGATAATAGAAGGGGCTGTTTTCTTGGCCAGTTCAAAAGTGTCGCGGACGCGGTTAGCCCCGACACCGACAAACATTTCTACGAATTCAGAACCGGAGACATAATAAAAGGGAACATGAGCTTCATTGGCCACGGCGCGGGCCAGGAGAGTTTTGCCGGTGCCCGGCGAACCAACGAGCAAAACGCCGCGCGGAATCCTAGCGCCGAGTTTATGGAATTTCTTCGGGTCTTTTAAGAATTCGACTACTTCCGCCACTTCGGCCTTGGCTTCCACCAAACCGGCGACATCATCAAAGGTCACTGGTTTCTTGCTGTCGCCGGAAGTGTCGGCCAGCTGGGCCTTGGATTTACCGAAGGACATGGCCTGGTTGGAACCCTTTTGGGCTTGGCGGAGCATGTACCAAAAGATGAGCCAGATGAAAAGGGCAGGAATAGCGAAAGACAAAATGTTGGATAAAAATACTCCAAAGCCGGACACGTCCTGAACCTGGATTTTGATCGCGGCCAATCTGGTCTTATCGGCGCCGAGGTTGGCTAGAGTGTCAAAGGCCGAAATACCCGGTTCTTTTTGGGATATAGACAAGTCGCCATTGGTAGCAACGACTTGAATAGTGTCACCATTAACATCAATTTCTTTAATACTTCCGGCATTAATTCTAGTGACTACTTCCGAGAGGGCAATAGCCTGGGACCTCTGGGTAGAGTAATCAAAAAACGCAACAATCCCGGCCGCTACCATTAAGATTCCAAAGACAATTAAAAAATATTTTAGATAAGACTTCATGGGCATGATTTTATCACAAAACAACCCGTTTGACAAATAATAAAAGCCGGTTTATATAAACCGGCTTTTATTATTGATTTTGTGAAAATTATTCTTTTTTATCGAGCGTGAGCGTGAGTTTGTGATCTTTGGCGTCGATATTGAGGATGGCCATATCATATTCCTGGCCGGCGACGAGCGCTTCTTGCGGCGTTTGACCACCTAATTCGGCTAGCGGAATGAAACCGATAATGTTGCCGGGCAGTTCCACAAAGGCGCCGGAATTGCGGATCTTGGAAATTTTGCCTCGGATCTTTTGACCGACTTGGTAAAGATTATCGATCGTCAGCCACGGGTCTTCCTTGAGGACTTTTAATGAAAGAGAAACTCGGCCACCATCAAGACTGATAATTTTGGCGGTCACTTTATCGCCGATGTGCAAAATTTCGCGGGGATTTTCGATAAATTTCCAATCAATCTCGGAAGAATGGATTAAACCATCTAAAGTGTCGCTTAATTTTACAAAGGCGCCAAAATCGGTTACCTCGGTGATAATGCCTTCCACTGTTTCGCCGACAGCTAATTTGGACAATTCCTCTTTAGCCGCTTCTTCCTGAATAGCCCGTTCGGAAACGATAAGCTTATTTTCGGTTTCGTTGAAATCAAGGATTTTAACCTTGAAAGTTTGTCCTTTGAATTTTTGAAGAGCTTGGACGATTTTGGTTGTATCGCCACCGTCTACTTTCGGATAATGTTCACCGGCTAGCTGAGATAATGGAAGAAACCCCTGAATGCCGGAAACCTCGACGATCAGACCGCCTTTGTTGATGTTCACAATCACCGTGTCAATGATTTCGCCTGATTCTTTCTTTTCTTTAACATCTTGCCAAGCGGTCGTGACCTGGGCAGATTTAAGCGATAGTTCGCGATAGCCTTCATCATTCTCCAACTCAAGAAGCATGGTCGAAATAGTATCACCGACCTTAAGGGTCTTCATCCGATCCGGGTTGTCATAGAACTCGCCCGGATAAACAATACCGATACCAATCGGGCCAAGGTCAACGATGACGCCGGCCTTAGAAGTGTTAATCACGGTGCCGCCCAAAATACTGCCCGGTTTGGGAAGGAAAAACTCTTCTTTTAAAAGAAGATCCTTCATAGATTTAATTTCGGTCGTGGCGTCGGTCATACAAAACGAGATTTGACTTCTCCAAAAGGCTCTTAAAACAGAGTCTTGAACGAGAAAGCCGATGTTAATTGATTTCTCAAGGTCCCCAGAGTAGGGAATAAGAGTGATAAGAATATACACTAATTCTAGAAAATTTGCAACCCCATCCAACGTTTAGACTCATTGATTTTCTGCCTAGAATTTGATATTATAGAAGCGCATGACGATTACTTGGTATGGTCAATCTTGCTTCCGTTTAGAAGCCAAAGAAGGCAGTATTTTGATTGACCCTTTTTCCAAAGAAATCGGCCTGAAGCCGCCCCGAATTAAAGACGAGATTATTCTGGTGACCCATCAACACCAAGACCATAACAATATCGCCGAGGCCAATCCGGAAGCTTTCATCATCCAGAATCCGGGCGAATATGAGAATCACGGCATTGCCATTCGCGGTATTCAGTCTTTCCACGATAATAAAGAAGGGGCGGAGCGAGGATTAAATACGGTCTACATTCTGAAAGCCGAAGAGATAAATATCTGCCATTTGGGCGATTTGGGGCATGTCTTGACCGACCGCCAAATAGAAGATATCGGCGATGTCGATATCTTAATGATTCCAGTTGGCGGAACTTATACCATAGATGCCAAGACAGCAGTAGAAGTTATTAATCAGATTGAACCAAAAATTATTATTCCGATGCATTATAAAATAGCTGGACTAAATGATTCGCTTGATGGGCCGGAGAAGTTTATAAAAGAACTTGGTTTGACCGCTGAAAAAGTTAATAAATATAAAATTTCCAAAAAATTACTCCCAGCCGAAGAAACAAAATTAGTGATATTAGAACTTTAAATATGAGAAAGATTATTAACGAAATCCGTAATCAACCTCAGCATGTCCGCAAATTGGCGACTATCCTTTGCACAATCGCGGTTGTGGCCGTCGTCGCTTTAATTTGGTTCCAGTCGTTTCAGAATAATATCTACACACTTTTGAATCCTGAACAGCAGACCGAAGCCCAAGACAAACTGTTCGCTCAAGAGTCAAAATCGTTGTTCGGGTCAATAATTCAGGTATTCAGTAACGGCAAAGCCCAAATATCCGATTTCTTTTCCGGCCAAGATAATCAATCCGACATCTTAAATTCCCAAAATACTCAAACTGCCCCCAAAAATGTAACTACGCATCCATTGCCGGTTTCAGGCAATAAATAATTCTATATATGGCCATAGGCGTTAAACCCCGAGAAATAACCGAGGAAGTCCAGCAATCGTATCTTGAATACGCTATGAGTGTTATTGTCGCTCGTGCGTTGCCGGATATTCGCGACGGTTTGAAACCGGTTCATCGGCGTATTTTGTATTCCATGCAGGAAATGGGTTTGCGCCATAGCGCCAAATACCAAAAATCGGCCAAAGTGGTCGGTCATGCGATGGGTAACTACCATCCGCACGGCGATTCGGCAATCTATGATTCACTTGCGCGCATGGCTCAAGATTTTTCCTTGCGCTATCCGCTGGTTGATGGTCAGGGAAATTTCGGCAGCGTGGACGGCGATTCTCCGGCGGCGATGCGTTATACCGAAGCCCGCCTTGCTCCGATTGCGGACCAACTTTTAGCTGACATTGAAAAAGATACGGTTAATTTTCGTGATAACTATGATGGTTCGCATCAGGAACCGGTCGTTCTGCCAACACGAGTGCCTAATCTTTTAATCAATGGTTCGATGGGAATTGCGGTCGGTATGGCCACTAATATCCCACCTCATAATTTAAATGAAGTTTTAGCGGCGATGATCCATTTGATCGATTCGCCTGAAGCTGACCTAAAAGATCTGATGGAGTTTGTAAAAGGCCCCGATTTTCCGACTGGCGCTACTGTCTATAACGAGCAGGATATTATCAATGCCTATGCCACGGGCCGAGGTCCGGTCATAATGCGGGGCAAAGCCGAGATCGTGGAAAGCGCCAAGAAAGGTTTTCAGATTATCGTTTCTGAAATTCCTTATCAGGTGAACAAATCAGAACTTATCATAAAGATTGCCGATCTGGTTAAAGACAAAAAGATTGACGGCATTAAAGATCTGCGCGATGAATCGGATAAAGAGGGAATGCGTATCGCCATTGATCTTAAATCAGATGCGTTTCCGCGCAAGGTTTTGAACCAGCTATTCAAATACACTGAACTTCAAAAATCATTCCATTTTAATATGCTCGCTCTCGTTGATGGCATTCAGCCTCAGATCATGGGCTTAAAGGGTTTGCTTGAAAAATTCATTGACCATCGTCGGGAAGTAGTCATCCGTCGGAGCAAATTTGAACTTCAAAAAGCCAAAGACCGGGCTCATATTTTAGAAGGGCTCAAAAAGGCTCTTGATCACATTGATGAAGTAATTAAGATAATCCGGGCATCGGCTTCCAAAGAAGATGCGGCTGTAAATTTAATCAAGAAATTCAAATTCTCCGATAAACAAGCAGCAGCAATCTTGGATATGCGCTTACAGGCTTTAGCCGGGCTGGAACGAAAAAAGATAGACGATGAGCTGGCTGAAAAATTAACAATCATTGCGTATCTGGAAGACTTATTGAAGAGTCCAAAGAAAATTCTGGGCATCGTTAAAACTGAATTTAAAGAGATTCAGGAAAAATACGGCGATGAACGCCGCACCAAAGTCATCAAATCGGCTCTTCGCGAGATTGGCGAAGAAGAATTGATTCCGGAAGAGAATTCACTATTCATGCTCACTCGCGACGGTTACATCAAACGCATGGCGCCGGATATTTTGAAATCTCAGAAGCGCGGCGGAAAGGGGTTAATGGGCATGGCTACTAAAGAAGAGGATGTTATTTCTCAATTCTTTTTGGCCAATACACATGACAACATCTTATTCTTTACCAATTCGGGCAAAGTCTTTCAAACCAAAGGCTATGAAGTGCCTGAATCTTCCCGTCAATCAAAAGGGAAGGCTATCGTGAATTTCCTCCAAGTTTCACCGAGTGATGTTATTACGGCCATAGTTCCTATTCCGAAAAACCAGAAACGGATGTATCTTTTTATGGCCACAGAACATGGCGTCATCAAAAAAGTGGACATGGATGCTTTTGCGCAAGTCCGCCGCAATGGCATGATTGCCATCAAACTCAATGGCGCCGATCGATTAGGCTGGGTCTTGCCGACCTCGGGCGAGGATCAGATTTCATTGGTCACTTCCGGCGGTAACGCGATTCGTTTTAAAGAAAAAGATGTTCGGCCGATGGGCCGTGGCGCTTCCGGTGTGATTGGTGTCCGTTTAGAAAAAGACCAGCGCGTGGTCGGCGCTGATGTTATTCCGGCAGGTGCGGAAAAAGGTTTAAATCTGCTGGTCCTGATGGAAAACGGCTACGGCAAACGTTCCGATCTTAAGGCTTATAAGATTCAAAAGCGCGGCGGACATGGGATTATGACCGCCAAATTAACCCCAAAGACCGGGAAATTGGTTTCCGCCCACGTAACTTCGGAAGATAATAAAGAAATCATCGCTGTTTCGCTTAAGGGTCAGGTTATCCGAACTTCAATCGGCAGTATTTCTGTTCTCGGCCGAGCTACACAAGGCGTGAGAGTCATGCGTCTTGATACGGGGGATAAGTTAGCTTCCGTAGTCGTGGCCTAGATGATAAAATTAATGGGTGGAACCTCTCCCAGTCTCATCAGAAGGATTCCTTAATTCGGATGCTGTCATCGGGGAATTTGGTATTGTGCCGGGCATGAAAATTGCCGACTTTGGCTGCGGCGCCGGGCATATCGGTATACTAGCGGCGCAACTAACAGGGAAAGATGGTCATCTTCTCGCTTTGGACATTATGGAAGACAAGCTCGACAGTTTTAAAGCTCGAGCAAAAGCATCGGGTTTGGAAAATGTGGAGACGAAGCGGGCCAATTTGGAAGTGCTGGGCAATACCGGCGCCGCTGACAATTCCCAAGATATGGTCCTGCTTATCAATATTCTTTTTCAATCAAATAAAAAGCAGGATATTTTAAAAGAAACAAAAAGAGTTTTAAAACCAGATGGAACGGCCGTTTTAGTTGAATGGAAAAAAGGCGGCGGGGGGTTCGGTCCGCCGGACGGTCTTCGAACCGACACTAATGAGATGCAAGCGATTTTTGCGTCCGAAAACTTCACATTGGTTCGCCAATTCAATGCCGGGCAGTTCCACTACGGATTGATTTTTAAAAAATAACCCGAGATGAATTCCAACAGACTCATGTACATCTTGGTCGGGATTATCGTCGTGGCGGTTTTCATTACCGTCGTTTTGGTTTTGCGCAATGTCGGCGGAACCACAGCCAAGCCTGTTACGCTTCAGTTCTGGGGCGTTTTTGACGACCACAACGCTTTTGACAAAGTCATTACGAACTTTAAAGCCCAAAATCCAGGCATCGATGTTAAGTATCAGATGTTTACGTATGAGCAGTATGAGCAGGGATTTTTGAATGCGCTGGCCGCCGGGACCGGTCCGGATATTTTGATGATTCATAATACTTGGCTGCCGAAGCATGGCGACAAACTGGCGCCGATGCCGGCGGCCGGCGTGCCAGATGCCAAGAATCCGTTCACGGTCCAAAATTTTAAAGACCAATTTGTTGATGTCGCTTATCAGGATCTCGTCTTTAACAATCTGATCTATGGCATGCCTTTATACGTTGACACGCTCGGCCTTTATTACAATAGAGATTTGTTTAACACCGCTGGCATTGCTCGTCCGCCCCAAACTTGGGATGAAGTGAACGCTGATGTGCAATTATTAACCAAATTTGATCGGAGCGGAAATATTATCCAGTCCGGATTTGCGCTGGGCACGGCTCGCAATATTAATCGTTCCACCGATATTCTGATGGATATGATGATTCAATCGGGGACAAGAATGACTTCCGACGATTATCTTTCGGCGGCATTTGACCAAACGGTCAACGGTCAGCGTGTCGGCGAGATCGCTTTGCTGTATTACACTAATTTTGCCAATCCCCGCAATCAGAACTATTCCTGGGATGGAAGCCAGCATTACTCCGTGGACGCTTTTACTGAAGGAACGGTGGCGATGATGGTTGGTTATGCTCACCAAACCAAAGTTATTCGTTCTAAAGCGCCGCGTTTAAATTTTGCCATTGCGCCAATGCCTCAGGCTTCGCTGGCCGATATTCGCAATTTCGCCAATTATTGGGCCGTGTCGGTAGTGATAAAATCTGCTCATCAGATTGAGGCCTGGAAATTCGTAAATTATCTTGCCTCCAAAGAAGGAGCTACGGAATATATTAATGCCACCAGTCGGCCGGTGGCGCGCCGAGACTTGATTGATCTTCAGCGTAACGACCCCGATCTCGGCATCTTTGCTGTTCAAGCCCTTTCCGCTCGTTCTTGGTACCAGGCCGACAACACCGCCATTGAAGGCATCTTTGCCGATATGATTGATGACGTGAATCTTAATCGTTCAACGCTTCCAGAAGCCGTATCGCGCGCCGAGTCTCGGGTGACGGTTCTAATGCAGCGGCGTTAACCCTCACACCTAGTCAGCGACTGCCTTCGGCAATTGCTAATTTCGCTGACTGGGTGTGAGGGTAAATCCTGATGGTAAAAAAGCTCTCAAAATTTCTGCTAGTCGCGTCTTTTTTGACGATTTTGGTTTTGCCGGCCAAAACCTACGCTGTCAGTTGGTTTCCAATCGTGCCTTGCGGACTCAATCAGCAACCTAAAGATTCAAGCGGTACAGAGATACCTAAAAGCGTTCACGATTATACCCAACCCTGCAACCAGTGTCTTCTAGTTGAACTTGGCAAGAACATTATTGACATGACGTTCTATGCCATCGTGCCCTCGGTCGGCACGCTATTGTTTATGATTGCCGGGTTTATAATTCTGTTCAATGCCCGAAACGGAAATGCGGCCGGAGTAGAATCGGGCAAAAAGATAATGACCAATACCGCTATTGGTATTGCCATCATCTTAGGCTCATGGCTTATTACCAATTTTATTCTAAAAAGTATTGCTAATGAGCAAGTGGCCGGAACGCCTTGGTATAAGATAGATTGTCGGGTGGGGAATCTAAAAGATTTGACTGACGTGACCTTGCCGTCAGTTGGTGGAGGTGGAGACGGGGGAGATGGAACAGGGGGCACTGGCGGTGGGACAGGAACCGGAACAGGAGCACAATGTGGTGATATGAATGCTGTATGCAATGCTTCCAGTTGTAAACCGTTTATTAACGATCCGGCTCTTCCATCTGGGAAAACAGATTGGACATATCTCATTCCTGAAGTTGTAAAAGATCACCAAATTGATGGAGTTAATACGGCAAAATTTTTAGAGGCGATAATACGAATAGAATCTCAAGGAAAAGTTGCTAGACAAAGCAATAGTTCTCCGCCTTCTTGTGGCTTAACACAAATGCAAGCAGGGACGGCAAATATGTTTCGTCGGGATTGTGGTATTACTCACGAAGTCACTTGTGACTGGCTTCAAGGGAAAAATCTTCAGGCGGGCGAAACCGTTGAAACAGTGGCCAAGGCCAGTATTTGCATGGCTGCGGAGTATGCAAAATCGATTAAAGGTGGTCGTTGTTATGGCGGACAAGTTAGAGATTTAGCCGCAGGGTATAATGGCGGGGGCGGGTGTAATGCTAGTTTAGATCGTGATAATGCCCTAGCATTAAGCAGGACATGTAATAGTTCAAGCACGGCTACAAATAAATATGAGACCGATTGTAACGGCCGAACTACATTGAGATATGAATGTGTATATAACGATTTAGCGCACACGACATGTAATACTGGATTCAAAGAAACCAGAAATTATGTTCAACAATTTAATGCTTGCTATCAATGATTAAGAAATTCTTAATTTTATCGTTATTACTCATACCCTTACTGGTAAGTGCTGAAGGTATGGCTGATAAACAAATACCCAAAGCGGAATATTTATTTCATTTGTATTATGACAATGGTCAGCTTTTGGCCGACCGTGATTTTCAATTTAAATACGATATTATTGCCGAGGAATTTATCCAGGGTCCCTCGACAACCCAGTTTCCTTACCGAGGCGAGATTATAAATTTTGCCGGCGAAGTGGCCAATCACTTTGTCTTTGATCCTAAGCATGGCGATGTCAAATTCACCAAAGGAAAGATTTCAGTCAAAGCGCCATATGTGGCTGATGGCCAGAAAGTAATTTTCTATGATAATCAAAATCAGCCTGTTTTAACTATCCCGGTTAGTGATAGTTCATTCTGTAATGATGACGGTATTTGTAATGACGACAGGGGAGAGGATTCATTAAGTTGTCCCAAAGACTGTAAACAAACCTTACCCGCTCCACCGGTTACCACTCCAACTACTACACCATCCAGTTCCAGCGGACTTTGGTCTGGAATTTTGTATACAATTCTAGGTATTTTGCTTGTCGGTCTGGTTTGGTGGCTCTTCAAGCGCCGCCACGACCAGAACACACTGCCCCCATTGCCTCCATCTTCGGTCCCTCTCCAATCTGGCGGTCCAACTTTACCCACACCTCCGGCTCCGTCAACCCCAAATAATTCGGTATAATGAATGCTATGAATAAAATTACTGGGATTGTTGCTATAATATTCATTTCGGCCGGGTTCTTGTGTTTAAAAGCAACGCATGCGGCCACGACATGTGTTTTGCAAAGTATCGATTGGGATACTGGTAGAGCCGCTGCAGGAGATTCGGTTGAATTTACGATTGTTGGCCAAAATTGTCAGAATTGGGGCGTTTCAGCCAATATAAAATTATCTGAAGCCGGGACAGAACGAACTCTTGCTTCAATTCCTTTACATTTTCCCGCCGATTCAAGTACGGTAAAAAGCTCTTGGACCGTCAATTTGACAGGAGCCAACTGGGTTATGGAAAATGCGTTCTTTATTGAGGCAACTATTGGGGGATCTGGAGTTGGGACAAGTGTTTTATCAACAAATACTGGGACAACCAAGTATTTATATGTCAGAGCTTCAGGCGCAGGATCTGGTAACCCGGTTATAAACTTCGATGTTAATCCGAAAAAAATAGATGAAAATAGTGTTAGTTCTTTAAAATTTACACTTGGTTTAACTGTTGGCAAGCCCGCTGATTTAAAAAGTTTTTGTGATTCTGCTCTTTCATTACCCGGAGCTTCTTTCCCTTATATAATGGTAATCGTAAAAGCGGGGGATAAAGTTTTCAGAGCTCCTGGGTTGAGTGCTGAAGTGGTTGACCCGAATCTTGTAAAACAACTAGACGGTAAAACAAGTAATTATAAATTTGATTTTGATCAAAATTATAAAGCCGGAAGTTCGGGAACGGTGAACTTTCAAGCTGGTGTAATTTGTTCAGATGCGGGTAAAGTTGTCCAAAATTATAGTTTTGATCAAATAACTAAATCATCCCTGGTGCCTGTAACTATAGGTACTGGCGGCGGCGGTACTACTCCCGGTGACGGAACGACTGTCCCGGTCACACCGGACAAATCATATTCATTTGAAATCACTAATCCATTAAAGGGCGGGCCGAATGATTTGTTTGATATTATTAATATCGTCACTCAATGGATTATGTATATTTCAATTCCTTTAGCGGTGCTGTTTATTATGTATGCCGGATTTCTGATGCTTACCGCAGGTCCGGTGCCGGCCAATTTTCAAAAAGGCAGAGATATTCTTAAATACACTATTCTTGGCTTGGCCATCATCTTTATTGGTAAAGGTTTTGTCAGTCTTATTGTCAGCGTCATTCAGCTTGGCGGAGATAGTATTCCAACGACGCAGATTCCTGATTCAAAAGTATGTGGTCCTGATTTTCGATGCGGGAATACGACAAATATGTGCCGAACCGATGCGGATTGTGGTGGAGCTCCTAACGATATCGGGGGGCCTTGTTCACAGGTATCCAATTGTATAAGTGGATTAACATGCAAGAATACGGTATGCCAATACCCCGATGGTAATAATGTTGGCGATCCTTGTCTTTCTGGCGGCGGCAACTGTGCGGCCAATTTAGCCTGTGATGATACCGACGGCATGTGTCTAAAAGGGGATGGTAGTACTGGTTTCTGTTCTCAGACTATAAATGGTAGAATCATGGGGACTTGTGTTTCTAGATAAACAAATGAAAAAATATTTTACTAAATTATCGGCGTGGGCAGGGGGACTATATTTGTCAGCCATACCAGTAATGACCAAAGCTGTAACCATGGAAGAATCTTTGGAAACGGCTCCTGGCGTTAATCTGACCATTCAAAGTTTATTCGGTATTATCGCCGGTTTGGCCTGCTGGGCGACGAGGTTCGTGACAATCTTAATGGTGGTGATGATTGTCTGGTATGGTTTTCAGATGATGGCTGCTCAGGGGAATGACACTAAATTCGCGACGGCCAGAAAGAGTTTGGGTTATGCGGTGGTCGGAATGATTGTTATTTTAGGTGCGTATACCATTATTGCCACAGTAGCCAATACTATTGAAGGCGTTGGTCAGCAAAATCTGTCCACCAAATCAGCGAAGTATACGATGTTCGTACCATTAAGCTGCGGAGGATACTAAAATGATACAAGAGATTAAAAAATATATGTTAGCTGTTCCGATTATCTCGGCGGTTTTATTAATGGCGACAACCGCTTTAGCCGACTTACCGCCGGGCAATGCCATTACTTTAGATGATATAAACGGCATCGTTAATATTATTGCGAGGTTCATGATTGTAATCAGTATGATTCTGGCTGTGATTTTTATCGTCTTAAGTGGTATAATGACCATGATGGCTCAAGCGGATCCGGGCCGGTTTACGGCTGGGATAACGCGGCTGAAACATGCCATAATCGGGGTTGGTGTGATTTTAGCGACAGGGTTGATTATTAATACCGTTGCGGCCATAGTGGATCGTTCGTTCTTCTGTCAGATCAGTTTTTTGGGGATATGTCTGTATTAAAATAAATATGAACAGATTTTTGAGTAATTTTTTGAGAGGGGGTGGCTATGATTAAATTTAAGCAATTAGCATACGCGGGATTGGCTTTGACGCCCGCCGGCCTCCCGGTGACAGGAAATGCTGTCACGCTTTCGGTTGCTCAGGACCTTATCCAGAGAGTGGCCCAGTTTTTGATTATCATCAGTATGGTAATCGCTGTTATCATGATCGTTTATGGCGGTATCCGTTGGATGATCGCGTCTGATCCGGCTGAAGCAAAAAAAATCGTCTTGAACGGTATCATCGGTGCGGCGATTGTTTTGGCAGTCGGCGTAATTTTGCAGACGGTGGCTGGCATCGTTACTTTTCAGGCTTTCAGTTAACAAATTTGTCAATTTGAAATACAAAATGCCGCGGACGCGGCATTTTGTATTTGATTGAAAAAATATTAAAAAATCGTTACACTAAGCCAGTATCAATGCGGGTATGGCGAAACTGGCAGACGCGCCAGCCTTAGGAGCTGGTGGGGGCAACCCTATGGAGGTTCAAATCCTCCTACCCGCACATGGGCATGCAATTTATTATATTTAAAAACCGCCCTTTGGGGCGGTTTTTAAATATAAGGGTTTGGATCGGTAGGGAACAGATTCGGCGAACGGTAGATTGAATCAAATCTCTTACTGACACTTGCGCCGTTAGAAAAATTAATGGTTCTGGTGAAGTAAGCCTTCATGGAACCGTCGGGCTTCATATCGTATTGGTACGGTCCATCCATAGTGACAATCCGACCATCACCCTGACCAAAGATTTCGAATATTAAATTAGTACCTGAAATGTGAGTCTGTACTAAAATCGGGCCCGGCGTATCGTTAATGAATCTTAAATCACTTGAACCCGGATAAATAGTGGCGTCAAAGCCTTGGGGCTCATAGTAATGAACTGGGAAGGAATGGGGTTTACGCTCAATGATTGGGAATCCGGCCATAATCGCCGCTCGAAAAAGAGTGGTCGAAACTTGGCAAATACCGCCGCCATACTCGTATTCTATCTTGCCGTCTTTAATCACTTTTTCGGGCGCATAGCCGGCGGAAGCGACAACTTCCCCCAAGACGGCGTTAAAAGAGAATGTCTCATAAGGCTTAATAATTAAGCCGTTGTATTTTTTTGAAGAGACTTTGATGTTTTTGATGCGGGACAGTGTTGAGCCGATAAAATTTGATTCGCCGATAGCAATCCGTCCATTAATTCCAAGAGAATTTATTTTTTCAGCTGTAATGGCCGGTTCTATAATCTTCGGCGTTAAAACAATCTCAGTTTGATTAGTCAGTAATCCACTTCGGAGATCAGAAGAAGCTTGGATTACATTGAGTTCCTGGCCATTTTGCGCGGGAGACAGAATAATTGCCGTGCCGTTATCAATAATAAACTTGGCATCAATAGGGTTTCGGTCTGTGTTTTTGGCCAAAGTCACGATATAGGCTTCAAGAGCGCTGGTAAAACGAACATCTTTTCCGCCGGTGTATTTGCGGATGTAAGTTTCTGTCCAGCCGGCAACCACTCCTTTTTTAATAAGAAAAGATTTATTACCGATGAGAACTATCGTATCATGACTGGAGGCTTGATCTATGAGCGCGCTGATATTTTTAACCGATGTCGGTGGCGGGGGAGAAAGGGTTTTAAGATAAGCAATCACACCTAATGGGAAGCTGATAAGTATAATAGCCCCGGCGATTATCAGCCGGGAGACAATGTTTCTAAAAGAGAGTGAGCGGAACATATGAATGTCAGCCGGAGATCTTAAGTTTTTTGGTTCGGACCTTCTCTAGTTTAGGAAGCCGAACAGTGAGAATGCCGTTCTTGTAACTGGCTTTGGCGCCTTCAGGGTCGACATCTACTGGCAAGATGATGGCTCGCGAGAATGCGCCCCAATAAAGCTCCCGATGGAAAAAGCCTTCGGCGCTAATCTGTTCTTCGGCCTTGCGCGTTCCTTTAATAGTGATCATGTCTTGGGTAACCTGAATATCAATATCTTCTATCTTGGCGCCGGCAATAGTCGAACGAATAACAATTTCATCTTCAGTTTGATAAACGTCAACTGTCAAATGACCCTCATCTTTTATTTGCGGACTCTTCTTGTTGGTCGTCAATGAGACGGGATATTCGAAATCTTGATTGTTTTCTGAAAAGAAGTCTTGCATAGTCTTATACGTAATTAAGTGACGGATATTTCTTTTTCAACCGCGGCTGATAAATGAGGGATAATTCGCGGCGATCTTTTCTTTATCTTATCAAATAACAAGAAAACAAGGAATGCCATCATACACAAAAGACCAACCGATAGTAGTAACCCGCGGAGTTGATTATCGGCGGCAGCCAAAAATATATTGAAAGTGAAATGGAATAAGGTCGCCACCAATAATCCGACGATGAGTAATTTTTTGCGATGATTTTGGAAAAACCAAGATAAAGCGAGGAAATAACCGACAATACCGGATGAAAGAGCATGGAGAAGGGTTGCACCCAAAGAACGCAATGACCAGACCATGATCGTTGTATTAACGCCGTCGGGAATAGTGCGGAAAAGAACGAGGATATTTTCAATGGCCGCAAATCCAAGACCGGCCATAATCATATAGATCATGGCATCCACCGGTTCATCAAAAGCCGAATCGGTCAGAGCGATAAGCCGAACGGCGTAATATTTAATGAATTCTTCAACAAAGGCCGCCCAGAGGAAAAAAAGAGAGCCATCAGCGACAAGAAAGTTCAATAATCCAAAAATACTGCTTTGTGAAAAACTTGTTTGAATTTGGGAAAATCCCATTTGAAGGATAACTGCGGCCGGGGAAATGATAATGCCCATCAAAAAAGTTTTGGTGATCATGTATCTTGGTTCGGGATGGCAGTCTTTTTTCAAAAAGAAAAACATCCAGACCAGACTGGGCAAAAGACCACACGTAACAAGTATGACTGCCGTCACAGGGGACATCTCTACTTATTATAAGTCTTTTTGAGAATAGTGGCGAGTTACTCAGGCCATTTTTCAACCATGAGTAATTGTTTGTCGGGGATAGAGAGTTTGGAATATATCTCTTCGGTCACGAAAGGCATCAACGGGTGGAGAAGCTTGAGACAAGTAACTAAAATATATGCGAGCGTGTCTTTGGTTTCCTGGTCGGTTTTGTCTTTTGATTCTTCAAGATATTTATCTGCAAAATCATGCCAGATGAAATCATAAAGGATATGGGCCACCTCGCCGAATTTATAAGCTTCGATACTATCATTCACATCTTTGATTAATGTTTTGGTTTTCAAAACAATCTCGCTGTCGGTGGGCTGAATATTTTCAAATTTATAATCATCGCCGACTTTTAACAAAACATAGCGGGTAATGTTCCAAAGTTTATTGGCAAATTTCTTCCCAGCCAACACATGTTCTTCGGCCCAGTGAATGTCTTGTCCGCCCATGGCCTGCCAGATTAGACCGAAACGGGTAGCATCAGCGCCGTATTTTTCAATTAAAACCATCGGATCAACTCCGGTGCCCAAAGATTTCGACATGCGCTGTCCGGACTTGGCTAAAATCGTAGCATGAATAATAACATCGGAAAAAGGCTCTTGACCAACGAATTCTTCGGAAGAATAAATCATCCTGGCCACCCAAAGGTTAATAATGTCTCGGGCGGTTGATAAAACCTGGGTCGGATAAAAAGTTTCCAGGTCTTTTGTTTTTTCCGGCCAGCCCAGAGTGGCGAACGGCCAAAGAGCGGATGAGAACCAGGTATCCAAAACATCATCTACGCCATCAAGCGGAATTTTGTGGCCCCACCAGATCTGGCGGGAAATGCACCAGTCGCGGATGTTTTCCAACCAGTCTAAATAAATCTTCTCCCAGCGCTGGGGATGGAATTTCACTTTGCCATCTTTAATGTCTTTGATGGCAATCTTGGCCAGCTTTTCCATTTTCAAGAACCACTGCTTTGAACGCAAAGGTTCAATGACGGAATCGCAACGGTCGCAATGGGCGACATTATGAACATAATCTTCAATTTTTTCTATCAAACCGAGCGCTTCCAATTCGGCCACGACCTTTTCTCGAGCTTCTAAAGTTCTAAGACCGGCGAATTTTTCTCCGGCGGCATCGGTCATTTTACCGTTCTCATTGATGATTTGCATGAAGGGGAGATGATGGTCAATGGCCATGGCTTCATCGGCGGCGTCATGGTTCGGGGTGACCTTCACCGCGCCGGTGCCGAATTCTTTTTCAATCCTTCGGTCTTTGATAATCGGAATTTCCCGGTTTTGGATAGGCAGGATAAGTCTCTGACCGACTAATTTTTCATAGCGCTTGTCTTCAGGATTGACAGCTACGGCCATATCACCGAGCATTGTTTCTGGTCGCGTGGTGGCGACAACTACAAAATCGGAGGAATCTTTTAATGGATATTTAATATGCCAAAGCTTGCCTTTTTCTTCGATGTATTTAAGTTCCAAATCAGAAAGAGAAGTGTGACAGCGTGGACACCAATTAACCACCCGTTCACCCTGATAGATCCAGCCTTTGTCTTGGTAATTTTTGAAGGCTGTTTCCACTGCTTTCACATAACCTGGATCCATCGTAAATCTGGTGCGCGACCAGTCCATACTTGAACCGATTTTTTTAAGCTGATCTAAAATTATATTCCCGTATTTATCGCGCCATTCCCAAACTTTTTCCAAGAATTTTTCCCGGCCCAGGTCGTGGCGGGATAATCCCTCTTTCTTCAGTTGTTTCTCCACGGCGTTTTGAGTGGCAATGCCGGCATGGTCAGTGCCTGGTATCCAAAGCGTTCGGTAACCTTCCATCCTTCGCTTTCGGATAAGCATGTCCTGAATGGTCGCGTTCAAAGCGTGGCCCATGTGGAGCGAACCGGTGATGTTCGGCGGGGGCAGAGCGATGGTAAATGTTTTCTTCCGTTCCCCGGGCAGATTGTCGGGATTAAAAAAACCGCTCTCTTCCCAGAGCTGATAGATCTTGCCTTCCACTTCGGCCGGGTTATAGGTTTTCGGTAATTCTTCGGGCATTTGTTTTTATATTACTACAAAATCAGGTTTTTAAAAGCCAAGATTAGGCTTCATTTCAACGTTTTGCCAGTCAGAAGAAACATTTTTTTGATAGGCAAAATAACCAGCCAAGGCGATCATGGTCGCATTGTCGCCGGTATAGGCGAGAGGCGGATAAGAATAAGCCAGGTCTTCTTCTTCCGCCATGTTCTTAAAAGCCGTTCGCAGAGCGGAATTGGCCGAGACGCCCCCGGAAAGAAAGATTGCCGAAACTCCGTGTTCGCGAGAAGCTTGTTTAGTTTTTTGAATTAACACCTCAACGGCCGCTTCCTGGAAAGAAGAAGCGATATCGGCTTTGGTTTGATCATCAATGGCGATATCTTTTTCTTTCAGGTCGCGGAGCAGATATAAGACAGCCGTTTTTAATCCGGAATAACTGAAATTAAAATTTTTGGAATGAAGCATTGGTCGGGGGAGAGGAAATCTTTTCGGGTCGCCTTGTTCAGCGATTCTGGAAATCTCCGGTCCGCCGGGGTAACCTAAACCAAGCAAGCGGGCGACTTTATCAAAGGCTTCGCCGACGGCATCATCCATCGTTTCTCCAATCAGTTCAAAGTTGTCGTAATCGCGCATTAAAACTAATTCCGTATGTCCGCCGGACACGATTAGATTCAAAAGCGGGAACTTCGGTTCCCTAAAATCATTGTTCAACCAGTTGGAAAAAACATGGCCTTTCAAATGACTGGCGCCGATAAGCGGTTTGTGATGGGTCATGGCGATTGTCTTGGCAAAGGCGATGCCGACCAAAAGAGCAGGTCCAAGACCTGGACCATGAGTGACGGCAATCAAATCAATTTCTTTTTTAAAATCGGTAATCCCCGCGGTCTTTAAAGCGGTTTCAAAAACGTGAGAAATATTTTTCACATGTTCGCGGGCGGCCAGATTCGGCACCACACCGCCGAATTCCGCATGAAGTTTTATCTGCGATGAAACGATATCGGCCCAAATTTTAATCTCTTTCGGACTTTTAATATCCAGTACCGCTACCGCCGTCTCATCGCATGATGTTTCTATCCCTAATATAATCATTGAAGATAAATCCTAGCATTTTTGTTGCCTTTTCTCAAATTTTATGAGATAATTTTTTCGTTGTACGGCCCTATCGTCTAATGGTTAGGACACCAGCTTTTCAAGCTGAGAATGGGAGTCCGATTCTCCCTAGGGCTGCGGAAAAACAAAACCGCCGAGCATATGCTCGGCGGTTTTGTTAATTACTGAACAGATTTAAGAATATATTCAAACACTTTGGGTTCGTGTTCGGCGAGGTTGGCGAGGATTTTGCGGTCAATGACCACTTCGGCTTTGAGCAACTGATTAATGAACTTGGAATAGGTCAGGCCATGTTCACGGACGGCGGCGTTTATCTTGATAGTCCAGAGATTGCGCATGGTGCGTTTCTTTTTCTTACGGTCGGCGAACTGGAAACTCCAGGCGTGAAGCGTGGCTTCTTTAGCTTGGCGGTATTTAGATTTGCGGGTCCACAAAAAGCCCTTCGTGTGTTCTAGAAGTCGTTTGCGTCGTTTGGTGGCTCTTACACCTCGTTTAACTCTTGGCATGGGATGTTTACCTATGAGCGGAGCGAATAGTTGTAAACTTGCCACCCGCCTAAGTTTTCTTTCAGAAAATTTTGGCGGGTAACTTCTTACATCCAATCACTTCGTTCTTGGGTAATCAGTTGAAAATTAAAGCTTTAACTTTATTGTTCATTTCTCGGGGAGTTTCCATGTCGCCGTGTTTCTCGCGGGACTGGTTACCATCAGCGCGGGCATTGAAATGATTCTGCTTGGGCGGTCGTTTCATTATCTTTCCCGTACCGGTGATTTTGATTCGCTTTGAAAGCGCTTTTTTTGTTTTTCCTGAATGTGTCATTTTTGTTTTACTTGACTTCCTTTTTTATGGTAATGACCCAACCGTATGGGCCTCGCTTAATTTGTTCCTGAATGGTGTAGGGGACCGTGATGTTCTCTAGGAACTTTTGGAGCTTTTCTTTACCCATTGGCGCGAGCGCTTTTTCTCGTCCGCGAAGAGTCAACTCCAGTTTCAAGATGTGGCCCTCGTTTAAAAATTCCAGCGCCTTTTTGGCCTTGAAGGCCGCATCATGGGCACCGGTCTTGAAACCGATTCTCACTGTTTTCAGTTCCACGCGCTGTTTCTTGGCCCCGCCGGTTTTCTTTTCCTGACGTTCCTTCTGGTAAATATATTTGCCGTAATCCATGATCTTCGTAATCGGGGGCTGGGCATTCGGACCGACTTCAACCAGGTCTAAATCACTGTCCCGAGACAATTGGAGCGCCTGCTGAATGGTCATGACGCCCAGCTGTTTGCCTTCGGAGTCAATCACTTGCACCTGAAGGGCTCGGATTTGGTTGTTGATTTGTAGGTGTTTTACCAACTTGTTGGGATTTCTGCCAGAGGTTATTCTAACATGCCTCTTTATAAAACGCAACGTACCGCCTTATCCGGACCTATTTTCGTTATTTCTATTGACACATACCCAAACTTGGTTGTATAATATTGTATCAGACATTTTCTTGTTCCTTTTTCAAGGAGGAGACGAGTGGCAAAGCCAAGGCGACCAGTGCGTCAAAAGGTGAAGAGGCCATCCGCCAAGAAAGACGGAGCGGTGGCCAAGCGGCTGGCGAGACGCCGGTCGGAAAGTCGAAGTGTCGTCTCCGGTCGACCCACTGAAAGAGGCGCTGCCCGTTCGGTTCCTGCTGTCGGGGTGGTGAGGGATCTCTCCATCAGTTTCTGCAGCCAATTCGATGACGAGGAAACGATGGTGCAGAAAGTAAGAACCATCATTGGAATGGAAAGCACCACTGGCGATGATGGGGTTCTGGATCCAAACGAACAATGAAGTTTCTCGGGTCGGAGTTGGTAGCTAAGCACTATCGACTCCGACCTATATTTTTTATAATTAACAAAATGATAAAAGTTTTATACGAAGATAATCATCTCATCGTTGTCTATAAACCGGCGGGGGTTTTAGTTCAAAAAGGGGACGGGCCGGAACATGATGACGACACGCTCTATTGGCAGACGAAAATGTTCCTGAAAGAAAGAGACAAGAAACCCGGGAATGTTTTCTTGGGTGTTTTGCATCGCTTAGACCGGAATGTGTCGGGTATTATTCTTTTTGCAAAGACATCCAAGGGGGCAGCCAGATTATCCGAGCAAATCCGCGAGCGAACGATCAAAAAAATATATCACGCCATTGTGGTTGGTACGCTGTCGCCGGCAGCCGGCACTTTGGAACATCGTTTAACCAAAGACGAAAGTTCCAGACAAGGCTTAGTTGACCCGGAAGGAGATTTGGCCATCTTGCATTATGAAACTTTAAAAACAAACAAAAACTATTCTCTTTTAAAGATTGAACTGGAAACCGGAAGATTCCATCAGATTCGGGTTCAACTGTCAGAAATCGGTCATCCAATTTTAGGGGACATGAAATACGGCGCACCAGAATCACTACCTGATAATGCGCTCACTCTTTGCGCCACCGAGCTTTATTTTAAAACTGCGACCAGCGATGAAGACATTAAAATAGCCATTAAAATACCTCAAGAATGGGACCAATTTTTCGCTTAAATTGGCTTTGACTTCCTGCTAATTTTCTGGTATACTGTAAGTATGGGAGTGACGGGCTTCGACACTGGTTCTTTCTACAACTGACGCTGAGAGTGGATGGTTGTTAACCACTTTAATTTCCCGACTAAATCTTGTAACTGGCAATCAAAAAACCAATTACGCTTTCGCTTAACGTTCCGTTAAGCGTTCGTCCCGCCTTGGCGGGATAAGCCATTCCACCGCGATGCTCGCTAGCGGGTCATGGAGTGTCATTAGCGAACTTTAGCAGATTCGTGGTCCTTCCGAACTCTGCCGAAAAAATTGTAAGGGCTAGCGTGCGTTTATTTTGTTCATTTTTTAAGCGCTCGCAAAATATCAAATGAAATATCTCAGTACACGTCGTTGTGGTAAACCTCTGGACGGCGATTCAACTTCGCCCACTTCCACCAAATATCAAAACTCGCCTTAAGGCGAGTTTTGAGTTTGATATAAAAAGAATTGGGGTCCACCGCGGGACGTGCAAGGCGAAAGCCTGGACGTTGCGCGATGGACCCCTGTGTGTGTTGGGTAGGCCTAAGCCATTCCCGCTTCCCCTGTAGGGGAAGCCATTTCCTTACCTGCCCTGGCTTGCCTCACTCCTTCCTCGCTAGTTCGGCGCGCCACGGATCCGGGCTTCGGGGATTCTTTCGGCTGGCTGTCCAGTCATCCTCTTGGCCCGGGGTGGCCTTTCTGGGGTACCCGCCGGAATCCATGCTCCGGCCATGATTGCCGCCAGATAGCTCACCCTGCTCCTCCCAAGGAAACTGAGTTTACCCGGGATTGCTGTGAGCCTTAATTATAGGATAACGACCTTAATCGTCAATACCTCGCTGTTGAGAACGTTTGATGTCTTTTTTCTTGATGGAGGAGCGTTTATCATATTTTTTCTTGCCTCGGGCGATGCCGATGAGAAGTTTGAGCCTGCCTTTGGAATCATAAATCTTTAAGGGGATAAGAGTCAGGCCTTGAGATTGGGCTAGACCGATGATGACGTTGATTTGTTTTTTAGATAATAGAAGAACGCGGCTGGCCGTCGGGTCGTAATCGGCCGGCGTGTTGTTCGGTTGATAAGGAGAAATAGTGGCGCCAATGAGCTGGGGCCGGCCATTAATCATTTTTACGAACGAACCTTTAATGGAAGCTTTGCCCGATTTGATAGCTTTGACCTCGGTGCCTTTCAATACCAAACCAGCCTCGAGTGTTTCCAGGATTTCATAATCAAAGCCCGCTTTTGAGTTATTCACGTATTCCGCCATAGAGTTATATTATCTGAAAAATGCCCAAATTAAAACCGCCCCGAACACGGGGCGGTTTTAATTATTTTCTTTCTTCAAGCACTGTCTTTGTTTTTATTTCTTTGCCCTCGCGCAAGATAGTCAGTTCGATTTCGTCGCCGACTCGGTGCTTCTTTAATATTTCAATCAGATCGATGTCTTCGGGGATTTCTTCGCCGTTAACGTGAGTGATGATGTCATTCTCTTTAATACCAGCCCGGTCGGCCGGGGAGCCGGGGACGACGGCGATAGAATTCGGCCGGTGATCGCGGACAACCAGAGCGCCTTTATCGCGGACGAGATGATACTGATTCTGTAATTTTTTGTTTAACGGCAAACAAAGCAAGCCGAGGAAAGGTTTGACTATCCGGCCGTATTTAGCGATATCATCCAGGTCTTGCTTCGCCCAGTTTATAGGAACAGCAAAACCGATGTTTTGAGCGCCGAAGATAATAGCCGTATTAATACCAATAGCTTCGCCGTTCAAATTTATAAGCGGTCCGCCGGAATTGCCTTGGTTGATGGCGACATCGGTTTGAATAACGCCTCGGAGATGTTCCATTTCGCCTTGAGTGCCAAGGGCGGCCGAGATGGAACGGGCCATACCGGAGATAATGCCTTTGGAAACACTGTTTCGGAACATACCCAGCGCATTGCCGATGGCGATGGCCGTTTGGCCGAGTTCTATTTTACCGGAATCGCCAAGCGTAACGACAGGCAAGTCTTTAGCTTCTATTTTGATGACGGCGATATCACTGATTGGATCGCGGGCCAAAACTTTGCCGGGATATTCTTGGCCGTTGTTAGTGATAACCGTGTATTCGGCGTCGGTATCAAAAACAACATGCTTGTTGGTCAGGATGAGACCGTCGGCTTGAACGATAAATCCGGACCCGCCACCGACTTTAACTTTTTCTCCGCTTGGGGGCGTGCTTTCGGCCGGGCTTTGGCCCATACCGAACGGATTCGGAAATTGCATCATCGGAAAAGGCATCACTTGCTGGATTGTCGGCACATATTTGGAAATAACAATGCTGACTACGCCCGGGTAAACTTTTTTGACGGCTTCTATCGGCAACGAATCGTATTGTTGGCTATTCATGTTTTCCATGATTATTATATTATCACACTATGACAAAAAGACTAGGCAAAGATTTTTACGAAAATAAGACCCTGAAAGTGGCACAAAACCTGTTGGGCAAATTCCTGGTCCGCAAAATCGGGAACCGTGTTATCGCGGCAAAGATAATAGAAACGGAAGCCTATTGCGGGCCGAAAGATCGCGCTTCCCATGCTTCTAGGGGCCGGACCGAACGGACCAAGATTATGTTCGGGCCGGCTGGCCAGGCTTACGTCTATCTAATATACGGTATGTACTATTGTCTTAATGTGGTGACAGAGAAAGACGGCTATCCGGCGGCGGTCTTGATTCGAGCTTTGGAATATTCCAAAGCCGACGGACCGGGCAAACTTTGTCGTGAATTAAAGATAGACAAAAAACTGAATGCCGTTAATCTTACAAAAAATGATAAGCTGTGGCTGGAAGACAGGGGAGAAGTAATAAAGCCGAGTCAGATAGAACGTAGTCCGCGCATTGGCGTGGATTACGCCGGAGAATGGAAAGACAAACCTTGGCGATTCGTGATAAAATCAAACTAGTGAAAACTATCCAGCAATTTCTTAGAGAATCAATAACCGCGGTTAGCGACGGCATTTCTTTTGATATTCTGGTTCCGCCTGACCGGAAGCTGGGCGATTATTCAACCAACATTGCTTTTGTAATAGCTAAAAAAGAAGGCCGAAAACCTTTTGATGTCGCCAATGAACTGAAAGAAAAACTGAAATCTGGAGAGCTGAATTCGGTCTGCGAAATTAAACCGGCGCCGAACGGCTACTTAAATTTTTTTCTAAAGCCGGAATTTCTACAGAAACAATTAGTGGAGATAAATAAAGATGATAATTACGGCGCCGGCGCCGAACGCGCCGAACAGAAAGTCATCGTGGAATATTCTTCGCCTAATATCGCCAAGCCGATGCACATCGGCCATTTGCGCTCCACCATTATCGGTGATGCCCTGGCGAATGTTTATGCCAAGTTAGGTTATAAAGTTATTCGATGGAACTATTTAGGCGATTGGGGTACCCAATTCGGAAAATTAATAGCAGCTGATAAAAGGTGGCATGGAGACTTGTCGGCTATGCTTAAAGATCCCATTCAAGAAATGCTTCGTCTCTATGTAAAATTTCATGAAGAAGAAAAAAATAATCCAGAATTAGAAAAAGAAGGACAAGAAGAATTTAAGAAATTAGAATCTGGAGATAAAAATAATATTATAATATGGAGGGCATTTCGAAGTGCTTCGTTAGCTGCATTTAGAATTATTTTTAATCAACTAGGGATAGACCCCAATAAATTTATTACAAAAGGGGAAAGCGATTATGAGCCGAGATTAAAACCACTTATTGCCGAGCTGGAAAAAAAAGGTATCGCCAAAGAAAGCGAAGGGGCTTTAATTATAGACTTGGAAAAATATAAACTGCCGCCGGGATTATTGCGCAAATCGGATGGCGCGACTTTGTATTTGACCCGCGATATTGCCAGTCTAGAAGACCGCCTTCAGAACTATGATTCAGTAAAGAAGATTTTATATGTCGTTGCCAATCAGCAAACTTTACATTTTGAACAGTTGTTTGCCGTGGCCAAAGAATTAAAAATGGACAGTGCCGAACTGGTCCATGTTAAATTCGGCATGGTTTTGGGCGAAGACGGCAAGAAACTAGCCACCCGAGAGGGGAAAGTAGTTCCATTGCAGGAAGTGATAAACAAGATAACCGCCTTGGCCTATGACACGGTCAAACAAAAAAATCCCGACTTGAGTGAAGACCAAGCCAAAGAAGTAGCCCGCACAGTCGGCATCGGTGCTTTGAAGTACAACGACCTCAAACAACATCCTTATTCCGATATTGTTTTTGACTGGAAAGCGATGCTGGATCTTTCGGGTAACAGCGGGCCGTATGTTCAATATACCTATGTCCGGTTAAGAAAATTGTGGTCTGATAGTAGTAACAGAGAAGAATACGATGTATCACAATTAACACATCCTCTAGAATTAGAAATTATTAAAAAACTTTTAGACTTTCCAAGTGCTATTTCTCAAAGTGCCGAACGGTATACCTTAAATACCTTAGCGTTATATCTTTATGAACTTTCTGTATGGGCTAGTCGTTATTATGAGACTGTTAGAATACTAAGCGATACAAGTGTAAGGAAACAACGTAATGCCAGGTTATTACTTACAGAAACTGTTGCACGAACCATTAAAGATGGTCTTAGTCTTTTAGGTATCGGCACTTTGGAAAGGATTTAAAGCTTCGGTAAAAAGGCGGTTTTTTCGTTTGAAAAAACCGCCTTTTTGTGCTAACGTCAAATAGTCTATGTATGATTTCAAAGAGACTGAGGAAAAGGTCGGAAAATTTTGGGACGAACACAATATTTTTGAAAAATCACTGGAACTTCGCCGGAAGGGGAAGCGTTTCGTATTCTGGGAAGGTCCGCCCACGGCCAACGGCAAACCTCATATCGGCCATTTCTTAACTCGTCTGCCGAAAGATCTTTATGGGCGTTATAAAACCATGCGCGGGTTTTTTGTTCTGCGCAAAGCCGGCTGGGACACGCACGGCCTGCCGGTGGAAATTGAAATTGAAAAAGAACTCGGCTTCACCAACAAAAAACAGATTGAAGAATACGGCATTGCCAAATTCAATCGCAAAGCAAGGCAAAGCGTTTGGAAATACACCAAAGAATGGGAAGACATGACCAAGCGCATGGGCTTCTGGTTGGACATGGACCATCCGTATGTGACTTATGAAACGAGCTATATGGAATCGGTCTGGAATATTCTCAAAGAAATTTGGGATAAAGGCTTATTATACAAAGCTCACAAGATCGTTCCGTTCTGTGTCCGTTGCGGAACGCCGCTTTCGGCTCACGAAGTGGCGCAAGGTTATAAAAAAGTGACCGAGCGTTCGGTTTATTTAAAATTCAAAGTTAAAAATGAAGCCAATACCTATATCCTGGCTTGGACGACCACTCCTTGGACCTTGCCCGGGAACGTGGCTCTCGCTGTCGGACCGGAAATTATATATGTGCGGGCAAAAAAAGATAACGAGACATTTATTCTTGCCCGTGATTTGGCCAATAAAATTCTCGGTGAAGGTTTCCATGTTGATAAAGAAATGTCCGGCAATGAACTAGTTGGTTTGGAGTACGAGCCGTTGTTTGATGTGCTGGAATTAAAATCTGGAACGTCGTATAAAGTTTATCCGGCTGATTTTGTGTCCACGGCCGATGGTACGGGCGTGGTTCATATCGCGCCGATGTACGGCGAAGATGATTACAATCTAGGCACGCAATTTAATTTGCCGAAAGTTCATACGGTTACCGAACAAGGAAAATTTATTGACACCCTGGGGGACGGTTTGGGTGGCAAGGCCATCATTGAAGACGGCAAGAAAAACAAAGCGGTTGAAGATTTTATCGTTGAAGACCTAAAAACCAAGAATATTTTATTCAAGACCGAAGATTACGAACACGATTATCCGTTCTGCTGGCGATGCAATACGCCGCTCATCTATTTTGCCAAATCTTCCTGGTTCATTCGAACCTCGGCAATCAACAAAGAACTGCTCGCCAATAACGCGACGGTCAACTGGGTGCCGGAACATATTAAAGAAGGACGATTCGGCGGCTGGTTGCGCGAGGCCAAAGACTGGACGCTTTCCCGCGAACGCTACTGGGGCACGCCGCTGCCGATTTGGGTTTGTTCGCAATGTGACCACCAAACAGCCATCGGTTCAGTCAAAGAACTGGAAAAATTATCACTCGGCTCAAAGAATACCTATTATGTCATGCGTCATGGTGGCACGACACGAAACGAGAATACCGAAAAAATTATCAACTCGCGTCTGGAGTCAGACGTTTACCATTTAACCAATGAAGGGCGAGCGTCAGTCGAGAATTCATTGGAATTTTTAAAATTAGACGGAATCGACGCCATTTATTCTTCGCCATTTTTGCGCACCAAAGAAACTGCGGAAATCGCCGGACGAATTTTACATCAGAAAATTGATATTGATGACCGATTGTTTGAGAGTAGAAACCCGATTGAATGCGAAGACAAACCGAGCGCCTATAAACCGTTGCATATTTCAGGCTCTGAAGGCCCAGAATCAGTAAGAATAAGAATAATTGATTTTATGAATGAGATTGAGTCTAAACATCGGAATAAAAAAATCCTTATCATTACTCACGGTACGCCGATGTATTTGTTGCAGGCCATCGCTCACGGTTATACGGAAGCCGAATTAAAAAATCCGGATATTTTTCCGTACTACGTGCCTAATCTGGCGGAAATCCGCAAACTGGATTGGCGTAAGATCCCGCGCAACGAATTCGGCGAGTTGGATTTACACCGGCCATTTATTGATGACGTGGTCATCAAATGCCCGAAGTGCAAATCCAAGATGAGAAAAATACCGGACCTGATTGATGTTTGGTTTGATTCAGGTTCCATGCCGTTCGCCCAGTGGCATTATCCGTTTGAGAATAAAGACGTTTTTAAAAAACAATTTCCGGCTGATTTTATTACCGAGGCCATTGATCAGACCCGCGGCTGGTTCTGGACGCTTTTGGGTATTTCCACGCTTCTGGGTCGAGGCGCGCCCTTCAAGAATGTTTTGGTGCTTGGCCACACGTTGGATGAAAAAGGCCAGAAGATGTCCAAATCCAAAGGTAATTTTGTGCCGGTAATGCAACTGATGGATACTTATGGCACGGATGTGATCCGTTGGTATTTCCTGTCCACCATCGCCGCCGGAGAAAGCAAAGCCGTTATTCCCAAAGAAATTGAAGATAAATTAAAAGGATTTTTCTTTACTCTCCAAAACTGTATTCGTTTTTATGAATTGTACGCGACCGAAGCGGGCGGAGAAGTAGCGAAACTGACCATGTTGGATAAATGGCTGATGTCCAAATTAAATCGGACCATCAATTCGGTGACGGAAAATCTGGACAGCTATGATGTGGCGACTGCCGGCCGGGCCATTGATCAGTTTGTGACCGAAGATCTGTCCAACTGGTGGCTTCGCCGTTCCCGGCGCCGCAAAGAAGCCTTGCCGCTGTTGCGCCAGGTATTATTGGAAGTGGCAAAAATCATCGCTCCATTCACGCCGTATATGGCCGAAGATATGTACCGCCGTTTAAACGGCGAAGCCGAATCGGTTCACTTATCGGACTGGCCGAAAGTGGCTAAGAAATATATTGACGACAAATTTGAAGCCGAAATGGCTTCGGTTCGAGTGATAATTGCCTCCGGTCTGGCTGAGCGCAAAAACAAGCAATTCAAAGTCCGTCAGCCGTTATCTGCCGTGACAATCAAAAGCGGAAAGTTCAGCCGGGAATTAGAAGCTTTGATTAGAGAAGAATTAAATGTGAAAAAAGTAGCCTACAACAAAGACCAGGAAACTGAAGTGGTGCTTGATTTTGAACTGACGCCGGCACTAATCCGCGAAGGCTATGCCCGCGAACTGATGCGCCAGATCCAGGACATGCGCAAAGAAGCTAAATATCAGATGGACGAACAGGCGATAGTGGATTGGCACAGCGATGACCAAGAAATAGTTTCCGCTATTGCCGAATGGGCCGAAGATATCAAGAAAGATACGGTCTTAAAATCATTAGAACAAAAAGAAAAGCATGGCGACTATGACCTATACAAAGAGTCTTTGTTAGCCCCGGACAAAAAGATTAAGTTAGGAATCAAGAAATAAGATGAAACGAGTATTTATTATTCATGGTTGGGGAGGGTTTCCTGAAGAAGGCTGGTTCCCATGGCTTAAAAAAGAATTAGAAGCCAAGGGGTTTACGGTTCAAGTACCGACTATGCCAAACACAGATGAACCAAAAATAGAAACTTGGGTGCCATTTCTTCAAAAATTAATCGGTCAACCTGATGAGGATACATATTTAGTGGGACATAGTATTGGGTGTCAGACTATCTTGCGCTATCTCAGTAGTTTACAACAAGAAGAAGTGAAACTGGGCGGGGTTGTCTTAGTGGCGGGTTGGGTCAATAAATTGCTTGGGGTTTATAATAAAGATGAAATTGAAATTGCGAGGCCATGGGTGGAAACATCGATTGATTTTGAAAATGTTAAAAATCATACAAAAGAAATTTTTGCCGTTTTTTCCGATAACGACGAGTTTGTTTCACTAGATAATATAGATGCGTTTAAAGAAAAATTAGGAGCTAAAACAATACTGGAACATGGGAAAGGGCATATCAATGGGGAGGCCGGAATAAAAGAACTGCCCGTAGTTTTGGAAGAATTATTAAAAATGGCCCATGAGAACTAAAGCGATTGTTATACGAAAAATGCCGGTCAACGAATATGATCAGATAGTGACTTTGTATTCGGAGGATTTCGGGACGATGCGGGCGATGGCCCGCGGGATTTGCCGGCCGACCTCGGTCCAATCCATGCATTTGGAATTGCTCAACGCCGTGGAGTTTGAAGTCATCCACGGCAAGGCCTTGCCGATAATTTCTTCGGCCATGATGAGCCACCAACACTTGGGTGTGAAAAATTCTTTGTGCAAATTAGCTGCAGTTCAGTTTTTTACCGAAGTGCTGGATAAGATTGCTTTTGAAAACGAGAAAGACGTTCATCTTTGGGAATTTTTAAATTCGATGCTGGCTGATTTTGACATGGCGCCGGAAGGGGAGTTGTTGCCTCTTTTCCGGAAACATCAAGCCGTTTTTTTGAAAGTTTTGGGCTATGCGCCTCAAGTGGAACGGTGTGTGGTTTGTTCGGTTGATCCGCTGACCGGCCCGGAAAAGATGGTCGCCTTAAGCACCGAGTTGGGCGGAGTGGTCTGTGCTGAATGTTTTTTGGCCGGCGGCCGGGGAATTTTGTTTGATAAATCCGACCTAGGTTCGCTGGCGGGTCAATCTAGTCCGGCGAGCAAAAATTCGGCTTTAGATACGTTTTTTGAATATACCGTCGGTCGCAAAATCTCCTCTCTGTCGTTTCTTTACTCTGTGTTACAATAAATAAATCATGGATGATTTTACTTTAACCCCGCTTAATCCGGACTTTATACCGCCAAAGCCGGTTTCACGTATGTCGCGCAAAGTTTTGTTTTGGTCTTCTGTTACCGCCGTTATTTTAGGGCTTATTAGTATCACTTTGTTTTTATACGGTGGTTCTTCGTTTTCCGAAAGCGGGGTTGAGCTGACCATAACTGGTCCGAATCAAGCTTCGGCCGGGGATGAAATCGTGTACAAAGTTCATTACCAAAACAATACCAAGACTGCTCTTAATCACATTAAACTCTCGTTCACTTATCCGCAAAATTCAGTCATCGTTCAGGATGGACAGATAGTAAAAAGTAACGGCAATGTTCAAATAATGGATGAACCCGATCTCCCATCTGGCGCTTCAAAGGACGTAGAACTTCATTCGTTTATCATTGGCGACAAAGGCAATATCAAAATTGCTTTAGCCAAAATAGAATTTGAAGCTGGCGACCTGAAATCAACGTTTGAAAAATCGGCTCAGCTTTCAACGACCATTTCCGATGTGCCGGTCTCTCTAACTCTGGTCGGTCCGCCGACTTCAGTATCAGGCCAATCAGTCACTTATCTTTTGGATTATCGCAATCAATCTTCGGATGATATTTCGGGTCTGCAATTGATGTTAACCTATCCGGATGGTTTTAGAGTGGTAAAAGTTTCACCGAGCGCTACGGCTGGCAATAATGTCTGGAATCTGCCGGTGGTTAAAAAAGACGGCGGCGCCCGCATTACTATTCAGGGCACTCTTACTGGCCGGGTAGGCGATTCAAAAACCATAAATCTATTAATGAAACGCAATGTCAATGGCACGTATATTGATTATGAAAAGGCGGCCGTTACAACCATTATCTCGTCGCCGCTACTTAGTATGAATACAACAATAAACGGCAGCGCCGATTATATTTCTCATGCCGGCGATACGCTTTCATATTCTATTCGATATTCAAATGCTTCCAGCTACACGTTTAGCGGGCTGGTCTTGTCGGCCAAACTGGCCGGAAGCATGTATGATTTGTCGTCACTTGATACGCACGGCGGATATTACGATTCTTCCGCTGGCACGATCAATTGGAATTCAACTGTCATTCCGGCATTCAATTCTTTGGCGCCTCGGGCCAATGGCACGGTTGAGTTTTCAATAAAATTAAAACAGTCGTCAGGTTCAGGTTCAAACAATACTTTGGCCCACGCCATCATTACTTTGGAAACGGAAAATGTTCCCGATACCGTTGATGTCAACAAGATTACTGTTTCCAACGATATCCTAACCAAGATTACCAGCCAGCCGACCTTCAATCAGAAAATGTATTACAACGACAGCTCGTTTGGTTCGGCCGGTCCGATACCGCCCGAGGCCGGGAAAAGTACGACCTTTACTATTCATTGGGTAGTGACCAACCCGGGCAACGAGCTTTCCGGTGCTAAAATTGTCGGCACTTTGCCTCAAGGCGTGACCTGGAAAAATGTGGTCAGCGTCGGCAGTAACCAAGCTCAGCCGACCTTCAACAAGAATACTTCCCAAGTTATTTGGAATATCGGAGTTTTGCCGGCCGGCATCGGCACGGGCGGCACGCCGGCTTATGAGTTGGCATTTCAAGTGGCGATAACGCCGTCGCCGAATCAAGTTGGTTTGACCGCTCCGGTTATCACCGGCGTATCTCTTTCCGGTATTGATAGCTTTACCCAGCAAAATATCGTTGTTTCTAATCAAGACCTTAATACCAGTTCGACCGTTGACAGGCCCGGTCAAGGGACGATACAGTAATCAGGCGATTTATAATGGCTGGACAAAACAATCTTGAAAAAATAGTGGCTCTCTGCAAAAGACGCGGTTTTGTTTTCCCGGGCTCAGAGATCTATGGCGGTTTGGCCAGCACCTACGATTACGGTCCGCTGGGCGTGGAACTCAAAAACAACATCAAGCAGGCGTGGTGGAAATATTTCGTCCAGGACCGGATAGATATGACCGGCCTTGATGGCGGGATTATTCTTAGTCCTAAAATTTGGGAAGCGTCTGGTCATGTTGCCAATTTTAAAGATCCGCTCGTGGAGTGCAAGAAATGCCATCACCGTTTTCGGCCCGACAAATTGGCTGATTCTTCCAAATGTCCGGATTGCAGCGGGGAATTCACGGAAGTCAAAATGTTCAGCGGGATGTTTAAGACGACCATCGGTGCGATTGAAGAAGAAGGTCTGACCGCGTATTTGCGTCCGGAAACGGCTGGCGCGATCTTTGCGAATTATAAGAATGTATTGGATACGACCAATACGAAAGTCCCGTTCGGCATCGGCCAGATCGGCAAAGCTTTCCGCAACGAGATCACGACCGGCAATTTTATTTTCCGTACGCTGGAATTTGAGCAAGCCGAGATAGAATACTTTATCGCGCCGGACGCGGACTGGAATTCAATCTTTGAACAATGGCTGGAATATATTTACGGTTTCGCCGAACTTATCGGTTTGCCTCGAAAAGAATTCTTCAATCACGAAATACCGGACGGGGAGCGCGCTTTTTATTCCAAACGGACGATTGATATTGAATACCAATTCCCGTTTGGCCAGGACGAACTTTGGGCCATCGCATACCGGACCGATTACGATTTGTCGCGCCATCAAGAAGCTTCAGGTACGAACCTGGAATACTTTGACGACGCGACCGGTAAGCGTTTTCTTCCGCATGTCATTGAACCGACTTTCGGCGTTGATCGCACGCTCCTCGCCGTTCTTTCCCAAGCTTACGACGATAGCGACGGCAAACGGACCGTGCTCCGTCTTTCTCCGAAATTGGCGCCATTCAAAGCGGCCGTCTTTCCGTTGTTAAAAAATAAACCAGAGCTGGTAGAAAAAGCCCGCGGTGTTTATCAGGACCTCAAAAAACACTTCAACATTGTTTGGGACGAAAGAGGGAATATCGGCAAACGCTATTTCTCGCAAGACGAAATCGGCACGCCGTATTGCATCACTGTGGACTTTGAAACTTTAGAAAACGACACCGTTACTATCCGCGAGCGCGATACGATGAAACAAGAACGCATTGCCATCTCGGATATTGCGGACTTTATTAAAAAAGTATTAGAATGATATTAATATGTCTCTAGAAAATCCTCAACCTTTTAAACCCGATTCTCAAATTAAAAAAGAAATTAGTGAATCAGCCCCAAAACCTGAATCGGATTTTGATTTGAACTATACTCCAGAACAAGCTCCGAACTCTCAAACTGAATCTCCAATAGATCAGAAAACGTTTAAAAACGCCGATTTTAATGCGGAAAATAAGAATTTCTTTTCCCGAATGACCGAAGGAGCGAAGAATATCGCTAGTCGCGCTTATGAAGGTGTTTATAAAACTCCGGGTATCTCCAGAATCGTTGCTAAAATAGAGATTGCGCATAATCGTAACTGGGCTGATTCGCATGAGAAGAAAGCGGGAGAGCTTGCTGATAGTATACTTTTGAAAAATAAAGCTATTGAGCATCTGGCCGCATCGGCAAACGCTTTAAAATCACAAGTGGAAAGCCTCAAAAAACAAGGATTACCCACCTCCCAACTAGAGATTCAAATTAAGAAAATTGATTATGAACGGGGGAAAATGTTGAACAAGCGGGATAAACTTCAGACCAGATTTGAGGAACGGGAAAATAAAGTGAAGATATATACCAACGAAAGGGATCGTGTCGCCGATAAATTAATTAACCGATATGAGGCCGTGCTTGGCCCAATGGAAGAAAAGATTGAAGCCGCTAAAACCGCCAGAGATGAGATGAATCTTAAATCGGCAGTAATGGAAGCCAGACATAAACAGGAAAAAGAAAAGATAAGCGAAGAAAAATCTAATTTAGAAGAATTAAAGGATGTATTGCGCATGGCAGGCCTGTCTGACCGAAAAATAAATAAAAGCGAAGCGGTCAGAACCATGCGAGATAGGATTGATACGGCGAATGCGATTTTGGAAAAGGAGCGGGAAGATCTTGAACAAGATCTTCGGGATAACGAGCGTTATATTGCCGATCTGGATAAGCATGCCAATCCGTTCCGAGATAAACGAGATGAATTTGCCAGAATCAAACAGGAGCGTCCGATTGAATTTAGTGTAGCCGAACGCAAAAAAGAGTGGAAACCGGAGGGCAAAGAAGAGTCTTCTTTCCACACTAGAACGGAAACAACAGAACCACCGATTCGGGAAACATCTTCAAATGTGGAATCTAAAATTGAATCATCCCAAGAAGATAAAGAACGTCCTAAAGTAGGCGTCTATCTTGTTGCATGGCACGCTTTCTTGGCTGAAAAGCTGGGCGGAGAAGAAAAAATTTCCCCACAAGAGCGTTCGCAAACACCCGAAGATTTTATTAAGGCTACTGGTTTAGACAAGGATTTCCGGCTTGATCGCAATGGGTTTAAAAAGATCCTTTTGCAGTATTATAAATATAAAAAATTACCGACGGAATCGCTTGTAAGATATCTTGATGAATTTTTGAAGCAAGAAGAAATAAAACTGCCTGAAAAACAAGCATAATCTAAAACAATGGATGAACTAAAAAAACAAACAGTTGGTGATGAAAATCAAGAAATCGTAGATGAAGATGCAATTGAGAATAGTGAAGAGGTCAGAAATATTATGGCTAAAATATCTGGCTTAGGGTCAGGTATTGACAGTGTTCTAAAGGAAATTGAACAACTAAAAAAGGAACGTCAAGAAATGACTGCTCAGACAAGAGAAAAATTTAGAGAAGCGGCGGAAGCAATACAAAGCGCTTCAGTTGAACTTAATCAAGCCGAATCAGAAGCGGCGGATGAATTGGATAAACTTACTCTACAGCATGCTCAGGATCTGGCTGATCTAGACGTAGCCGAATCAGAAGCGGACGAAAAATAAAACGACACTATTAACAAAAATCAACCTTAGGGTTGATTTTTGTTAAATTTGTGGTAATGTAGGCAACGAAAGGAGTAACTTGACAATGACCAATATGATCGGAAGGTTGATTGACCGCTACCCCAGACTGCCTTACCTCTTGGCGAACATTTCGTCGAGCAAGCTCATTCAACTCATCAAAGACAATGCCATTGAGCCGGTATTGAGCCGGGAACAGACGGTTCAGAAGATTCAATCATTACCCAGGTCGGCCAAAGTAGTGACCGAATGGGTATTGTATCTTCTGAGCGGGGCTGTTCGAACCATGCCTGAGCCGGGGCACCCCATTACCGTGGCGCTCCAAGAAGCTCTCGCGGAGAGTCTGACCCTAGTGGGTATCAAGGTCAATGAAATCTCAACAATCCCCATCGTTGAACAGAGAGAAATCATTGACGCGGCTTTACCTTTGGTGAGGGTTCGACTTGCTCAAGAAGCAAGAGAGGACTCCGGATTCAGGAGAACCATCAAGGCCATCGGGGGCGGTGCCAAAAAATTCACTGTCGAGGCCGGAAACCTAATGTCCGGATACCGCAAAGCGCTTCGCGATAGGCGCCTGGGAGGTGAGTGATGGAAAAGAACTGGTCGACAGTCATGTTCGATTTCTTTGAGAATCTGTTCGGGTTGGCCGGCGAGATTGGTCTGACCATTCTCAATCGGGCCGGTCGCTACATCAAATTCGTTTTGAAATGGTCAGGCATCGGTCTCGCTATCAGCGCGATTCTCGGCGCGTTCGGTGTCTACCGTGATGTTGCGGGCGTCGTGTTTGTGAGCGTCGCCGGTGTGGGGCTCAGCATTGCGTTTGCTTTTCTGGCCTTGTCTCCTCTGGTTTACCTCTTGTGGACGGCCGGAGAAAAAGACCGGAAAATCAATCGGATTGCTCAAACTGCATTTGTCCTCATGACCGGTATGCTCGTCCTGGGTGTGTACGTGGCATTGTTCCGCGCTTGGCAGAGTCCTGAATTCTGGATTTTGCTGGTCACGGTCGGTATCCTCATCATGGCCACGGTCATGACTGGCAGTTCCATCAGTCCGGAAGCCATCGGGGGCTGGGCCAAACGAGTCAGCATCATCGTTGTCGTGCTGATTGCCGTGTCCTTCGTTATCAAACAGCTTCCTGACTTCTATCGAGCCAAGGTTGCCGACAGCGCCAAACTGACAATCGGCCTCGACAGCGACGAAGTGGCCTACGAGAGCATTGACAAGTTCTTTTCCGGCGACGGCAATCCCGTCATCTGGTACACGGGGAACGGCGCCGACCGGAAATTCTACAAAGCGCCGGGATTCGACAAAAGGACCGGCGATTCCCGCATCGCTATCACCAAACAGATCGTGGAAGAAGAAGATTACCGGCGTGTTTTCGAGGCTGAACAAAAGCTCGCCGAAGAGAAGAAGGTGGCCGACGAACAGAAAGCTGCTGCCGACGCGGAAACCGCTCGGCTCAAAGCCGAAGAATACAGTCGGCTGAAAACCCAGCAGGAAGCCAGAGAGTTAGAGCTTCAACAGCAGGAACGCGAAGCGGCGGTAGCGAGACAACGAATTGAGACCGAACGGATCGCTCGTGAAGCGGAACAGGAAGAACAGCGCCAGCTCGCTCGCCAGCCGATAACGATGGCAAGCACAGTGCTTGGTCCGAGCGACCAGTCGCAAGACATCGTCATTTCACGGCCGAGCGAGCCATTTACATATCAGGGGACGGCAATCAATCCGGAACAGAGTTTTGTCACGTTTGACATCACCGGCGTGAAACCTGTCCCCTCAGACAAGAACAAGTATGATGTCACACTTCAACCGCAGATGCTCGTCTCCAACGGTCAGAAGTACGACATTTCGCGACAAACAATACCGGTCCAGATCGTCGTGAAGAAGGATAATTCCAACAGTATCAGGAACATCCTCGGCGGAGCGGCGGCCGGCGCTCTGGTCGGAGCCATTGTCGGCGGCAAGAAAGGCGCCGCCGCCGGAGCGGCCATCGGCGCCACGGCCGGCACAATCTACACCATTGCCAGCCACGGTTATAAGTTCCAGCTGACGGCCGGCGACCCAGTACCGCCAATCGTCATCAGGCCAGCCATTCCTTAGAAAGGAGATTCAGAAATCAACCCAAGCCCCGCACACGCGCGGGGCTTTTTCTTTTTGGAATTTATACTCGAGATTCAGAATAAATAGAATCCAACCAAGGAAAGTTGTTTTGAATTTCATTTGTGATAATCTTTTTTTCTTGTTCAGGGAGCGAGGTATGAGCTATTAATTCAAAAAAGTTATTTCGTAATATTTCTTCGGTTATTCCTCCTGAATTCATCCAAAATTTTTCAGCCAACCGATAGAATCTCAGAATTGCTCCCTCTCTGGTTGCGGTTATGGCTAATAGATTTTCTTGGGAAAGAGAATCCAGTTTATTTGAATATGTTCGCCAGGTGCCGTCGTTATTAAGTTCTTTTGGCCCAAAAAGATCCACAAAAAACAATATTCCATCTTGAGAGAGAACTATATTTGCCAGTTTTAAATCAAGACCGTGGGGGAGCAGAGTTAGTTCCGCCCCTTTTAGGTTTATTTTTTTAGTATCTCCATCTGGATAACCTGCCAAAGTCTCAATTGTCTTTCTGACCAGAAACCATTTTTTAAAATTGGGCTCATTTGGATTGGCTACCATTTTTTCGCCGTCCCCTCCGGGAATGAATTGGTCATAAGAGAAAATGCGCGCTTCATTTTCAAATGATAAGGTTTCTGAATAATAGAGTTCCGGTATTCTCCAGCCATATTCTATCAAGCTGTTTTGATAAGGCAGAAGTCTTTGGCGAAGTGACTCGGCTTCATTGATAGTAAGGCCTTTCCCTTCGCCCATTCTTTTCCACATCACTCTTTGAGCCGTTTGCCCATCATTGAATTCAAGAACGGAAACACGAGATTGCCGGCCCTCGCTTATCCCGAAAGGATGAATAACCTCGAACTTGATTTGTGGTTCCCGTTCTTTAAGAAAATCAAGTTCTTGGGCCGAAGGTTTGAATAATTCAGCATGGGATTTATATATCTCGCGGTCATTTAGACTCATATTTAAATAGTAACAAAAAGCATTATGTGCGGGAAGCGGTTATCACCACTCTCGGATCGGAATATTTTATGGGGTGATTATTGTAGAAAGTCCTAAAATGGCCTCAAGTCATTTTGTTAATTTGGATTTATTAAATAAAAAATTAATTTTTTATGTATCTGAAAAATGGTTTACTTAAACAAGAAAAGGAGAAGGGCAGATAACGATGTTGTTACCTGCCCCCCAGATTCTTCAGGTTGACTCGAATGGTGGTACTGTCTCACAGCATACTGATTAATCGCTTGGCTTCTTTTTCGGCGTTGGTTGCGTATGCTTCAAAACTTTGCTGCCGTTCTAGCTTCCCGTTGGAAATGACGTAAGTGTCGGTAGCACGAAACTTCTCAAGGAAATATCGGTCATGCGACACAAGTAAAATCGTGCCTTTGTAATGCGTGACTGCTTCCTCGAGAGCATCAAGTGCCTCAATATCGAGATGGTTCGTTGGTTCATCCAAGAGAAGCACGTTCGCTGAAAGCGCCGAGAATAGTGCAAAAAGAAGCCTGGCTCTTCCGCCGGGGGAGAGAGCACCAATCTCCTTGTCAATCTCCGTTGCCTTGAAGCCGAACTTTATAGCAAGAGCGTATGCCTCTTGAATCGTGATGCCAGCTCGCCTCGTGAGAAAATCTTTCAGACTCTCCCCGCGCGGCAAGTTGTCATGCTCTTGCGTAAGGTTGCCGACAACAAGTGCGTTACCGCGAGATACTTCACCACTAAGGGCCGCGAGTTCGCCACTGATAGTTCGAAGCAATGTTGTCTTGCCGGTACCGTTGAGGCCGAGAATTACCATGCGGCTTCCATACGGAATATTGAGAGAAACGGGACCGACTTTGAATCCGTCGTCGGTGTAACCCGCTACCACGTCCGTAAGAGTGATATCCCGCGTTCCTTCTGGCTTGATGGGCCGAATATGGATGCGGAACGCGTCCCGCTCAATCGGCTTTTCCACAGTCTCCATCTGCTCGATGCGCTTTTCGATTGCCTTTGCTTGTTTTCCTGACTTGCCTGCTCGGTCACGCTTGAAGCCTCGCAAAAACTTGTCATTGTCGGTGCCCATGTAGTGCGAACCAGCCAGGGCTTCCTGCTTTTTCTTTCTGGTCTGCTCCTCGAGCCGCTTGATTTCCTTTTGCTGCGCTTCGTGCTCTTGTATCTGTCTTATCAATCCCTTCTCTTTTCTCACCAGATAATCGGAGTACCTACCGCTCGTGATATTGAGTGTCCGAGTATGCCAGTCAATCTCGAAAATCTTCCGTACCAGTCGGTCAAGGAAGAGACGATCATGCGAGATGATGATGCAGGCAGCATCGATACGCATAAGAAAATCCTCCAACCAGATGAGCGCCGTCAGGTCGAGATTATTCGTCGGCTCATCAAGAAGCAGGACGTCCGGGTTGGACAGAAGCATGCCTACCATGAATACTTTGCTTTTTTGGCCGGAAGAGAGCGAATTTATCGGTCGATCAGTTGAAACATCAGAAAGACCGAAACCAGCGAGCATTACGTCCAGTCGGTGATAGAAAGTGTAACCATCCCTACGTTCGTATTCCGCCATCGCTTCCGGCAACGTTCCCATCTTCTCTTCCAGTGCAGCCATGCCCGAAATACGTCCCACGTAGTCACGCATCGTTTCTTCGGAGGCAAGGCTTGTGTCTTGCGGCATATAGCCGATGACCGCGCCTTTCCTTACCGTTACTTCTCCAGTGTCCGGTTCAACGAGTCCAGTTAGAATCTTGAGAAGCGTTGTCTTGCCAGTGCCGTTGTAGCCGATGAGGCCAGCTTTCTGCCCTTTTTCAAGGGAGAAAGAGATGTCCTCAAGGACGGTGATTGTCCCGTATGCTTTGTGAATCTTGTCTGCTTTGATTTCCATGGATGATTTCTCCTATTTTATCCCGGATTTCTCATCCAGGAAACGTTGTCAAAGTGCCGTTCCCCGATATACGAAGTATGAGATATCGGACTACGTTAATTTTTAACAGATTTTCTGGTTGATGTCAACGTCGTGCTGCAAAAAAAGAAGCCCCTCGTTCTGAAGAACGAGGGGGAAGTTATTGAATTTTTCCATTTGCCAATTTGTAGTACTCGATGAGGCGGTTCGCCGCGCAGTTGCATTTAGCAATCTCTTGGTTGAGGTTTGCGAGTTTTCCGATAAGTGATATGGTCGTTGTCGTGTTGCGACGGAATACAGCGAGTACTTGCTCCATGGATTCCGGTTGCATCGAAATAACACTCGGTACACCAACGTCATAGTCAGTTACCGAAGCGATAGCTCCGTAGCAGAGGCCAAGTTCTCGTGCGAAATAGCACTCTGGGTACTGTGTCATGTTCACGATGTCTCCGCCCCAAAGTGCAAACATTTTGCTCTCGGCAATGGTTGAGAATCTTGGACCCTGGGTAACAACCACGGTGCCTTTGGTATGATAAGTCACTCTTATCGTCATGAGTTCGCGAGTGACAATTTCTCGAATGTGCTCGCAGTACGGCCGTGCCATAGGTAGGTGAATGAGTTCCCGATCAATTTTGTGTGTATCGTCTCGGCCCCACGTGAAATTGATGAACTGGTCGGGGACTACGAATGTACCGGGTTCAATCTCTTTTCGGAGACTGCCGACAACACACGTTCCTATAACATGCTGTACGCCGACTGACTTCAGCGCCGCGAGATTCGCCTTGTACGGGATTTTGTGCGGCGGAATCGTATGCTTTTCTCCGTGTCTAGGCAAAAAAGCGATATGTCCGCCGCACAATTCGCCGATACTGATTGGTCCAGACGGCTTCCCGTAAGGAGTTTCCATTTTGATGGTTTCAGAGACTGTCAGTCCTGGCAACGTGCAAAGACCCGAGCCGCCGATAACTCCAATGAGTGGATTCTCCTTGACGGAGAGCTTTTGCCCATTCTGTTGGCAGGATAGTCCAGATGAGTTCATGCATGACCTCCTTTGTGAAGATGGCGTTTATCGTATCTCGAGCAGAAGCATCATCGCAGAATTCAAAAGAACTCCATGCACAACCGCCACCATCCAACACTCCGTCTGGATCGGCTGCCATGAGCGAATCGTTGAGGAGAGGCAGACGACGCCTCCACATTTTCACCGTTTCCGTTTGTTCGATTCTGAACGTGTCGGGTAATTCCCGAATATGCCCTTGGTCAAGACGGAGAAACGGGCAGTTGCTTATCTGGCCATCCGCTTGGACAACCAACTGATTACCATAACAAGTGCAGTCAACCGAAAACGGTAAACCATTCCGCAGGGCAGTCAGCTTTTTCTCAAGCTGATACTCGTAACAACGTCCGTCTTCGGTCACACTGGTAAGCCCTTGCAAGACGCCCTGCGCCGCCGCTCGGCAGTATTCTTCCACACTACCTCCATTAAGCTCGCGAATCAGAGCTTCACCCTTCATTAGATTGAAGCCAAATTGGGAAATTCCGAGCTTACGGAGAAAGACAGGATACTCCGCCAATCGGCGAACGTTCGCAGGAGTAATGATTACTGAAGCTACCACACGAACATTGTTAATCACGAGCTGCTTGATGGCGTGTTCGATGCCGACGAAAGAAGAATCTCCACTTGTTGTAATGCGGATGCGATCGTTGTGTTCTCGCGGGCCATCAACGCCGACCGCAACCGTCACTTTGTAATGGGCGAGCAGTTTTGACAACTGTTCGTCCACTAGCGAACCATTAGTGCAAAGCATAAGTTCAAGCTTCTTAGGAAGTTGGCCCGCGCTTTGCTCTTTGGCCACATGTGACAACAGTCGTTCCAGCACTTCCCGATTCAGTAGGGGTTCACCCCCGTAGAAGATTAGAAAATATGGGTTGTCGTCTTGTGGTTGTTCCTTGATGTGTTTCCACCAAAGTGCGATGCCGGCAATAGCGTCATCGAAAGATAACAGATATTCGCCGTACCGCTTGGCAAGAGCGGGAATCGGGCAACAGGTACACACGAAGTTGCAACTCTGGGCCATCATGAGATACAGAATAGTCGGTCGGCCGAGGAGCCTCAGAGCGTTAGTCCGCGCTTTTACGAGTTCTTCCAAGTCAATACTTGGATTGTTGATGAACAGTTTGCGAGCGATAAGATCTTGTGCAAGACTGCCCATTTGTTCCGATAGTGTTCCAGAATTGACTCGTTTGAGAAAATCAAGCCAAACGCGCTCTGTAAGATAGACCGGTTCGGGATGCAGTTGGTGAAAAACTGTTACCAGCTTATCCCGTGTCAGTATCCGTAGAAAACGGGACGAAGTGTGTGTCATATTTCTCCTTTGAAAGAAAGAAGCCCCTGAGTCCATTATGAAGCAGGGGCTGACGTGCTGGTCCCGTCGCAACGCTCGGTTACGCGTCAACATTAATCTTTACGAGTGCTTCCCGCCACTGTTCCTTGGTGAGCGTAACCTTGCCGCCATAGTCATCGTTGATGACGATGGTGTTGGTGCCGTGGTGGATTTCCACGGTTGGGCAACAGCCCTGAACGCCACAGAGTCGGATACTCGTGACGTTTGTTGTGGGGTCGTGAATTTTGGCCATTGTTCGGTTTCCTTATTGAGGTTTCAAGGTACTTTACAGAGCAGAACCATTCTGTCCTGTTTGTCGATTATGATAAATTATTATCAATTATTGTCAAGAGTACACCAAAAACTTTCCCCTGACTAATGCGCTGAATCCCGGAAGATTTTACGGGGTGATTATCAACACGCCCTATTTTAAATAATTAGGCTAAAACAGGCTTTTTGGGCCTGTTTTTGGTGGGTTTGCTATTGAGGGCTAATTGTGGTATAATGGAGGTATGTAGTAACGGTTATGGCACATTCCGTGTCTAGACCATTTGACAAACCATTTTGTAGACAGAAGGAGGCAGATCATGAAGCGTCTTTTGTTCGCTCTCGTCGCGCTCGTGGTCTTGTTGCCGATCTCTGTATCTGCGCAAGACCAATCGGGAAGGCTCTATCGGCTTTCCCAATTGGCGCTTTCTGTCGCTGCCGTTTCTGACCTGGCCAGCACCGGCTGGATCATGACTCATCCAATCAACGTCAGTTACGGGTACTGTTACAACGGCAGTGATTGCCAAGTCGTTCACGATTCGGCGGTTTTCAGAGAGAACGGCTGGACCTATCGGGCGGGAATCAATCCGCGCAGTCCGGCCAAGGTCCTCGTTGCGAACGCAGCGGGCGATGTCGCTATTCTTGCCATTAGCCATCTCTTGTTTAAAAGAGGTGGGAAGTGGAAGACAGTGGCAGTCGTCGTTAACTCTCTGGTGGCGGTCGGACACTTCCGGTCCGCTGCCAAGAACGTCAGATTGTTCTCTGAAGCAAAGAGAACCATAGTGCCGCTGGGCGCCTTCAACGTCCAGTGGTAGATCTTTAGGAGGAGCAAAGATAGCTCAAGCCCCGCGCGCTCGCGGGGCCTTTCTTTTTTAGAAGATTTTACGGAGTGATTATCAACCCCGCACATAAAATTCCATTAGCCACTTTCGTGGCCTTCTCTAAGCACGTGGGATTTTATGTGCGGGGTCAACACGCCCTATCAACACTTGGCTAGTTTCCGGAAGTTTATATGCGGAGTATACTGAAGGCATGATATGGAGTCAGATGGATAGAAAATATAAAGTTGCTGGATTTATTGTACTGGCCGCGATTATCGGGGGAGGGATTTGGGTGGGGTGGTCTTATTATGTTAATCTCGGACCAAAAATTGAGAGCCATGAATTTGCCGGCCAGATTGTGAATATAGACGGGAACGAGATTACTATAGAAGGAGCTTTTGTGATTGTAAATCAGGATAGCCTTTCAAAAAATGAAACCAGAGAAGTAGTGGTCTCGGTCTCAGACGATACTAAAATCACCAAGACACTTCTTTATATTCCTACAAAAGCCGAGCTTGAAAAAACAGGCGGCCTTTTCTATCCCGATAAATTAAAAAAGGATTATCAGGAGGTAAATCTAGAAACCCTTAAATCAGATGATACACATTCGGGACTGATAGTTAAATCCACAACAAATATATACGGCAAAAGCAGTTTTTCAGCCTCCGAAATTAGCTATACCGTACCAGTATTCCCCCAATAGGCCGTTTTTAAAATAATGCTCTGGAGCAATCAAAAAACCCGTATTTTACGGGCTTTTTGATTGCTATGGCTAAATAATGCAAAATGTGGTATAATGGAAGTGTAGTCAGGGTAGGGGTCATTCCGGCCCCAAACCCGTTGACAATCAAATTCGGAAGTTAAGGAGGCGGCCATGCGCAAGACATTGGGCTTTTCCCTCGTCGTTCTGGCGCTGGCTTTCTCCAGCGCGTGCAGTAGCAATAGTAACCCTGCCTCTCCGGATGACCCGACGCCTCCGGATCCGTCCAAGTACGATGCGGTGCCGACGGACAGGATTTACCTCCTGGACACCAACGGCCAGCCGACTCCGCACATGTGGGTCCGGCTGTTGGCGGAGCCAATTCCTCCGCGGGGGTCTACCATCACCATCGGTCCGAGCGTCTGCCCCAACGGGTGCTTCCATAACCTGTTGTTGGAGTGTGGGCTTGAGTCACTGCCGAATCCAATTACTTCAGCGCCTTTCGATATCGGGTTTAGCAACGATGGTGAGAACCGCACCATGAGCGTGGCTTGGTTAGTGGTTAGAAACGGAAGTTCCGCCCAGACGGATCCCGGGCTTATCAAAGTGTTTGAGGATAAGCCAAAGTACTTGTTGATTAAAGCTAATTTCCACGGAGATACCAATGGTGACTATGGTACTTTCCCGGGCGAGTCGGGGAGTCGCAAGATTTTTGTAGACTACCAGTAGGGGACCTTTTCGCCAATGGCGAGGGGGCGGTCCAACGACCGCCCCTTTTTTGTTGATAAGTTTTTCTGTTTTGATAATAAATGGAATATAATTTAAGTATCAATGAAGAAGGAATATAAGAGCGTGTTTGTTATTTCGGCCATGGCAATTTTGACTGGTGTTTGTTTTTTGATGCCTGTGGGGGCTAAGGCTGCGATTTGGCAAACCGAAGGCGTTCCTGAAGCGCCTTCTGGTTATACAAGCACAAACTACTGCGACTATCACAGGGATAACTACGGCGACTGCGGACCTTATATATATACTGTTTCTGATATTGATCAAGCATACATAGGTCATTTTGCGGCTTCCTTCCAAGGAACGGCTGGCTGGATTGGTCCCGGATTAGTCGCAGTAACAAGCTGTTTATCTAATAATCAAGCCCTGTATAGTACTGGCAGTTCATGTTGGTTGTTGTATAACGTGGAATTAAGAAATTCAGCAGGTTCAATAAGTACGACAGATGGGACTAGAACTATTGGCAATGATCCAAACCCTACTTTTAGATATTGGGTCACAAATATATATGTGAACGAAGCGATTGTCTGGGGTATTAGTAATTGGGCCGAAGGAAGACATGTTTATGGAACTTTAAATACTGGCGAGTCAACAGTCAATGTAGGGGAAAGCTTTGCGGTAAGCTGGCAATCCGATTGGAGTGATTATGAAGGAGGACTTATATTGTCATGGGAAGGGGCGGTAGGGAGAAATGGGTCTACTTCCGGATCTATTTCTGTAGATAAATCTGGTGCCCTTCTTTTTACGGGTCTTTCTCCGGGAGTGGGGTATATAGATTTGGACAATCTCTGCGGGCCGTACGGACAGGCGGACAGCGGGGTAAGACCGTTATGTTTAGAGAGACGAAGAGTTCAAGTTAATGTAGTTGCTTCTTTTGTAAACTTGAATTTTTACGTTAAAAACCAAATCGGCCAGCCCATATCTGGAGCTTTGATCACCATAAATCAGGACTTTGGCAATGGAACCACTCGGACTACTGATAGTAACGGTTTTGCTAACTTTGGTGTCTATACTAATAGATCCATTGGTTACTCGATATCAGCTACTAGTTGTAACAATATGAGTGGTGTGGCGAATGTGGGGACAAGCGACAAGACAGTCAATGAGACACTTAGTTGTTCAATCGGTTGTTCGGGGTCTTCTACTCAAAGTTGTACCGTCTCTAATGCTTGTGGGACATCAAGCGGAACTCAAACTCGAACCTGTGATACTAGCACAGGCAATTGGAACAGTTGGAGCGCTTGTTCAGCTGTGCCACCCTACATCCCACCCAATTATGGCAGCTCCTGTACCTCGGCTGCCAACGCTTGCGGGCAAACTAGCACCGGCACCATCTCATGTGACGGCAGTTGTTCGGCTACTCCGCCACCGCTTAGTTCTTGTCCAGCAACTTCGGTTTCCATTTCAGCCAGTCCGACCTCAGTGTCTTGGAATAGTTCATCAACCATCACTTGGTCTCCGCAAAATGCGACTTCCTGCACGGCTTCAGGGGACTGGAACGGAAGCAAATCACCTTCAGGAGGAACAGAATCAACTGGCAACCTTACTCAAGTAAGAAGATATACGTATACACTAGAATGTACTGGATTAAACGGCACAGACACAAAAAGCGCCACAGTAGATGTCGCGGCGCCGGTTCCGGTTGTGGGCCCTGGCAATCCGACCTATTCTGTCCCGAATTATTGCGAATCCGGGCCGGGCGGATATATCGCCTGGGCGTATTCTGATCCGGCGGGCAGTCCACAGACGGCCTATGAAATCCAGATTACCAATACCGGCAATTTTAATAATCCGATTTATAACTCAACCGATTATTTTGGCAGCCGTATACCTTCTTCATCACGGGTGCACTCAATTCCAACTGGTGTATTGGATTGGAATACAACCTACAAAGCTCGCGTCAGAGTTTGGAACAGCTACGGCAGCCCGTCAGAATGGTCGGGCGATACCAATAGCTGGAAGACGCCTAGTTATGCCTACCCCAACGTTATTCCGCCGTATCAGTTTACTTTGTTGCCCACCCATCCCCAACAGAATAAAGTTGTCCAATTTACCGACCACACTGTGTTTGGTGGAGGCAATGAAAACAGTCGTCAGTGGAGTTGGATATTCGGCGATGGCGCGACTTCAACCCAACAAAACCCAACTCATACCTATTCCATCATCGGTAACTTTACGGTTATTGAAACCGTGACTGATGCCGCTAATCAAACCTGCAGTTATTCTCAATCCATTAATATCCAACTCCCGGTGCCGGTCATCAAAGAAGTGGCGCCGAAATAGACGCTCGCTTTACCCAAAGCCCCGACTCGACCGATAATAAACCTGCTCCTGCGGCAGGTTTTTATCTACATGCTCGCCCCCTCACCAAGCGCCAAGCTTCGGGGGTTTGCCTGACGGCTAAAGCAGTCAGGCCTGCGCAAGTTCGAGCTGGGGCTTTGAGTATCCCTCACTTTGACTAAAGCGGGATTTTTGGTATGATTTTAATCACTGTTATTAAGAATTTTAATATTAACCAGTCATGAAAAAGGTCGGATTATTTTTTGGCGGGCCAAGCAACGAACATGAAGTCTCAATAACTTCAGCTATTAATGTTGCAAAAAACATTGACCAAGAAAAATATGGGGCGGTATTAATTTTTTGGGATAAAAGCGGGGTATTTCATGTCGTGCCAGATTTAAACAGCTTAGAATCTGGACAAAAAATAGCCGTTGAAAATTTTAAAGATATTTTTGATGTGGCCTTGCCCATGACTCATGGTAAATACGGAGAGGACGGGGTTTTACAAGCGATTTTTGAAAGTCAGCGTTTGCCATATTCCGGCTGTCATGTTTTGAGTTCGGCTCTTTGTTTTGACAAGGCAGTTTTTAAGGATTTTATTTCTGGCCATGGCATCGCTCAAGCCAAATATGTGGCGATTGATTATACCCTGAACAATCCTGCCGATATAAAGGGAAAACTAAACGCAATTCAGGATTTAAAATTACCCATTTTTGTTAAACCGGCAAATTCTGGTTCTTCGGTTGGCGTGACAAAGCTGGAAAGTTTAGATAATTTAGACGAGGCGATAAAAGAGGCAAGAAAACATGACGGGAAAGTCGTGATAGAAGAGGGTTTCGTGAATCATAAAGAAATTGAAATAGCGGTTTTAGGAAATAGTGATCTAACCATTTCAGTTCCCGGAGAATTGATTATCCCTGGGGGCGATATTTACAGTTATGATGAAAAATATAAACTAGGCCGCACAGATGTGAAAATACCCGCCGATATTACAAAAGAAGAAGCTGACCAAGCCAAAGAATTAGCTGGAAAAATATATAAATTGTGCGGTTGCAACGGCTTTGCGCGAGTGGATATGTTTATTCAAGAAGGCAAGATTTATTTAAATGAAATAAATACGCTGCCCGGATTTACTAATATTTCAATGTATCCAAAGCTAATGATGCATGAGGGCCTGTCATATAAGGATTTGATATCAAAAATAATAGAATTAGCATATTAAATGAGCGAAAAAATAAAAGAAAGAACTGGTCCGTGTTTAGATAAAAATTGTTCCGAATGTTGTAATCCCGTAAAGACGAGGCGTTTTATGCCGCCAGAGATAATACCAAAAGATAAAGTAGGCGATGATTTATGGCAGAAGAGAGAAGAGTTGTTAACCCCTGCCGATAACCCTGAAGAAAAACTAGAAACTTATGATTGTAAAAATTTTGACCCCGCAACCGGCAAATGTCTTGATTACGAAAACAGGCCTGATATTTGCAAAAGGAGTGGGTGTGTCGACCCGGACTCAACCGAATCGGAAGAGGCGCAATTTAAAAGATTGTCAGAAAAGAAGTTTATTAAAATAAAATAAATATTTCTAAAACCTATGTCTGAAGAACATCCTTTGCCAGTTCATAATGTCAGGATTAAAAAACTTAAATCGCTTTTGGCGATTGTGGGGAACTCTGTTAAAGGCGGGGATAATTATTTATTTAGGAATCTCTATGCCGATGAAGATGGGACAGAGATAGATATTTTGGAGAATGGGGGAAATTCATGCGCGGTTTTTGTTTCTTGGATACTTTTGGCTCTAGAATTGATTAAACGTCCTCATGCGACTGTTTATGCTACCGAAAAAGATTTATTAGATAGCGGTTGGTTTGAAATTAAAGAATTAAAGCCCGGGGCAATATTAATTTGGGAGAAAAGAAATGGTTCAATGATGGATGATCACGAAATTCCCAAAGAACACATAGGGTTTTACGTTGGTAATGATGAAGCGATAAGTAATAGTTCTAAAGCCACTGGTTTCCCGGTCAGACATCATGTTACCTACAACAATACTCGCCAAATAGACAAAATTCTCTGGCACTCGGAATTAGATAAAGATTAATCGGCTCACTCTTTCAAAATCTGTCAAATTATGATAGATTTTGACTACCTAAATCAATATTTGGGGGTGTAGCTCAATTGGTTAGAGCGCTTCCCTGTCACGGAAGAGGTTGCGGGTTCGAGTCCCGTCACTCCCGCCGGTAATAACAAAAAGCCCCCTAGAATTTTAGGGGGCTTTTTGTTATTATTGCCAGCAGAGCTGGCAGACTCAAACCTCCGGTTCTTCGGGAATTTTTTAACATTCTCACAGGAGCTCGAACTAAAATTCCTGTTTGGAATGAAGCAGTTCATTCCAAACGCCGTCACTCCCGCCCAAAATATATGCATCGGTCAATATTTATTCTTATTGGCACCGGGGTTATCGCGGCCACGGCCGTTGGTATCTTGGCTGTTTCTTATGACCCTTATCAAGCTTCATTTTCTGTCAGAGCATTATTTTTTGGCGGGCTGGGCGTTGTCGGTTTAAGCTTAGCCGGATTAATATATTATTCCCTTAAGTTGTTATTTAAACGTTTTAATAAATCATAAAAATGGAGATTAATATCCCCAAAGAAGAAGAAAATAAACTTCGGCAAGAACTGGAAACCCGCCATGATCCGGAAGCGGAGCGGATGAAGCGGTATTTAGCCATGCCTGACCTGACCCGTGTGCCGGACAATCCCATTCACGAAATAATTCAAAGGATTTTAGATATGCCGGATTATAAGGATTTTGATGTCATCAATGTCCCGGAGATTGTGCCTTATGGTGTCAGTTTTGATCTTTTTGATTTTCCCAAAGATCATCCGGCCCGAAGTAAATCGGATACTTATTTCGTTGATGATAACTATGTTTTGCGGACCCATACGACGGTGATGTGGAATTATTATCTGGCCCAGACTAGTGTCAAAGAAAAAATGGCCAGAGGCGAACCAGTCGGCTGTTTCTCTTACGGCAAAGTTTACCGCAAGGACGAGATAGATCGGAAACATATGAATGTCTTCCATCAGATTGACGGCTGGTATCTGGCTCTTAAAGAAAAAGAAAAGATTAGCATTCCGGAATTACAAAAAGTTTTGACCGATATTGCCAGAGCGGTTTTCGGACCGGAAGTAAAATATCGTTTTGCGCCCGATACTTTTCCGTACACCGATCCCTCGTTGGAGATGGAAGTGGAAGTCAATGGACGCTGGGTGGAAGTGCTGGGTTCGGGCGTGGTCAAAGGAAAGGTTTTGGATAATCACGGCGTGGATTCCACCAAATGGAACGGTTGGGCTTTTGGTTTTGGCGTGGAACGTTTAGCAATTGTCAGTATGGACTTGCCGGATATCCGGTTACTCTGGTCCGAAGATGAAAGGGTCAAGAAACAGCTCAAGCTTGGTAATAAATTTCAGGAAGTTTCCAAATACCCACCAATCACTCGGGACATTTCCTTCGTAGTTAGCAAAGATTTCATTCCAAATAATTATTTTGACCTTATTCGCGATATCGGCGGCGATTTAGTGAACGAAGTCCAGCTTCTGGATAAATATGAAAACGACGCCAAATTCGGTCCGGACAAGATGAGCTACACTTACCGCATCGTTTATCGTTCCATGGAACGCACGCTGGAGACCGCTGAAATTGACCCGATCCAGCAAAAAATTTACGAGGAAACAAAAAAGCAATTCTCGGCCGAAGTCCGCTAGTCAAAAATCGGCCCTGGAGGCCGATTTTTGACTGCTTTTTTGTGGTCAATTTGGGGTTGTATTTGGTCTCGGAAAATGCTAAAATTAGAAGGTAAATTATGACAGATAAAGAGCTCAAAAAATCCACCTATTCAGCCAAAGATATCCAAGTCTTAGAAGGTCTCGAGCCCGTCCGTAAGCGGCCGGGCATGTATATCGGCTCAACCGGAGTTGATGGTCTTCACCATTTGATTTGGGAGGTTTTTGATAACTCACTTGATGAAGCGATGGCCGGGCATGCTCGCAATATTGACGTGGCCTTGTTACCGGATAATAAAGTCATGGTCGCCGACGACGGCCGAGGTATTCCGACTGACATCCATCCTAAAACCAAAAAATCGGCGCTGGAAACAGCGGCGACAACTTTGCACGCCGGCGGTAAATTTGAACAAGGCGCTTACAAGGTTTCCGGCGGTTTGCACGGCGTCGGGCTTTCGGTGGTGAACGCGCTTTCCACCTGGATGCGCGCTGAAGTTTTTCGTAAGCCGGATATGTTTGCCCAGGAATACAAGATCGGGAAACCACAAAGTCCGGTCAAAAAAGTCGGTACCACTAAAAAAACAGGCACGACCATTACGTTTCAGCCTGACCCGGCAATCTTTCCGGAAATTAATTTTGATCTAACAACAATTCTTGATCATTTGCGCCAACAGGCCTATCTGACCAAAGGGGTGAAGATAAATGTTTCTGATGCCCGGAACCCGTTGATCGTCGCCGGAGAAAAAGGAAAACCGACCGAAGCGCCGTTCAATTACTCTTTCCATTTTGAAGGCGGAATTAAATCGTACGTCGATTTTCTTAACCACGGTGAAGAAGCCAAGAACAAGGAAATCTTTTACGTCGGCAAAGACCAGCAGGGAATGTTCGTGGAGATTTCGCTTCAGTTCATTGAAGAACTGACCAGCCGAGAATTGTCGTTCGCCAACAATATCCATACCGTTGAAGGGGGAACGCATTTGACCGGCTTTCGCGCGGCCTTGACCAGAATTTTAAATGACTATGCCCGCAAGAACGGATTTTTGAAAGAAAAAGACGACAATTTGTCGGGCGAAGACGTTCGGGAAGGTTTAACCGTGGTTATTTCCATCAAACTTAGAGAACCTCAATTTGAAGGCCAGACCAAAGCCAAGCTCGGCAACACCGAAGCCCGCAACGCCGTGGAAACAGTGATGAATATTGAATTTGCCGACTGGCTGGAGCGCAATCCTAATGACGCCCGGGCTATCCTGGAAAAAGTTATTCTGGCGTCCAAAGCTCGGCTGGCGGCCAAAGCGGCTCGCGATACGGTTTTACGCAAAGGCGCGCTGGAAGGCATGACTTTGCCAGGCAAGCTGGCCGATTGTTCCAGCCGCGACGCTTCCGAATCGGAACTGTTCATTGTGGAGGGCGATAGCGCCGGCGGTTCATCCAAACAGGCCCGCAATCGCCACACCCAGGCCATTCTGCCTTTGCGCGGAAAGATTTTGAACGTGGAAAAAGCCCGACTTGATAAAATGCTGGTCTCGCAGGAAATCCGCAATTTGATTATTGCTATGGGTACGGCTATTGCCGAAGAATTCGATCTGACCAAACTGCGTTATCACAAGATAGTCATCATGACCGATGCCGACGTTGACGGCGCGCATATCCGCACGCTTCTGCTCACGCTTTTCTTCCGCTATTTCCCGGAAGTAATCGCCGGCGGGCATTTATACATTGCCCAGCCGCCGTTGTATAAGGTTCAAAAAGGAACCAAGATTCTCTATGCCTATAATGATCTTGAAAAAGACAAAGTGCTTGATGAATTTCGCAAAGATGCCGATGGAAAAGTAAAACCCAAAAAACCGGTTAAACAAACTAATAGTGAGTGGGAAGTGACAGCTATTGATGGCCAAGCGGCCGAAGGCAATGGTGAAATATTGACCGGCGATTCAGGGATTGGCGCTAATGGCTTGGCTACTCCGGACGACAAAATTGCCGGCGTTTCTCTCCAACGCTACAAAGGTCTTGGGGAAATGAACGCCGAACAGCTTTGGGACACTACTCTCAATCCGGAGAACCGAGTTTTACTGCAAGTTAATATTAAAGACGCCCAATCGGCCGATAAGGTTTTTGATATCTTAATGGGTTCAGATGTTATACCTCGCAAAAAGTTTATCCAGACTCACGCCAAAAGCGTGATTAACTTGGATATTTAACAGTTGATCGGGTAATGAAAGTTTCAACTACGGCAAAGCCGTATAAAGAAATATCGAAACTTCTACTAACCCAGTTGACACGTCGTCCGGGATTTGGTATCTTACTATCAAATAACCCCGGGAGGGGTTTTAGAATAGACCCATGAATAAAATAGTCCAATTTTTCCGAGAAGTTCGCGTGGAAATGTCCAAAGTGGTTTGGCCGACCGGCCGGCAGCTTGTGGCTTATACGCTCCTAGTTATTCTTTTGAGCGTTTTATTGGCCGTGTTTCTGGGGGCGCTTGACTTGGGTTTCCAAACTATATTAACCAAGTACATTTTATAAAATAAATGCCCAAGCAAATCACCACCGGAGAACGCAGTTGGTTCGCAATCCATACCTATGCCGGTTACGAGGATAACGTCGCCCGGAATTTGACCCAGCGGGTAGAATCACTCGGTTTTGAAGACAAGATTTTTAATGTTTTAGTGCCGAAAGAAAAAAAGATTCGCATCAAGTCCGGCAAGCGCGAAACGATTGAAGAAAAGATCTACCCCGGGTACGTCTTGGTGGAAATGATCGTTGACGATGCTTCTTGGTACGTGGTTCGTAATACTCCAAACGTTACCGGTTTTATCGGCGCCGGTACGGTGCCGACCCCGCTGGCGCCAGGCGAAGTGGAAGTCTTGCTCAAACGTATGGGCGTAGATGAACCGAAATACAAAATTGACGTGGCAGTGGGCGATAGAGTAAAAATAACTGACGGCCCATTCAAGGATTTTGACGGCAAGATTGCCGAGATTGACCCGGAAAAAGGCCGGATCAAAGTATTGGTCACCATTTTCGGGCGCGAAACGCCAGTGGAGCTTGATTTCCTTCAAATTAAAAAATTATAAAAACACCGCGAGGCGCTTCTCCTGGCGGTCAGTAAGTTATATATGGCAAAGAAAATAAAAACAATAGTCAAACTGCAGGTTATCGCTGGAGCGTTGGAACCATCCAAGATCGGTCAGGCTTTAGGTCCTCATGGCTTGAATCTCGCCCAGTTTATGCAACAGGTTAATGAAGCGACTAAAGAACAAGCCGGCCAGCAAATCCCGGTGGAGATTACCATCTATGACGACCGCACTTTTACTTTTATTCTTAAAACTCCGCCGGCAGCTTATCTCCTGAAGGTAGCGGCTGGAATTGAAAAAGGTTCCGGCGTGCCAAACAAGACCAAAGTCGGCAGCGTATCCAAGGCCCAGGTTCGCAAGATTGCCGAACAGAAAATAGGCGACTTGAACGCCAATGACATTGAAGCTGCGGCCAAAATCATAGAAGGCACGGCTCGCTCGATGGGGATAGAGGTTAAATAATTCGTAAACTCAAATCAAAGCCCAGGCTTGCGCCTGGGCTTTGATTTGATGTACAATCCTTCCGAGTACGTTCACAACAACACAGAAAAGAGGCTTCATGATCCTTAACCCATACCCCGGACTCTTCGTGGCCGTTGATGGTATCGACGGTTCTGGCAAATCGACCCTGACCAAGATGTTGGTTGACTGGTTGCGCCGTGAGGTCTATCCGACAATCATGAGTTCAGGTGTTCCTATTGTTCTGGGAACCAAGGAACCGAACAAAGATGGCCCGTTTGGTAAGTTGATCTACGCTGACCTAGCTCAAAAGGCAAGCGGTCTCCACGCAAGAAATCCGATGCGCTTCCAGGAGTTGTTCGCCTGTGACAGCCTGATCAATCTCCGCGACAATGTCATTCCGCATCTTGAGCTTGGCGGCGTCGTTGTCTCTGACCGCTGTCGGGCGTCTATGGTCTATGGCGCCATAACCCAAGACCAGATTACAGACCTGATGGCGATGACCCAGAGAATCATGGGCGTGAGCTTTATCTGGCCGGACATTGTTTTCATCATCGATGTGCCGGCGGATGTGGCTATGGAACGGCTCAAGCGAAGCGGGCGTAGTTTCCTTGATGGTCTCGAACAGTTTTCGGTTCTGGACCGTACAGGGAACAACTTCCGCTACCTAGCCAGGGAGTATCCAAACTGCGTCCTCATTCCAGACAAAGGCGACCGTAGCTCCGAGGCGAAGTTGGCCTTTGTTCAGGAATACATCCGGGAGTTTCTAAAAAAAAGGTCTTCTCAAGTTGTTGAGGTCCGAGATTAGAAAAACCAGGCCTTCTGGGCCGTAACCTGATCCATGATCAGAAAGGGGCAGTATGTCCATCAAATCCGATCGGTGGATTCGGACCATGGCCATGAGTATGGGCATGATCGAACCGTTCGCCGAAGGTCTAGCCCGGCCGGGGGTTATTTCCTACGGCGTTTCTTCGTACGGCTATGACGCCAGAATCGGAGACCAGTTCAAAATCTTCACCAACGTCAACAGTTGCGTGGTAGATCCCAAGAACTTCGATCCGAAGGCGTTCGTTGATTTTCAGGGGCCAGTCTGCATCATCCCCCCGAATTCGTTCGTGTTGGCCTCGACGGTTGAACATTTCCGGATTCCGAGAAACATCCAGGTCATCTGTCTGGGCAAGTCGACTTACGCGCGGTGTGGCATTATCGTGAATGTGACGCCGCTTGAGCCAGAATGGGAAGGCAACGTCACTCTCGAGCTTTCAAATACCACCCCGTTGCCGGCCAGGATCTACGCCAACGAAGGGATCGCTCAGATGGTGTTTCTGAGTTCTGATCTCGACGATGTTTGCGAGGTTTCCTACGCTGACAAGAAGGGGAAGTACCAGGGTCAAACCAAACTGACGCTTCCCATTGTCGAGAAGTGAAAGAAATAGGAAGCACAATCAGAGGCCTGTCGGCCAATCCGGCGGGCCTTTTTTCTTTGAATAAATCATGGTAAATTAAGCATTATGAAATACCAGCCGGTTATCGGATTAGAAATTCATGCGGCTTTGAAAACCAAAACGAAGATGTTTTGTGATTCCATTAATGACCCGGACGAAAAACGGCCGAATTGGAACGTCTGCCCAATCTGTATGGGCCATCCGGGAACATTGCCGGTCATCAACGAAGAAGCGGTCAGGAAAGTTATCCTGACCGGACTGGTACTCAATTGTTCCATTGCCAAAGACACTTTTTTTGAACGCAAGAATTATTTTTATCCCGACCTGCCCAAAGGCTATCAGATCTCGCAATACCAAAAACCGCTCTGTGAGCACGGCACTCTGACACTGGAGAACGGCAAAAAAATCCATATCACTCGCATTCATTTGGAAGAAGATGCCGGCCGTCTTCAGCATGATACGTCAGGCGATTTTTCGTTGGTGGATTATAATCGGGCCAGCGTGCCGTTGATGGAACTGGTGACCGAGCCGGATTTTACCACCGGTGAAGATGTTAGGGCGTTCGCGGAAGAATACCAGCTTATCTTGAAATATATCGGCGCCTCGGACGCGGATATGGAAAAGGGTTTGATGCGGGTGGAGGTTAATATTTCATTAAAAAATGCCGACGGTTCTTATGGGACGAAAGTGGAGATAAAAAATCTCAATTCCATTACCGCCGCCGCCTTGTCGGTTGATTACGAAACAGCTCGCCAAAAGGAATTAATTGAAAGCGGGGGAGAAGTAGTGGCCGAAACGCGGGGCTGGGACGACAATAAAAAAATTACTGTCAGCCAGCGTACCAAAGAAGAAGCCCACGACTATCGTTATTTCCCGGAACCGGACCTGCCGCCGCTGCATTTTGAAGAATCCGATATTGAAGCCATAAAAACGACGCTTCCGGAATTACCGCAGGCTCGGCGTGAAAGATTTAAGAAATTATACAATCTGCCCGAAGCCGATATTGAGATTTTTGTTTTCAATAAACAACTAGGCGATTACTTTGAGCATGTCGTATCGGAATTATTGTCGTTTGAAAAACTTAGCCATCTGGAAAAGCCGGCCGAGGAACATCAAGAGAGGTTGTTTAAACTGGCGTCTAACTATCTTATTACCGAGATCCAGAAACATTTGTTGCTCAATTCTGAAAAATTGGAAGACCTGAAAATAACTCCGAAAATGTTTGCCGACCTGGTCGTCCGGATATTCCACAAACAAATCTCTTCATCGGCGGCCCAAACGGTATTGGAAGAAATGTACCGAACCGGAACTTCGTCGGAAGATATCATCAAAGAAAAAGATTTGGGCCAGGTTTCGGACGCCGGCGCCCTGGAAGCGGTGGTGGATAAAGTCCTTGCCGACAATGCCAAAGCGGTAGAAGATTACAAAAAGGGTAAAGAAGCGCCCTTGAAATTCCTAATTGGCATGGCTATGCGCGAATCCAAAGGCAAAGCCAACCCCCAAATCCTGGAAGAAATAATTAAAAATAAACTAAAATAATATGATCAAAGAATTTTTTGCGAAATTGGTCAGTAGCTGGGACCTCCGACCGCGTCCGGAAATGAGAGCTGCCGAACGTCTTCAAGAAATAAACGCGCGAGAGAAAATGCTTGCTAAAGAACGCGAGGAGTGGAACAGGCAGCGGATGCAGTCAGAAAGAGTTATTCCTGAAATCAAAACTAATCGCCCGACCGATTCGTCCGAAAATCACGACCAACCAGCCGCGTAGCTTCAGTTAGGTTTTTCACCCAGTGAATTTCTTTGTTGCGTTTGAACCAGGTCATCTGGCGTTTGGAATATTGGCGGATGGCTTGTTCAAGACTAAAAGTCATTTCTTCTTTAGAAATTTTTCCTTGGAGATATTGGCTGACCCAGCGGTACTCCAAACCGAAATCATATAATCTCTGCCATGAAATTCCGTTCGTGCGGAGTTTTTTGACTTCGGCGAGCATGCCTTGTTTGAAACGTGCGGAGAGACGAACGGCAATCCTTTTATCCAAGTCTTTCGGATTCAGTCCAAGCCAAAGCACTTCATACGGTGACTTGTTTTTGAGCGGACCGACCGGCTGGCCAGTGGTTATGACGATTTCAATGGCACGAATCAGCCGGCGGGGATTATGGCGGTCAATATTTTTGGCCCGTTTCGGATCAAGCTTCTGAAGGCGGGCAAAAAGCTGTTCCGTGGTTTGTTTCTCAAGTTTCGCGCGCAATTTATAATTCGGCTGAACGGCCGGCAGAGCTAAGTCATGGATAAGAGTATCAATGTATTGACCGGTGCCGCCAACGATAATTGGAAGCTTGCCACGTCGGACCATATCGACTATGGCTTTTTCAGACCGCGATTTAAAATGGGCGACCGTAAAATTAATTTTTGGGCTGGCGACATCAATCAGATGATGAGGAATGAGCCGTTGTTCTTTTTTTGAAACTTTGCCGGTGCCGATATCCATGCCACGATAAACTTGCCGGCTGTCAGCCGAAATTATTTCTCCGTTTATTTTCTTTGCCAATTTAATGGCAAGGTCCGACTTGCCGGAGGCAGTCGGACCGAGGATAACGACTAGATGGAGTTTCATTTTATTTCTTCTGTTCAATCTCTTCTTTGAGCTGAGCGACGGCAGTTTCAATGGCCATGACACCCAGATCTCCGTCCTTGCGCTTGCGGACGGCTACTGACTTAGCTTCCACTTCTTTGTCGCCAATGACAAACAAGTAGGGTATCTTTTGAATTTCGGCATTGCGAATCTTTTTGCCGAGGGTTTCATTCTGGTTATATAATTCGGGCCGGATGCCGGCATGGTTCAAAGTATGGATGACGAACTCCGCCCAAGCCTGCTGTTTTTCGGAAATATTGATGACCGCGACCTGAACCGGCGAAAGCCATAGCGGAAAAGCTCCGGCATAGTGCTCAATTAAGACCATCATAAATCTTTCCGGAGAACCCAGAATTGCCCGGTGTATCATAACTGGTCTTTTTGTTTGCCCGTCCTTATCTACGTAAGTCAGGTCAAATCTTTCAGGCATGAAATAATCTATTTGAATCGTTGAAAGTTGCCATTCTCTACCCAAAGCATCGGTAGCCATCAAATCCATTTTCGGAGCGTAGAAGGCAGCTTCGCCTGGACCATCGAAATATTCAATATCATTTCGTTTCATTATTTTTTCTGCCCATTTTTCGGCTTTGTCCCAAGTTTCAGGGTCGCCAATATATTGTTCAGGGTGTTTAGGATCCCGAGTGGAAAGGCGGTAGCGATATTTCAAACCGAAGGTGGCCATCACTTTTTTAGTCATTTCTAAAGCGGTGTCTATTTCTTGGTCTACCTGGTCTTCGCGGCAGAAAATATGGCAGTCATCCTGCGAGAACGAACGAACTCGAGCTAAACCATTAAGTTCGCCCGGTTTTTCATCGCGGTAAAGCATTGCAAAATCAGTGTATCGCAAAGGCAGATCGCGGTAGCTTCTCATTTGGCTGGCATATATCTGGGTATGCTGAGGGCAATTCATCGGTTTTATGAAAAATTCTTCTTCAGAAAAATTGGATTTTACCCTGAACATTTTGTCTTTGTACTTTTCGTAATGGCCGGATTTTTTAAATAACTCTCCTTTAGTTATTTGAGGCGTCCAGACCTGGGAATATCCGGCTTCGGTTTGCATAGATTCAATATATTCATTCAATAATCTGCGGATCAAAGCGCCCCGCGGGGTGTATAAGGGTAAGCCGCTGCCGACTAAGTCGGAAAAAGTGAACAGGTCCAATTGTTTGCCAAGCTTTCGGTGGTCTCTCTTTTTAGCTTCTTCCACCATGTACAGATAATTATCTAATTTTTCTTTGTCTTCAAAGGCAACGGCGTACAAACGCTGCATTTGGGGATTTTTTTCATCGCCGCGCCAGTAGGCGCCGGCGACAGTCATCAGTTTAAATCCGTCAGCCGGCAGGTCACCGGTATTTTCCACGTGTGGCCCTTTACAGAGGTCGGTGAAATCGCCGATGGTATAAAAACTTATCTTGCCGTCCTTTTGCTGTTCAATATCTTCGTCAGTGATGGCCATTCTTTTTCCAGACTTGATATCTTCAAGCAATTCGGCTTTATATTTTTGACCTTCGCTTTTGGCTTCTTTTAGCGCTTCTCCAACGGGGATATACCGATGTTCAACCTCAACTTTCTTAGCGATTATTTCCCGCATTAATTTTTCTATCTTTGGGAAATCTTTTTCATTCAAAGCATGATCCAAATCAAGGTCATAATAAAAACCATTCTCAACCACAGGACCAATGCCGAATTTAACATCCGGGTAAAGCTGTTTAACCGCGTAGGCCATCACGTGAGCTAAGGTATGACGGGCGGTATCAATAGGATAATTCTCCATGATTTAGATTATAGTCTAAAGAATAACAAATATAAAGCCAAAAATGAATGGTTTGACTTCAGTCCTATTAATTTTAAGCGGTGAGCATGGCGATGTGTTTAACGTCATCGCAGAGGAATTTTAACGCGCCGTCGCGATCGTTGACTTTGCCCATGACGACGACAATCGCATTTTCTTGAAACATATCTGGATTTTTTTCATAAACATTCGGAAAGACGACGACTTCTATTTTTGAGGTCAAGTCTTCCACCCAAGAGAACATCATCGGTCGGCCGGCTTTAGTGATGATCTTCTGAGTTTTGGTGACCACGCCGCCGATTCGAATCTGTTTATTGGTATTAGGTTTTAAATCTTTGATGGCAGTCACCCTTTCCGATTTCATGGTTGGCACGAATTCGTGAAGAGGGTGAGCGGAAACAAAAAGGCCGAGTAATTCTTTTTCCCACATCAGCTTTTCGGAGTTGCGAGCGGGTGTGGTTTCGCTCAAATGCAAAGCCGGCAGAGCAATCGGATCGTCGCCGAACAAACTAGCCTGACCCATGCTGTGGTTTTTTTGCTTATCGTGGGCGAAAGCGAGCAGATTTTCAAGATTAAGTAGTAATTTGTTCCGTTCGCCCATGGAATCAAGGGCGCCGCACTTGACGAGTGATTCCATGGATTTCTTATTAAGGTCTTTGTCATTGACCCGGGTGATAAAATTTTCGATATCAGTAAAAGGTCCGTTTGTTTGACGTTCGGCAATAATGGCATCGGCGATGCCTTCACCCAGATTTTTAATGGTCAACAGTCCGAACCGGATCTGGTCCTTACCGATTCCATTGTTCTGGCCTTTGATGACCGTAAAAGCTTTGAACGAACTGTTTATGTCCGGCGGTAGGACCGGAATTTTTAATCGCTGGCATTCTTCGATGATTTGGGCTACCCGTTCCGTGTCGCCGGATTCAGCTGTGAGAATGGCGCACATGTATTCGGCCGGATAATTAGCTTTCATGTAGGCGGTCTGATAGGCGACACGACCATAACAGGCGGCGTGAGCTTTATTGAAGCCATAACCCTGGAACGGTTCAAATAGAGACCAAATATGTTCCGCTTCTTCGGCTGTCATGCCACTGTGAGTCTGGCAACCCTGGACGAAAATGACATGCTGTTTGGCCATCTCAGCCGGAATTTTCTTACCGACCGCTTTGCGGAACTTATCGACGGTTTCCCAAGTATAGCCTGCCAGTTCCATGGCGGTGAACAAAAGGTCATCCTGATAAACAAGAATGCCGTAAGACTTAGCCAGAAATTTTTCGGCTTTCGGGTGAAAATAAGTTATCCGGCTGCGGCCTTGCTTGCGGGCGATGTATTCCGGGATGTTATTGATTGGACCCGGACGATATAACGCAACCATAGCGTTAATATCGTGAATGGTGGTCGGTTTAAGTTCCATTAAATATTTGGTCATGCCGGACGAACCGCCAAGCTGGAAAACGCCTTCCGTGCCGCCACCAGCCAGCATAGCGAAAGTTTTTTTGTCGTCGAAAGGAATTTTTTCAATATCGATGTCTATTCCTTGGTGTTCTTTGACCAGTTGAACGGCATTACCTAAGATGGCCAGGTTGCGGATACCGAGCACGTCTAGTTTGAGCAGGCCAACGCCGTCTTCACCGACGGTATACATGTCGTATTGGGTGATGAGGTTGTTGCCTTCTTTGGGATCAAATTGAATAGGCACATATTCAATGAGCGGTTTGGGCGAAATAACCAGGCCGGCGGCGTGAACGGAGACATGACGGACTGTGCCTTCAAGTTTTTTGGCGATGTCAATAATTTGGCGGGTTTCTAGATCGCGGTCGTAAAGATTTTTTAATTCCGGTTCCAGTTCCATCGCTTTCTCAATGGTCATCGGGAAACCCTGCGAACCCATCGGGATAAGTTTGGCGAGTTTATCGCCGACGTCGTACGGTTTTTCCATCGCTCGGGCGACATCGCGAACGGCGCCGCGGGCCAACATAGTGCCGAAAGTGCCGATCTGGGCGACCTTATCGGCGCCATATTTTTTCTTGGCGTATTCCACCACTTCTTGTCGCCGGTTATCGGCGAAATCCATATCAATATCGGGTGCCGACGGACGATAAGGATTTAGGAATCGCTCGAAAGGCAAGAGGAACTCAATCGGATTAACGCTGGTGATACCGGAGAGATAGGCAACAAGAGAGCCGGCGGCCGAACCGCGGACAGTGGTATAGATATTGGATTCGTGGGCGAAACGAAGCAGATCGGCCACGACCAAAAAATAAGGGCTGTAACCCTTATTTCTAATCACTTCAAGTTCGTATTGGCGTCGTGTTTCAATTTCCGGGTTATTATCCAAACCGTGTTCAGTTGCGCCTTTCTTTGTCAGTTCATCCAGCATCTGGTCGGCCGTCTTGTCCGGTTCAAGAGCGAAATCCGGGAAAACAAATTTGCCCAAGGTCAGTTCAACATTGCATCGATTGGCGATCTTTTCCGTATTTTCCACAGCTTCCGGAATATCTTTAAATCTCTCCATTGCTTCTTCGGTCGAAAGAAAATGGTATTCGCCTTTTCCGGAAAATATCGCCGGGTCGCTAATATCGGAGTGAGTAGAAATAGCAATAAGAGTTTTGTGAGCGGTCGCATCATCTTGGCGGAGATAGTGGGAATCCTGGGTGGCGACAAGCGGAATATTAAACTTTTCAGAGAACTCAATAATAGTATTTTTCCAGTCTTCATAAAAATCAACATCAGGATGATACATTATTTCCAAATAATAATTTTCCGGTCCGAAAATGGCTTGATATTCGCGGACGATTCTTTCCGCCTTTTCCTTATTACCAGATTGGATAGCCCGGCCTAACTCTGAACCCGGACAGCCGGATAAACAGATTAGGCCGCCGGCGTTTTTACGAAGCAGGTCTTTATCCACCCGCGGTTTATAGTAATAACCCTCCAGGTGGGCCGCGGTTGTGAGTTTAATAAGATTCTGATAACCAGTATTATCTTTTGCCAGTAAAGTGATATGGTATCGTTTATTGTCAATCTGAGGTTCTTTATCAAAACGAGTACGATTGGCGACATAGGCTTCAACGCCAATAATGGGTTTGATGCCGTTCTTTTTACAAGCGGTATAAAAATCAATGGCGCCATACATTACGCCATGGTCAGTCAGTCCGATCGCTGGCATCCCTTGTTCTTTGGCTAGCTTCACTAATCCTTTTATTTGAGACATCCCATCGAGAAGCGAGTAATGGGAATGCGTATGAAGGTGAATAAAATTCATAAGTAGTCGGACATGAATCATGGGATCAACCCATGCACGCCCGGAACAGTACTCACGTATTGTACCAGTCATCATCAGAGACGCAATGTGGACAGTTGTTTTCATTTGCAAAAGAAAAAATTTTATGTTATGCTTTTTGTACGGTTAGTCATTAACTGTCAGGCATGAGCCGGTCTCATTACTGACAGTTCGTCACTAATCTCACATCTAAATGGCGGTACCAAGACACCATATGGCCAAGGGGAAGCAGCTGCGACGTCGCAGCCATTTGGCATTGAAAGGGAGCGTCTTATCGAAATGCTCTCATTGCGGTAAAATGACTATGCCGCACCAGGTTTGCAAATTCTGCGGATTTTATAAGGGCCGTGAGGTACTCAATGTTCTCGCCAAGGAATTGAAAAAGCGTGAAAAGCAAACGGCCCAAACTCGGTAATTTGGTTGATTCAACTCTGATCTTTCAATATGGCCAGCCGTCATTTATCAAGAAGCGTTGCGATGCAGTCCCTCTATGAATGGGATTTTAAAGGCAGCAAAAAAGAAGAACTCGCCGATATTGTCGGGAGAAATATAGAAGAATTCGCTTCTGGTATCGATGATCCGACCTTTATCATCCAACTCGTCCAAGGCGTGGTTAAAAATCTGGACAAAATAAACGCCATTATTGAAAAAGCGGCTCCGCAATGGCCATTAAGCCAGATTGCCGTCGTTGACCGCAACGTTTTGCGTATTGGTTTATATGAATTGCTTTTTGGCAGCCGAGACGAAGTTCCGCCGAAGGTCGCCATAAACGAAGCAATTGAGTTAGCCAAATCTTTTGGCGGCGATTCTTCGGGCAAATTCGTGAACGGCGTGCTCGGGACGGTTTATCGCGAAATCGGCGAGCCGGGCAAGGATGAAACTTCAAAACCAAAAGATAACGAAGAAGAGGAACCAGTGGAAGCGCAAGAAAAATAATGACAGACACTTCTCTGTTAGAGCAAAAAATTAAGGTTGATTTTAAGGATAAAAACCTGCTGTTGCAGGCTTTGACCCATCGCTCATATATAAATGAGAACCCAAAATGGCCTTTAGATCATAACGAACGTTTAGAATTTTTGGGGGATGCCGTCTTGGAACTAGTGGTAACGGAACATCTCTATAAAACCTATAAGAATCCGGAAGGGGAACTGACCAACTGGCGGGCAGCGCTAGTGAACGCCATCAAACTGGCCGATATTTCCAAAGTTTTTGACTTGAATGAATTCATGCTTCTTTCTCGGGGCGAAGCCAAAGATACCGGTCGGGCGCGCCAGTATATTCTGGCCAATGCCATGGAAGCGGTCATCGGCGCTATTTATCTGGACCAGGGTTATGCTAAAGCGGCCGAATTCATCCAGACTTTTATTTTAGTGGAACTGCCGAATATTATTAAAAATAATCTCTATCGCGACGCTAAAAGTTTATTCCAAGAAAAAGCCCAGGATCAGCTTGGCATCACTCCTAATTACGAAGTTATCCAGGAATGGGGGCCCGATCATGCCCGTCAATTTAAGGTCGGAGTTTATCTCAATAAAGATCTCATCGCTGAAGGCGAAGGGCCTTCCAAACAGGAAGCCCAGCAGCGAGCGGCCGAAGAAGCCTTCAAAGTAAAAAGCTGGTAAAAACGTAAAGCCCGCGGCTTTACGCGGGCTGACTAAGCCCAAGGAATCTCTTTGAAGGAAATCGTCTTCACTCCCTTTTCGTGGCAAACCAGAAGTTCGGAATGCATGAGGTCGGAAATCAGTCTGTGTTTGGCCTCTTCCAGAGTCGGACTCCCAAGAGGATTGAGATGGTTGACCGGCTCCCTGGCGATGATGCCTTGGCGGATGGCGAGCAGAGATTGCTGCCGTCGATCGACGGGAATATATCGCCATTTCGTGGGCGGGCCGTCGATCTTGATGCAGTCGATGATGATACCATGGGTGGCAAGGAACTGTTCAAGCAGGATGAATTTGCGCGTAGTAGACACGACACCTCCTCGGCCATATTTTACCACTCTTGCCGAAGAAGCTCAAATTTGCTATTATATCTGAGCTTATGTTGATTATGCGCCTACAACGTGTCGGGAAACGGGGCCAGGCCTATTTCAGGATTGTGGTTACCGAACATAACAAAAAACCTCAAGGCGAATACCTTGAACTTTTAGGTTCTTATGACCCACACAAAAAGGATCTAAAATTAAAGAAAGAGCGGGTTGAGCACTGGATTTCCAAGGGCGTTCAGTTTTCGCCAACAGTAAATAATTTATTCGTCAATAATAAGATAATCGCCACGGCCAAGAAATTAAGCTGGAAGCCCAAAGTTGTCGCTAAACCGGCTACAGCTGCCGGGCCGAAAACTAAAGTTGAAAGCGCGCCAGAACCAGTTGTTGAAATCGCTCCGGAAGCACCAGCCGAGACTCCAGCCGAAGCGCCAAAAGAAACTCCGGCAGAATAAAAGACCCCGACGAATGTCGGGGTCTTTTATTCTGCTATAAGTTTGCGTATAGTATCTAAAATGAGAGTCATCAAGATCGATCTAAATAAAGATTATAGTTTTGCTATCGCCGAAGCTCTGGATATTCTAAAGTTGGGCGGAACGATTGTCTATCCAACGGATACAGTTTATGGGTTGGGCTGTAACGCGCTGGACGAAATTGCTGTCCGCCATGTTTTTGATATTAAAAAGCGAAGTTCAAAACCGCTGCCGATTCTGGCCCGCGATATGAGGTGGGTTGAGGAGCTGGCTTATTTGGACGACCACCAGCGTAAAATGGCCAATAAGTTTTGGCCTATTGGAGAAGGTTCCATCGGCCGGGCGAAGCCCGTCGCCGATAATGGAATCTCTGTCGGCAAGTTCACGCTCGTTTTGCCTAAAAAAGAAATCGTGCCGCCTATTGTTACCACTGGTCTACCTACGGTTGGCATCCGTATTGCCGACTATGTTTTTACGGATAAATTATTGGGCGCTTTTGGTTATCCGCTGGTGGGCACATCGGCCAATGTTTCCGGCGAACTGGCGACGGGAAAGATTGATGACATTATCGCTTCGCTTGGTGCTCAGCCGCGCCGGCCCGATCTGATTATTGATGCCGGTGTTTTGCCGAAATCAAATTCATCTGTAGTTATTGATTACTCAACCGACAAACCCAAAGTGCTTCGGGTCGGACCGTCAAAACCGGAAGATCTTTTGAAATTACTGGACATTTAGCTCATAATGAAATCATGAATCAAAGTATCTTTATTTTTATAAATAATTTTGCGGAACAATGGAGCTGGCTTGATGCGTTGATGGTTTTCAGCGCCGAGGATCTGATGTATGTGATAGTCTTGGCGGTGCTGATTTACGCCATCTGGGATTATAAAAAATGGCGTGACTTGGCTATCGTGGCCATCGGTTCGGCGCTCGTCGCTCGTTTCGGGGTGGCGACTCTAATCCGGCATTTTTATTACCACCTTCGGCCATATTGGCTTCTTCCCCAAACTCATCTTTTATTAGCCCGCGAAACTGAAAGTTCTTTCCCGTCCGGCCATACGATATTTGTTTTTGCCTTGGCGACGGGCGTGTATCGCTATAATAAAAAAGCGGGGATATGTTTTTATATTCTGGCCGGCCTAGTTGGTTTATCCCGCATCTTTGCTGGCGTTCATTGGCCCTATGACGTAGTGGCCGGCGCTGTGTTGGGAATACTCACGGCATTTATTTGCGATCGGATGTTTAGAAGATACAAACACGTTATTGGATTATAATATTAAAACCGCCCCGATTAGTCGGGGCGGTTTTAATATTGGTGCCCGAGGTGGGAGTTGAACCCACAAGCCCGTGAGGACACACGATTTTGAGTCGTGCGCGTATGCCAATTCCGCCACTCGGGCGAACAAAAGTAAATGAAATTTACCATTTTTGGAGAGAAGTTTCAAGCTCGGTTTATCAATTGAAAAATATATTAAGAAATGTACAATGAATAGATATGGCTCGGGTCATCGCAATTTGCAATCAAAAAGGCGGAGTCGGAAAAACAACCACTTCCACCAATCTCGCGGCCTATTTGGCGGCCATGGGCAAGTATGTCCTTTTGGTTGATTTGGATTCCCAAGCGAACGCTACAGTTGGTCTGGGTGTGGCGGTCAAAGAAGAAGACGGCCATGTCTATCATGCTCTTATCAATGACCAGAATCCGGTAGGTCTTTTAAAAAAGACGAGCATTTTCGGATTTGATATTCTGCCGGCCGGACAAAGTTTAGCCGGGGCGACCGTGGAATTGGTGACGATGGAAGAAAGAGAATCCCGATTAAAAAAAGTTTTGAACGGCTTGCGGACGAATTACGATTTTATTCTGATTGATTGTCCGCCGTCACTCGGTCTTTTAACAGTGAACGGCTTGGCGGCGGCCGAGAAGATAATCATTCCGGTCCAGTGCGAATATTTTGCCCTGGAAGGGTTGAGCCAATTACTCAAAACAATCGAACTGGTTCGCCAGGGGTTGAACCCGGATTTGCAGGTCTTAGGAGTATTGCTTACAATGTATGATAGACGGAATCAATTAGCAAACCAGGTCGTGAATGAAGTTTACAGAAATTTCCCCGGCCGAGTCTTTGATGCCGTCATCCCGCGAATGGTTTCGCTGGCCGAAGCGCCGAGTTTTGGGAAGACAATCCTGCAGTTTGACCCCAATTCCAAAGCTGCCCGCGCTTATCGCCAGCTGGCGGAGGAAGTAATTAAATATTCAAATTAAAATGAATAGCATGAATAAAAAATTTTTCGGACTAGGAAAAGGACTTGGTTCTTTGATACCCGAAGGAGCCAAGATAATGCAGCCGAATTCTCAAAAAGAGAATGTTTTTTATGTGGAAATCGCCAAGATAGAACCCAATCCCAATCAACCGCGTCAAGATTTTGACCAAGACGCGCTCAAAGAACTTTCCAGTTCCATCCGCAAATACGGCGTCCTTCAACCGCTGTTGGTTTCCAAGGTGGAAGCTTTATCGTCAAGGGGGATAGACGTTTCCTACAGTCTAATCGCCGGCGAACGCCGGCTCCGCGCCGCCAAAATGGCCGGCCTGCCTCATGTGCCGGTTATCATCCGCGACGATTTTAAACAAGACAAAGAACGCCTGGAAGTGGCGTTGATTGAAAACGTCCAGCGCGAAGATTTAAATCCGCTTGAAGAAGCCGAGGCTTACCAAAAACTTTCCAAAGATTTCAGTCTGACCCAGAAAGAGATTGCCGATAAGGTCGGCAAGTCGCGCGAAGTGGTCGCCAACACTATTCGGTTGCTTAATCTGCCCGACGATATCAAAGAATCGCTTCGGGCCGGCAAGATTGCCCGGGCCAGCGCTCGCGCTCTTTTGGCTTTCAGTGATCCGGCCAAGCAGCGCCAAGTTTACGAAAGCATTTTGGCTGGCGGAGTTTCTTCGCGTGATGTGGAAACCGCCGCCGCGGTCAACAAACCCAGCGTCCAAAAGCCCCGCGTCACCGACCGAAAATTTATTGAACTTGAAAAGAATCTGGCCGATACTCTCGGCACTCACGTTCAAATCCACGGCGCCGCCGCCTCCGGCGGAAAAATCGTCATCAAGTTCGCGTCATTAGAAGATCTCAACAAAATCGCGAAGAATATTATCGACTAAAAAACAACATAAACAAGCCAAAAGTCATCTATTGACTTTTGGCTTGTTTATGTGTTACAATATGGATGTTTAGTTTTGACAATTAATTTCGCGCGAATGCGCGAGGGAGAGATTATGAAAATTTGTCAGATTTCTCTGTTGGCCGGTGTTTTGTTGGTATCAGTTGCTTGTGTTGCTCCTGAAACCAGCGGTGACAAACCACACCCCGATGTAGTATTAGCAGATACAGTCGTTGGGGATTTCTTTGTGAGGTCGGTCTGGTTGTACGCGCATCAGAGTGGTCCGTCGTTCAACATTACACACACCGTCGTTTCTCTGGAAGGGGAAGACGGCAAACTCACAACCTTGTACATGTATCGCCTGGAGCCGAGGTTGTGGAAGGACATGCATGCCAAGATAACATATCGGCATGCACTCAGTTTTGACAATTCGACTCCTCTGCGCTGCGAAAGCTCAGATCAGGATTTGTTCATCATCACGGAGATCCAGCAAATCAAATAACCCGTAGTACGTGAACCATATGCTCCACGAAGGAAGCTTCACCGCTTACATTGTGGAGCTTTTTTCGTACAAAAACTTAATCGACCTTTTTTGTATTTTTGCACTGCGGGAATCCCGAACACGCCAAGAACTCTCCGAACTGGCCGTTGCGTTTTAGGAGGGATTTGCCGCACTTATCGCAGGATTGGTCTGTTTTCTCGGCGGGTTGTTGGGTTTTCTTTTCAATATATTTGCAATTCGGATAATTCGAACAGGCCGTGAAGTTTCCATAACGGCCGGATTTCACAACCAGATTGCCGGAGTTACATTCGGGACAAGTTTTGCCTGCGTTTCCTTGATTGAACATAATTATTATTCTTCAGTGGTTGACGGCTCCGGAGTTTCCCCGCTAGTAGAATTTTCGGTTGCCTTCGGCTTTTCGGAATCCGAAAATTCACTACGGAGCTTCGCTTTTTTGGTACCATACTTTTTACCGGCCGACTTGGGCGGTTTGGCTTTCCAGGCGGCGAGGGCTTCCTGAAGTTCGGCTTCGCTTTCGGGTTTCTTGCCCATGAGGAAGGTGCAGTCGGGCCAGCGGGAACAGGCGTAAAAAACTTTGCCTCGGCCGCGTGATTTCTTTTCCACTACATCGCCGACGACCCATCCTTCGTCAAGACTTCGGAGGGCAACGCAGTTCGGACATTTGAACCCAGTTTTATTGAAAATTTTGGAGATGCCTTTGCAGGTCGGATAATCTACACAGCCAAGGAAGTAGCCGAAGCGTCCGCGCTTCACTTCCATTGGCTTACCGCAGATAGGGCACATCTCGCCTTTGGTTTTTTCCTGAAGTTCTTTGATCATCGCCGCTTCTTCGGGCATCGGCAGACTGACTTTACTGCCCGGTTCGGGACAGGCGAGGAACTTACCCATTCGGCCGAATTTAATGAGCATCATTTTGCCGCAATGCGGACAAGGGGTGGCGGATTCCACAATTAGTTTTTCCACGCTTTCTGTTTTTTCTTTGAGATTCTTGCTGAACGGCGCATAGAATTCTTCTACGACGGGTACCCATTTGATTTTGCCTTCAGCGATTTCATCAAATTCCTCTTCAATGTGAGAAGTGAAATTGATGTCAATGACTTCGGGGAAATTCTCCACAAGCATGTCGTTGACCGAAAAGCCAATTTCGGTGGGTTTATATTTCTTGTCTTCTTTTTCCACATAGCCCCGGTCTTGGATGGTCGTTAATGTGGGCGCATAAGTGGATGGCCGGCCAACGCCGGCAGCTTCCAGGGTTTTGATAAGCGAAGCATCGGTATATCGCGGAGGCGGTTCAGTGAAGTGCTGGTCTTTGGCCAGATCAATGAGATTCAATAATTCTTTTTCTGATAATTCCGGAAGCTGGCCTTCTTCGTAAGAATCTTCTTCACTCTTTTCGTCTTCTTCTTTGGTTTCGGTGTAGGCGCGGATAAAGCCGTCAAATTTAACAGCTTGGCCGTTGGCGCGGAAAGTGTACTTAGTACCGGCGCTGATATCGGCGGCGGTTTGGTCAAGAATGGCGACCTGCATTTGGCAAGCGATAGTGCGTTTCCAAATCAGGTCATAGAGTCTTAATTGTCCCGGGTCAATATGGCCTAGAGAATCAGGCAAACGGGAGAGATCGGTCGGTCGAACGGCTTCATGGGCTTCCTGAGCGCCTTTGGATTTGTTTTGGAAGAAGCGGGGCGCATCAAGGCAGTATTTAGCGCCGAATTCTTTTTTGATGACTTCTTGAGCTTGGGCGAGGGCGATTTCAGAAATATTCAAACTGTCGGTGCGCATGTAGGTAATCATACCCGTTTCATACAAGCGCTGAGCCAAGGTCATGGTTTGCTTGGCAGAGAAGCCTAATTTTTTGGCCGCTTCCTGTTGAAGGGTGGAAGTGGTGAACGGCGCCGGCGGTGTGCGGCGGACTTCTTTTTTAACGACTTCCATGACCTTGTATTCGGCGCCAGCCAGAGCATCGGTTATTTTTTGGGCTTCGGCCGAATTTCTAACGCCTAAACGGTCTATCGATTCCTCGCCGACTTTAACCAGGCGGGCTTTAAAAGTCTTATCTTCGTTTTTTTTGGAGAGCGAAGCTTCCACGGACCAATATTCTTGGGGTACAAATTTTTGAATTTCGCGTTCGCGTTCCACAATCAGACGGACAGCGACGCTTTGAACGCGCCCAGCGGAAAGGCCGGAGCGGATCTTCTTCCAGAGGAACGGCGACAGTTTGTAACCGACCAGGCGGTCAATAATGCGTCGAGCCTGCTGGGCATCAACCAGATTCTGATCTATTTCACGGGGATGGGCGATAGCTTTTTCAATGGCTTGTTTGGTGATTTCATGGAAAACAACACGCTCTGTTTTTTTGGCGTTTGATTTTTTATCCAGGCCGAGAGCATGAGCTAAATGCCAGGCGATAGCCTCGCCTTCGCGGTCAGGGTCGGTTGCAAGGATTACTGAATCGGCTTTAGCCGTGTCGCTTTTGAGTTCACTGACAGTCTTCTTGGCCTTGGTGGGAATGATATATTCAGGCTTAAAATCATGAGCGATATCAATACCGATGCCTTTTTTAGGCAGATCGCGGATATGGCCGAAAGAGGATTTAACAATAAAATCGCCGCCGAGGAAGCGGGAGATAGTCTTAGCTTTGGTTGGAGATTCTACAATGATAAGTTGCATATTTGATTTAATCTGCTTTTCTAAAAATACCGCCAGCCATTTGCTTGACCAGACCGTTGATCTCCATCATGGCCAGAGCGGCCATGACTTCCGGCGCCCCTTGTTTGGTGTGTTCTATAATATTATCAATATTCAAAGGGCCGTGCGTTTCCAGTATAGCAAGGATTGCGGAATGAACTGGATCGGCTGTGGACAGGTTGGACTTTTTATCCAGCGGCAAGAGTGAATATTCGTCCAAAATATCTTGAGCCGAGACAACAAGTTTGGCGCCAAGACTGATGAGCTTGTGTGGCCCGCCGGATTTATTGGAAAAAATACTGCCGGGAACGGCGAAGACATCTCGATTTTGTTCGCCAGCAGACTTGGCGGTGATGAGCGAGCCGCTTTTTTCGTCTGCTTCAATGACTAGTACACCATTAGATAATCCGCTGATGATTCGGTCGCGAACAGCCCAATTTGTCGGGAATATCTGACTCTTCTTATTGTATTCAGAGATCAGGAGGCCGTCCTGTTTCAAAATATCCATAGCCAACACATAGTTTGTCCGAGGGCTGGGGTCCTCAACGGCTGTTCCTAAGACGGCAATGGTTCGGCCGGCGCAATTAAGGGTGGCGCGCTGGGCGATAGCGTCAATGCCCAGAGCCATGCCGCTGACGATGGTAAAATGTTGGGCTAGTCCGGGAACAATCCGCTGGGTAGCTTCTTTGCCGTAAGGCGTGAACGCTCGCGTGCCGACCACGGCAAAACATTCCGTGTTTAACAATGATAAATTACCCCGGCAATAGAGCCGGGCCGGAGGGTCGGCAATCTGCCGCAACATTTCCGGATACTGTTTTGATTTCTCGGTTATTTCAACAACCGGGTAATTCATCAATAGCTTATCTTAACTCCAGAAACTGGAAAAAAGCAAACCCGGTAGTAGAATTTCCGGTATTTTTTGTCGGCGGAGCCGACGCCGGAAATTCACTACTGGGTGCAGTCCCGTCACACAATTTCGATTGTATTATTAGTGTGTCGGAGGCAAATCGAAATTGTTGTGCGGGGTAAATTATTATGTTAAAGTCTTATAACAACATGTATTTATCCGTCATTATACCGGCGAAAAACGAGGAGAAGCATATCAAGGAAACCGTTCAGTCGGTTTTTGATTATCTGACAGCTCGTAATATTGAACACGAAATTATAGTCGTTTCCAATAACAGCACTGATAAAACAAGCGAGATTGTGCGTCAATTGACGGCTTCAGTACCGACACTGAAGCTTATTGATTACAGTATCCCCGGCAAGGGTGGAGCGGTTAAAAAAGGTATGCTTGCCGCTACTGGCCAGTATCGGTTATTCACAGATGCCGATAATTCCACATCAATAGATCATATTGAAAAAATGATGCCGTATTTTGAACAAGGTTATGATGTGGTAATAGGCTCCATTGCCGTCAAGGGGAAAAAAGTTTCTAAAGATAGCGAGCCGATGTGGCGGATTTTGTTAGGCAAGCTGGGTAATATTTTTATTCAAATAATGGCTGTGCCCGGAATTCACGATACCCAGAGAGGATTTAAGATCATGACCGCGAAAACGGCGCAGGATGTTTTTCCGCACTTGACGATTATGCACTGGGGATTTGACGTGGAGATGCTCGCTTTGGCTCGCAAATTCGGTCATAAGATAAAAGAAGTCCCGGTGGATTGGCACAACGACCCTAATTCCCGCGTTGGGTTCAAGACTTATTTAGAGGTATTATTAGAGACGGTAAAAGTACGCTGGAATCTTATGACCGGCGTCTATAAATAAAAGTGCTTAACGAATTAAGACAAGATCCGGTTTCGGGCGAGTGGGTTCTATTCTCTACAGCTCGAGCCAAAAGACCTCATCCGGCAGGAGAGGTGCCATTCTTTCAACCAAAAGAAGAATGTTTTTTTGAGCCTGAACGGATGGCTCAACAAGAAGCTCCAACTGCGATATACAGTCACGGCCAGATGGCGAAAGATCTTTCGTCCGATTGGACAACAGTAGTTATTCCGAATAAATTTCCGGCCTTAAAACACGGTGTGTGTGGTTCTACGCACCACGTCGGTCCATTTACCACGGCCGACGCCAGCGGTTTTCATGAGTTGGTGATTACCCGCGATCACGAAAAAAGTTTTGCTCAGTTCAGCGATGCCGAAACGGCCGAGGTTATTCAGGCTTATCGGGATAGGCATGCGGAAATGACTGAAGACAATTGCGGAGAATTTATTTCCATTATTCATAATCACGGCCGGCTGGCGGGAGCGTCTATTTATCATAACCACTCCCAAATAATTTCGCTGCCGATGGTGCCGACGACTATTATTCGAAGTTTGGAAACGGCCAAAAAATATTTTGAAGCCACTGGCAAACGGATTCACGATGAACTTATAGCCTGGGAAATAGCCGAGAATAAAAGGATTGTTTATCAAAACGAACAGTTTATCGTGGTTTGTCCGTATGTCAGCCAGTCGCCGTACGAAATGAAGATTTTCCCTAAGCTGGCCAGTTCAAATTTCGGCAATATCACCGATATGGAAATACCATTTTTGGCCAACGCTTTGAACGTAGCCCTAAAGAAACTTTTTATTGCGCTTAATGATATTGATTATGTCTTTTTTATTAATACTGCCCCGGTAAAAAAAGGCCATTCCGAATATGATTTTTATCAATGGCATCTGGAAATTAACCCCCGGCTTTCCATTGATGCCGGCTTGGAATTGGAAACAAATGTTATCGTGAATACTGTTGACCCCGATGAGGCAGCGATGAAATTACGGGGTGTTTCTATATAATGATTACCGATTTTTTATCTTCAAACATAATCCATCTGATGACCGTATTCGGATATACGGGTCTTTTTTTGTTGTCGCTTCTTGAAAGCGCCGGTATTTTGATTCCATCAGAAATAGTTTTGCCGTTTGCGGGATTTTTAGTCGCTTCGGGTCAATTTGCATTCTGGCCAGCAGTTTTATGGGCGACATTAGGGAACGTTGTTGGTTCGATGGTCTTGTTCTGGATTGGAATTTCCGGCGGCCGTTGGATTCTGGCCCGATATGGTAGATACGTTTTCATTCATCAATATGAGATTGAGAAAGGCGAGGCTTGGTTTAAACGCCATGGCGTCAAGGCCGTTTTTTGGGGCCGGTTGATGCCCGTCGTGCGAACATTTATTTCTTTGCCAGCCGGAGTGAGCCGAATGGATTTTAAAAAATTCTCGCTCTTTACGGCCCTAGGTGCTTTGCCTTGGAACTTCGCCTTGGTTTATCTTGGCGTCAAAGCCGGTCAGAACTGGGACTCGCTCCGGCCGTATTTCCATATATTTGATTATATTATTGTCGCTATCGCCCTTATTTTTATTATCAGGCATTTCCTGAAGAGAAATCATAAACACTAATTCTCTGACGGGAGTATAATTAGCAGATGGGCCTATGAAGAAATATATTGTTGCCAATTGGAAAATGAATCCTCAGTCGGTGGCTGAAGCCGAAGATCTGTTGGCTTATATAGACGAATATTTAAAAAACGAATCTAATCACAAGGAATATTCACTTATCATTTGTCCGCCGTTCGTTTTTTTGGATGAAGTCAGCAAGATTCTGAAAACTTCCTCGCTTTCAAATCAAGCTGAACTGGGCGCCCAAGATATCGCACTGGCTGATTCCGGCGCTTGGACAGGCGAGATTTCTGGTCCAATGCTTAAACGTTTGGGTGTAAAATATGTCATTGTCGGCCATTCCGAACGGCGTTGGAAGATGGATGAATCTGATTTTGATGTCAATAAAAAACTGAAAACTGTTTTGGCCAATGAACTGACGCCGATTATTTGCGTTGGGGAAAAAGTTCGGGACGAAAATTTTAAAGGATTTATAAAAAATCAAATTTCAGCGACTTTTGCGGGATTATCGGAAGATGAGATCGGAAAATGTATTATTGCCTATGAACCGGTGTGGGCCATCTCGTCCAATCCTAATTCTCGTCCTGATAAACCCGAAGATACGCTGGAAGCGGTGGCCGTAATCAAAGAGACTCTCAATCCGGAAACTCTAGTCTTGTACGGCGGTTCGGTCACGCCCGCAAATGTGAAAGATTTTCTCTTACTTGATCAGATTGCCGGCGTTCTCATCGGCGGAGCAAGCGTCAACAAAGAAGAGTTTGTTCAGATACTTAAAAACTCATAAAATAATCATTAATGAAAGACATAATCGTTTTATATCACGCCAATTGTACCGACGGTTTTTCGGCTGCTTGGGCGGCTTGGAAAAAATTCGGCGAGACGGCGGAATATATTGCCATGCCTTATAAATCCTTGCCTCCGGCGGGTATTATAAACAAAGAAGTATATATTCTTGATTATTATTTCCCTGAAGAACAAACGAAAGAATTGATGGAAACTAATAAACAAGTTACCGGTATCGACCATCACTTAACCGGAGAAAATGTAGTTAAACTGACCAGTAATTATTTATTTGATTTGAATCATTCCGGTTCCGTTCTAACTTGGCAATATTTTTATCCTGATAAGCAAGTTCCAAAATTATTGACTCACGTTGAAGATATGGATCTTTGGAGGTTCAATCTTCCGAATACAAGAGAGGTAATTGCGTTTTTGGATTCTCAGCCAAATGAATTTGAGGTTTGGGACAAAGCAGTTGAGTTAGCAGAAAATAATTTTGAAGATTTAGTAAATAAGGGAAAGATAATTTGTAATTATCAGCAGATTGTAATAGATAATATTTTCAATAATGCCGAAGAGGTGGATTTCAAAGGGCATCGGGCCTATGCGGTCAATTCTCCCGTTTTCATTTCTCAATTAGGGAATAAATTAGATGAAAAAGGGGAAATTGGGATAGTGTGGTCCGAAAACGAGAGGGGAATTCGTTATTCCTTGCGTTCTAGGGGCGATCTGAATGTGGCTGAAATAGCTGGAGGTTTCCCTCAGGGGGGCGGACATAAAAATGCGGCCGGATTTTTGTTAGAAAAAAATTCACCTCATCCCTGGAAAAATAAAAATGAAAAATAAAGTCATTATTTATACCGACGGCGGCGCGAGAGGAAATCCCGGCCCGGCCGGAATCGGCATTGTCATTGAAGGCTTACCGGGCGGCAAGAAAAAATTCGGCGAGTATATAGGGGAAACAACCAATAATGAAGCTGAGTATCAGGCGCTGATTACCGCGCTGACCAAATTAAAAAAACTTTCAAAAAAAGAAAAATTTGAACAGATTGATTGTTATTCGGACAGTGAACTGATGGTTAAACAGCTTAATAACGAATACAAAGTTAAAGACACTAATCTTCGCGGACTTTTTTTGGAAGTTTTAAAATTGAGTTCAGGACTTAAAACACCAATCTTGTTTCATCACATCAAACGGGCCAAAAATGCCGAAGCCGACGAATTATTGAACAACATCCTTGATAAAGAGACCGGCCGGCCCAAAGTTGATTGGTAGGGCCATTGTGTGATATAATTAAGAAGTTAGTATGCAGACAATCACTCGCATGTCTTTGGATAGGCGGGAGGAAAGTCCGGGCACTATCCGCCGAAAGGCGGAAACGGTAGTGGGTAATTCCCATCTGCAGCGATGCAAGAGGTGCGAACAGAGACGCGCTGGTTCGAAAGAACCGCGAAGCTAAACCCAGACCATTGATTTATCAAAGGCCACAGCTTAGCTCCAATCGGGGATACAAGATTGGAGATGAAACGGCTAAATCCTTACTGGAGTGCAAGATCAAATCCCGACTCGTCGGGATAAAAGTAGATCGCTAGATCTCGACAGTAATGTCGGGACCAGATAAATGATTGTCCAGCCGCCGAAAGACGGCCACACAGAACCCGGCTTATCGCATACTCAATCAAAATCCCGACATCGTCGGGATTTTGATTGAAAAATGTTACTGGACATGTTATAATTTATATTGTGAAAAAAGCCGATCTATTTTTTAATGTCATCCGCCTACCCGTTGATTTAGGGATGCTTATGCTGGCCGGATTGACCGCCTATTTACTCCGGACCCAGGTCTTGGCCAGTCTTCGGCCAGTTTATTTTCAGCTCAACTTGCCGTTGTTTTCTTATCTTTCTCTCGTCGCTGTCGTGGCTTTGGTTTTTGTCGGCACTTACGCTGTCTCCGGGCTGTATTCAATGAAGTTCCGGATAGGCAAAGCGGAGGAATTTTTAAAGATTGCCATCGCTTCTTCAGCAGGGGTCATGTTGGTCATCATTTTTATCTTTTTGCGCCAGGAGCTATTTAATTCCCGGTTCTTGGTTTTAGGCGCTTGGATCTTAGCGATATTTTTTGTTGGACTAGGCCGGCTGCTTATCCGTCATTTTCAGAACATAGCTGTTACTCGTTATGGTTTTGGTATTCAACGCGCGGTTTTAATCGGCAATGATGCTGTGGCTAAATCTTTAAAAGAACAGCTGGTTCAACACCCATCGTCAGGTTATCGCATCATTGCCCATTGGGATTCACCTCAACTCGAGGCTTTGGCCGCGCTCGGGGACAGTGTAGATGAAGTTCTGTTGGTCACACCTAATTATGCGGACGGGGCTATTGTAGATATGGTTGATTTTTGTCATGAACATCACATTATTTTTAAATTTGTTCCGAATCTATATCAAACTTTAACGAAGCACTTAGATGTGGATACGATCGGGGCGGTGCCGGTCATTGAATTAAAGCGGACGCTTTTAGATGGTTGGGGTAAGGTTTTCAAACGGGTAATTGATGTGGTCGGAGCGAGTGTGGGACTGGTTTTATTTTCGCCTGTGTTCCTGGTTATTGCTATCGCGATTAAGCTTGATACACCGGGACCCATCTTGGCCCGCTTGCCTAGAGTAAGCAAAAACAAACAATTTATTTTGTATAAATTCCGCAGTATGATCGCTCATGATCCTGATGGCAGCGCTGAATCGCTTAAGCCTTCTTTGTCAGAATTGAACGAGCGAAGCGACGGTCCGCTTTTCAAGATCAGGAATGACCCGCGGGTTACAAAAATCGGCCGGACGATCAGAAAATTCCGTCTAGATGAACTGGCGCAATTCATAAATGTTTTGAAAGGCGACATGAGCTTAGTCGGTCCGCGGCCGCACCAGCCCGACGAGATCGCCCGGTATCAAAAACATCACAAAAAAGTTCTGGCCATTAAAGCCGGCGCGACAGGATTAGCTCAAGTTTCAGGCAGTTCGGACCTGCCATTTGACGAAGAAGTTAGGCTGGATAATTTTTATATCGAGAACTGGTCCATGAGTCTGGATTTAAAAATCATCTTCCAGACTATCTTCAAGATGTTGCACGACCATTCGGCCGTGTAAAAGCGAGATTGAAATAGTTTCGTTTACTTGCTAGCGTATCTGCATGCGTATAGCTTTCGTTCATGAATATCTCAATCAGTTCGGCGGTGCCGAAAGAACTTTAGCCGTTCTGGTAGAAATGTTTCCAACGGCGCCGATTTACACGTTGCTTTATAACGAGAAAGCGACGCGGGGACTATTCAAAGGCCGGACCATTCAAACCTCCTTCCTTCAGAAATTTCCAGGGGCGGCCAGTCACCATGAATGGTATCCGCTTCTGATGCCGCTGGCGATCGAGCAATTCGATTTCTCCGCTTACGATATTGTTATTTCTTTATCGGCTTCGTTCGCAAAGGGTATCGTAACCAAACCCCACGCCCGTCATATTTGCTATTGTTTAACTCCTCCCCGTTTTTTATGGGATAATAGTCAAAAATTCGGAAAAGATTTCGGATTTCCGCCTCTGGTCCGGTTTGCCAGCCAGCCCCTGATTACTTATCTGCGGATGTGGGACCATTCCGCCGCAGGTCGAGTGGATGAATTTTGGCGGATATCGAATTTTGTCGGGAAAAGGATCCAGAAATATTATCATAAATCCTCAGTGCTGATATATCCGCCAATCGATATCGCCATGTTTACTGTGTCCGTCGAACCGGCTCAGAATTATTTTCTCATGGTTGGCCGATTGGTTTCTTATAAAAAATTTGATGTCGCGATTAGGGCGTTCAATGAATTAAAACTTCCGCTGAAGATTGTTGGCACCGGACCGGAGAAAGAGCGTTTAAAAAAAATGGCTAGTGCCAATATAGAATTCTTGGGACAGATAAGCGATGAAGAGCTTGGGCGGCATTATCGCGGCGCCAGAGCCCTGATCTTTCCGCAGGAAGAGGATTTTGGGATTGTGCCGTTGGAAGCGATGGCCTCTGGCCGGCCTGTAATCGCTTATCGGGGCGGTGGTGCAGAAGAAACGATTATTGAGAATGAAACCGGGATGTTTTTTGAAACTCAAACTCTCGAAGCTATTATTGATGCGGTCAATAAATTCAGCGGGCAGGAATTTTCTCCTGCCCGCTGTCGGTCGCGGGCTGAAGAATTCAGTATCGACTGCTTTAAGAAAAACATTAAAAAAAATCTCAACTTATGATCATTGGCGTCGATATTCGCCCCATGGCTGGCTTGCGGACCGGCATTCAGGAATACACCGAGCAGATTTTGGCGCATATGATTCTATTGGCGCCCGAACATCAATTTAAATTATTTTTCTCTTCTTTAAGCAGGGGGATACCGGATAGATTTTGGATGCATGCACCCAATGTCCAGCTTGTTGAACGCCGGATTCCGAACAATCTTTTATTTTTTATAGGGAACGTGTTCAATTATCCAATGATCGATGATTTGATTGGCGGGGTAAATGTTTTTTTCTCGCCCCATTTTTTTCTCGCCCCACTTTCCGGGTCGTGTCAGCGAGTAACGACATTCCATGACCTTTCTTATCTCCGATTTCCTGAATTTTTAACCTGGCGCAAACGCTGGTGGCATAACATTGAAATGAATCCGGCCAATCAGGCCCGATTTTCCAATCGAATCATCGCTGTTTCCGAATCAACCAAAACTGATCTCGTGAATTTTTACAATATCGATCCGACAAACATTTCCGTCGTTTACTCGGGTACGGCTCTGGCTCGGCCGGACAATGAAACTCTTATTCAATTCAAACAAAAACAGGGTCTGCCCGATCGCTTTATCTTGCATGTCGGCACGCTTGAGCCTCGTAAAAATATTATCGGGCTGATCAAAGCTTTCAATATTTTAAAAGATAAACCTGGAAACGAAGACATAGAATTGGTGCTTATCGGCAAGGAAGGTTGGCAGTTTCAGGATATTTTAAAAGAAATCCAGAAGTCTCCCTATAAACCTTACATTCGACATCTTGGGCATATTAAAGACAATTTGGCTTCATATTACAGTTTGGCGATGGTTTGCGTTTATCCTTCCTTTTTTGAAGGTTTCGGGTTCCCGGTTCTAGAAGCGATGGCCTGCGGTGTGCCGGTGGTCGTTTCCGGGAATTCTTCATTGCCCGAAGTAGCCGGCGAGGCGGGTCTTTTTGTTGATCCTTATAATATTTCTGAAATCGCCGAAGCGTTAATGATTGTGATATCCGAGCCGTTAGTCCGCAATCGCATGATTAAAAAATCTCTGGCCCAAGCATCAAAATTCACATGGGAAAACGCCGCCCGGCAGACACTCGGTATTCTTATTCGGAAGTAGGGAATCATCCACAGAGGTTCGCGACTCTTTAGGTGTACAATTAAGTCATGCCCCCGACCATAAGAATGCCTTTTGGGGCAATGTTTGACGTTAAACCGGTAGATGATTCCGGTTTGGTTGATGTTCAAAAGATTGATGCCGTTCAGTCGGTCGTTAATTTGACTTCTTTCCGGCCCAAAAAATCCCGCCATCAAAATGTCAGTACTTCCACATTAGAAACGCGCCAGCCTGAAACGTCCGTGCCAATAAAAAAACATTCGCCAATATCGCAAATTCTTCCGCCGGCAATCGGTTTGCCATCCCATCAAGAAATTAAAGAACAGTTTGAAGAATTAATGAGCCATGATCTTGATTTGGGTATTGAATTAACCAAGGTCGGCCTGTCATTAGAAACTAAAGCCAATCAATCCAAACCACGCTATCGGATTATTAAAAACCGGACTGAAACCGATCAATTTGCGCCCCTCATTTCAGTAATCCATCATTCCGCTAAAACTATTGCTCGCGAGGAATTTGCTCTGCCGACGGAACCTGAAGTTGCAGTTGAACCGGTATTTATCCCTCGTGAGCTATCTCAATCAGCCGAAACAGATATCAACGCTCTTTTTAGCGTGCCTCCAATAGAACTTATCGTCAAAAAGAAATCTTTTTCAAAAACAATACGTGTCCGCAAATGGCCCAAACTCAAAATTTCCCGAAAATATATTCTGTGGTCTACCACTATTATCACTATTGTGGCCCTTTTGGTCGCTTATGGTCTTCATGTGAAGAAGAAAGTTATCCAAGACAGCACAGCGGCAGTAACCAATCTCCAAACCGCCCAGGCTAATTTGAAAGTGTTGGATTTTAAAAATGCTTCCCAGGATTTTTTCTCCGCTTATGCTAATTTTTCTCAAGCGGGCAATAATTTAAATGTTTTCGGCGCCACTCTGACCAGTATCATTGCCGATTTGCCCGGCGGGGGCACTCTTAAATCGGCTAAAAATCTGCTTCAAGTTGGTCAGTTGCTTTCGGCTGCTGGCACTTCCATGACTACTGCCTTGAACGCGGTGGCCAAGACTGGCGCCATTTCCGATCCAACTAATCCGCAAGTGCCGATCGGGCCGATCATAACGGCTTTAAAAAAAGCGCTGCTGGCTTCCAAACAACAGGTCATCCAAGCCAGCGCGCTCATGGCCGACATCGATAGCAGTATTATTCCGGCCGATAAACAGGCAGGTTTTGATGATTTGAGATCAAAAATGCCGGAGTTTGAAGCGGGCGTGAATATGAGCGCCGATTACGCCAAGTTTTTTGAAAACCTGATCAATAACGGTAACGCGAAATATCTGGTCATGTTTCAAAATGGTTCCGAACTTCGGCCGACGGGCGGATTTCCGGGCACTTATGGCGTGGTATCGTTTAAGAACGGCAAGATGGAAAATCTTTTTGTGGATGATGTTTACAATCTTGACGGACAAATAAAAGAGAACATTATTCCTCCGCTTCAGATGCAACACATTACACCGAATTGGGGCATGCGCGATGCCAACTGGTATGTCGATTTTCCGACTTCGGCCCGCAATATTGAAGCTTTTTATAAAAAAGAATCCGGCCAGAGCGTGGATGGCGTGATTGTCATCAATCCAGAAATGATTGCCAAGATTTTGGCCATCACTGGTCCGGTGGAAATGCCTCAATATAAGTTAACTCTTACCGCCGATAATGTGCTGACTACCATTCAGAACGAAGTGGAATACGGCGCCAATCGGGCCCAGCCCAAACAGGTGGTCAAAGATTTTGCGCCGCTTCTTTTGACAAAAATATATAATGCCGGCGCGGACAAATGGCTCACGATTTTTAACACGCTTATTTTGAGTATGAACCAGCGGGATGTCCTGATGAGTTTTAATAATTTATCGCTGGAAAGTTTCGTTACTGACAAGGGTTTCGGCGGACAGGTCCATCAAGGCGATGCCGATTATCTGATGGCGACGATTACTAATATCAAGGGTTCAAAAACCGATGCCGTGACCGATACTTCGCTGGTCGTGGATACGGCTTTTGAGAACACAACGGCCGTTCATATGCTGACAGTCACGCGCCAGCACAACGGCGGAGGAGCAAAATACGGTTTTTATAACAAACAAAATCCGGCCTATGTCCGAATTCTGGTGCCTGATGGCGCGGAATTGATTTCGGTGATCGGTAATGACAAGCCTAATTTTGCTCCGTTGATTAATTATGCCAACTCTAATTTTGTCCGCGATGACAATCTGGTTAAATTTGAAACCAGCGGCACGACCGACAAGGCCACTAGCGTAACGACCTACCACGAAGCAGGCAAGACCGAATTCGGCTTTTGGCTTATTACCGATCCGGGCAAAACAAAAACTGTTACGGTTAAATATCGTGTACCGAATGCCCTAACTGACAAATCGTACTCTCTATACATTCAAAAACAACCAGCGTTAAAAATAAAGAACTTCAGTTTCTCACTCCAAAAACCAGACGGCCTGATACCGACCGAGTCGTATCCACTTCTTTCGCTAAAAGATTCCAACTATAACTATTCCGCTCCGCTGGAGAATGACCTGACGGTGAAAGTTAATTTCAAATAGCCGTTTTAAACAACTCCTGATATACTCTAGGTCAATGTTCAAATCGAAGATATTACGTTCCAGCGTCATTCTTGGCGTTTTTAGTTTACTCGCTTCGGTTGTGGGGCTGTTGCGCGACCGGTTATTCGCTTCCGAATTCGGGGCTTCCCGGACGCTGGATATCTATTACAGCGCTTTTAAGATACCAGACCTGATCTTTAATCTTTTTGTCTTGGGTGCGGTTTCTTCGGCTTTCATTCCTGTTTTTATAAAACAATATCGAACGGACGAGAGAAAAGCCTGGGATGTTTCTCGTAATTTTTTAAATATCGCTTTCACGGTTGTTATCGTTGCCTGCGGAATAATGATCTTGTTCATCCGTCCGCTAGCCGCGCTGATTGCGCCCGGTTTTTCCGAAGCGGACCAAGAATCGGTTATCCAGCTAATGCGGTTGATGCTTTTAAGTCCGATAATCTTTTCGGTCAGCACGATCATTGGTTCCACTTTGCAGGCTTTGGAAAGATTCTGGGCCTTTGCCATCGCGCCAATACTTTATAACGTCGGCATAATTATCGGCGCGGTCTATTTTGTGCCAATCATGCGGGCTCACGGTTATCAGGAAGTGCTTGGTTTGGGCTTGGGCGTGGTTTTGGGAGCGCTATTCCATTTTGCGGTCCAACTGATCGCGGCCCTGCGGGCCGGATTCAGATTTGGACCGATATTTGATCTCAAAGACCAGAATTTTAGGTCTATTCTTAAATTGATGCTCCCACGCACGATCGGTTTGGGCGCTTTTAGTATAGATTCAACTATTATCAACGCCATAGCTTCTTTGTTGGGAGCAGGAAGCATTGCCATGCTTAATTTTGCCAACAATCTTCAGTTTGTTCCCATTTCGGTTGTCGGTATTTCGGCGGCGGTGGCGGTTTTCCCCCGGCTGTCATTCCATGCTTCGGGCGATGAAAAAGAAGAATTTCATAAAAAATTAAATTCATCTTTGAAAGGCACGGCCATTATCGTCACATTAGGCGCGGCGGCTTTGTTTTTCTTGAGCGAATGGGTCATCAGAATATTGTTTGGCATCGGTTTATTTCATGGCAACAGCATTACCATCACCGCCGGCATTTTGAGTTTATATATGCTTGGCGTGACCGCTCAAAGTTTAATTCCGATTATTTCGCGGGCATTTTACGCGCTTCACAATACTCGAACGCCGGTTATCATTTCTTTGGTCTCTATTATAGTCAATCTTTCCTTAGCTTCTTTTTTTACATTTTTTCTGCATTGGGACGTTCGGGGCTTAGCGCTGGCTTTTTCCATTGCCGGTAATGTCAATTTCTTTTTCCTCTGGATATTTTTCAGACGGTTTACAAAAACCAATTTTTAACGTAAATTATGGGCATGGAAAGATTTAAATTCAAACCAAAAAAGGAAAAAGAGATTGTCAGAGATGTATTTGAAGAAAGACCAGATGGCCAGCATTTGACTAATTGGGCCATAACAAATTATGCCGAGGATGAATGGAAAATGAAGAACAATGACAGAAAAGACATCACGCAACACTTGTTGGAATGCGAAGATTGCCAAAATAAAGTTACGGCCGAAGCCGAAAGGTTGGTTGACGGAAAATCGAGAGGCGCCGGAGATTAAAAATGAATATCAGGAATTTTGTCATCATCGCCCATATTGACCATGGAAAATCGACCCTCGCGGATCGATTTTTAGAATTGACCGGTACCGTGGAAAAAAGAAAGATGCACGAACAGTATTTGGATACGATGGAACTGGAGCAGGAAAGGGGCATTACCATCAAGCTTCAGCCGGTTCGGATGAATTATAAATATCAAGGCGAGGAGTTCATGCTTAATTTAATAGACACGCCCGGGCATGTGGATTTTACTTATGAAGTTTCTCGTTCACTAGCGGCCGTGGAAGGAGCAATTCTTTTGGTGGATGCTTCCAAAGGCATTCAAGCCCAGACGCTGGCCAACTTACACCTCGCTCAACAACAAAAACTAATTATCATTCCGGTTTTAAATAAAATTGACCTGCCAAACGCTCGGACAGCGCAGGTCCGAGAAGAGCTGGCATATTTACTTGGTATTGAACTGGAAGAAATTTTGGAAATATCGGCTAAAAGCGGACAGGGCGTAGAGGAAGTCCTTCAAAAAGTAATTGCCAAAGTGCCGGCGCCTGCGGCGCCGGCCAGTAATTCAGAATTAAAGGCTTTGATTTTTGATTCCACTTTTGACACTTACAAAGGGGTCATTGCCTATGTTCGCGTTTTCAGCGGCACGTTTAAACAGACGATGCCAATCGCGGCTTTTGCCTCGCGAGCCAAGGCCGATGTTCTGGAATTGGGATATTTTTCGCCCGGTCTGGTGGAATCAAAACTTTTAGGACCGGGCGAGATTGGCTATATTGCCACCGGGTTGAAAGACCCCGGTCTTATTCGTGTCGGCGATACGATTACCGGTCCGGCGATGTTGGAAGACCGGTCTTTCAAACCATTGGCTGGCTACAAAGAACCTCGGCCAATGGTCTTTGCCAGTTTTTTCCCGGTGGAAGGCGAAGCTTATGACCTGCTCAAGGACGCCTTATCAAAATTAAAACTGACCGATGCTTCGCTGATTTATGAACCGGAATCTTCCGCCGGATTAGGCCGGGGATTTCGGGTTGGATTTTTGGGGATGCTTCACGTGGAGATAATTTCTGAACGTCTGCATCGGGAATTCAATTTAAATCTCATTATTTCCACGCCGTCGGTGGAATATTCCGTTGACTTAAAGAACGGCGAGCAAATCACTATCCGTTCGGCGGCGATGCTGCCCGACCCGTCTCGCGTGGAAGCCGTTTTGGAACCAATCGTGGCCTTGGAAATTTTAACTCCGATATCTTATCTGGGGGGAGTGATGGAATTAATTGCCACTTACCGCAATACTTACCAAACAACTGAATACATCGGCAAAGAAACTGCACTTCTTAAATACGATATGCCGTTGTCGGAAATCGTGACCGATTTTTACGACCGACTGAAAAGCGTTTCTTCCGGCTACGCTTCCATGAGTTACGAACCGAAAGGCACGATCAAGAATGATCTTATCCGGCTGGATATTCTTATTGCCGGCGATCTGGTGGAACCTTTTTCACGTATCGTGCCTAAAGAAAAAGCCTATCTGGAAGGCCGGGCAATGGTTACAAAATTAAAAGAAGTCGTACCGCCTCAGATGTTTGAAGTTTCTATTCAGGCGGCTATTGGCGGCAAAGTTATCGCCGCCGAATCAATCCGGGCCAAAAGAAAAGATGTTACTCAGCATATGTACGGCGGTGATATCACCCGGCGTCAAAAACTTTGGAAAAAACAAAAAGAGGGCAAGGCTAGAATGAAAGAAACCGGCCGGGTGAACCTGCCTCAGGAAGTCTTCTTGAAGATGTTGAAGCGGTAAACTAGAATTAGAAGAGGGGAACAAAAAGAAGGGCAACCATGCCTAGAATGACTATAATGGCGACAACCATCCAAAAGACCTTGATTATTCGGTGTTTCATCCACATAGCGGTAGTTTAACAAATTTTATGCCTCTTCTGCAACGCAAAACTCTCGCCATCGGTCTCGCCGCGCTTTTAATTTTCTTGGGATATAAGAATTGGCAGATCAGAGACCAAAGAATCGCCGCGGGTGTTCAAGTGAAAGATTTGGAATCGCGAATGGCGGATTTGGAACAAAACAATCAATTTTTGGCGAGTTCATCGGCCTATTTTGCCAGCGATGCTTATCTTGAACGCCAAGCGCGGATAAAGTTAAATTATAAATTTCCTGATGAACAGGTAGCCTTCGTATATAAAGATTTGAGCGTTAAAATCGCTTCACCGTCCAAAGAATTCAAAAACCAGTTGGCCCAAATGCCGAACTGGAAGAAATGGTGGTATTATCTGCTTGGTTATTAAGCGGAATTCGTATAGTGGCAATACGCGACCTTCCCAAGGTTGAGACACGGGTTCAATTCCCGTATTCCGCTCCTTAATTTACTAAACGTCAAAATCTGGTAGAATATAAGCCAGATTGCCACCTTAGCTCAGCTGGTAGAGCAACGCTTTCGTAAAGCGGAGGTCCCCAGTTCAATTCTGGGAGGTGGCTCAATAAAACCGAAAAATTTATTTCGGTTTTTGGTTGAAAAAAAATTATGGAGCGGTATAATGAAAGAGTGTTGGAATACGAGCACAATAAGGCTCTTTTATATATCTATTCAGGGGCCGGCGGCACAGATGCTCAAGACTGGGCGTCCATGCTGCTCAACATGTATCGCAAATACTCGGCCAAACAAGGCTGGGGTTTTACGGTTTTAAGCCAGACGTTTGGCGAGAAAGATGGTACCAAGAATGCCGTCATTGAAATAACGGGTCCAGATTGCTATGAAAAACTCCGCCGGGAGAACGGCGTTCATCGCTTGGTCCGCATTTCGCCATACTCGGCCAAGGATTTGCGGCACACATCGTTTGCAATGATAGAATTCCTGCCTGAAATTATCACTAAAAATTTTCAGATAAATCCTAGCGACTTACGAATAGACACTTACCGCTCGTCAGGACCGGGCGGCCAGAATGTGAACAAACTGGAAACGGCAGTGCGTATCACCCATATTCCAACTGGTCTGGCGGTGGCAGTCCAGTCGGAACGATCCCAGGCTCAAAATAAGGAAAAGGCGATACAAGTCCTCGTTTCTCGCCTGGCTCAAAAAATGGAGGCCGAAAAAACCCAAGAACTTTCGCAATTAAAACCCCAGGTCGCGATTGAATGGGGCAGCCAGATTAGGTCATATGTTTTGAATCCGTATCAGATGGTCAAAGACCACCGGACGGGGGTAAAATCTTCTCAACCCGATAAAGTGCTTGACGGCGAGTTGGATAAATTCATCGAGGGCGAGAAAGAATTATCATAATGATCAAGCTTAAAGACATTTTTACAATTTATGATGACGACTTCATGGCGTTGGACAGTATTAATCTTGAAATAAAAGACGGTGAGTTTGTTTCGCTCGTCGGTCCTTCCGGCGCTGGTAAGTCCACGCTTTTGCGTCTGATGACGCGCGAGTTGAAGCCAAACCAAGGCGAAGTGCTGATTGACGGCGTCGATATTGCCGAACTGACCAGCGCCCAAGTGCCACTGCTTCGCCGGAAGATTGGCACGATTTTTCAGGATTTTAAATTATTATCCCGCAAAAACGCATTTGAAAATGTTGCCTTCGCATTAGAAGTTTCCGGCGCCGAACCGGACGAGATAAACGAAGACGTTCCCAAAGTTTTGAGTATCGTCGGCCTGACGGACAAAGCCAAAAATTTCCCGCACCAGCTGTCCGGCGGAGAGAAACAGCGCCTCGCTATTGCCCGATCGCTCATTCATCGCCCACGCATCCTTTTGGCGGATGAGCCGACCGGCAACCTGGATATGGTCAACAGCTACGATGTGGTAAAATTACTGATGAAGATAAATGAGTTCGGGACGACGGTCATCTTGGCGACGCACAACCGCGAAGTGGTCAATGCCGTTGGTCGGCGCGTCATCAGCATGGAAAAAGGCAAGATTGTTCGCGACCAGGTAGAACAAGGTAAATACATTATATGAGAAAAGCGATCAAAAGAATTTTTAATAGCGGCTGGCTGAATTTTAAACGCAACAGTTATTTGAGTTTCGGCACGACCGGCATCATGGCTCTGGTCCTGCTTTTATTCTCGGGCTTGATGGTCTTGAATTACGTTTCTAGCCAGATTGTTTCCGGCTTGCAGGACAAGGTTGATATTAGCGTCTATTTCAAAAATGATTCTTCGGAAGACCAGGTGATGACGGTCAAACAGGACTTGGAAGCCCAGTCAAATGTGGCACTAGTAACCTATATCTCCAAAGATAAAGCGCTGGCCGATTTTAAAACCAATCATGCCGGTGACGCTTTAATTCAACAATCGCTCGCCGAATTGGCTGACAATCCTCTACAGGCCTCGCTTAATGTCAAAGCCAAAGATTCCACTCAATACGCTTCCATTGTTACTTTTTTGGAAGCGAACAAGCTTCGGTCGGTCATGGATAAGATAAATTTTTACGAAAACGAAGCCGTCATCAACCGCGTTCAGAGCATTTCCAATGGCGTTGGTAACTGGGGCCTTGGGGTTACGCTCGTTCTGGCTCTTATCGCCATATTGGTCACTTTTAATACTATTCGTCTGACTATCTACAACCAAAAGAACGAGATAGAGATTATGCGCTTAGTCGGTGGTTCTAACTGGCACATCAAAGCTCCGTTCCTGATTGAAGGGGGATTATACGGCGTTTTTGCCGCCGCCATTGCCACAGCCGTCTTTTACCCGACGCTCTGGTTCGTTTCGTCCAAAGTCGGCGTTCTTATTCCCGGCATCAGTCTTCTTGGTTATTTTGGCGCCAATTTCTTTGAATTCGTGCCGTTAATACTAGTGCTTGGAATTTCTCTTGGTGTCATCTCCAGTTTTATCGCTATCAGAAGATTTTTGAAGGTGTAGTTTTGATTAAATAGAAACATAAACCGGCGTTGAAAAACGCCGGTTTATGTTGTATAATTGCAAAAGTTAAAAACTTTTGCCGGATCATCTAATGGTAGGATAGCGGACTCTGAATCCGTTCATCTTGGTTCGAATCCAAGTCCGGCAGCTATCAGCTCGTAGTATCGAGAGACCGAGATACATTGACCCCCGAGTTTTTTAATAGGGATCTTGGACGATTGAGGATGACCAAGACGAGTGGAGTTCTGGAATCGAATTGAAGATATACAACAATGAGAATCGCCTTTATACATAATGACAAGAAAATCGGTACCGGCGCACACTACATTAACGACCTTATGACATCAAAGCTACGAGAACAAGGTGTTGATGTGAAGAACTTTTATCCGCGTACCTCTCTTGTCGATACTCCTGTCCATCTGGGCGGCCTGAAAAGCATTCTCTTTTTCTACTCTCTCTTTGAGCGTCGAAAGGAAATATTGAAATACCAAATAATCCAGGGTACTACGTATACTCCACTGCCGTTCCTGGCATATCCGGTTCCCGTGGTGAGCCATTTTGGTTCGACAACCCGAGGTTTTCTCAAGGCGACTCCGAAGGCCAAGGATTTAGGAAGGGAAACAAACAAGATATGGTACCAACTTAAAAAAGAAGACGCCATTCAGGAGCTGAACCTAAAGACGCGCCGTCCATTACGAGATATTGCGGAAATTGAAGAGTATGTAGCTTCTCATGCAACTGCGGTTATCGCTACTTCGGAAAACGTACGGAAGGAATTGATTAATGCGGGAGTTGAGCCAGCGAATATTCATCTTATTCATAACGCCATCGAAGATTATTGGTTTTCGGTGCCTCCGAGTCCCATAGCAGATACGCCGCGCATCGTATTCCTTGGTCGTCTGGGCAGCGATGCGTTCACGCTCAAATTAAAGGGTCTGGACCGACTGATCCATCTCTACCAACACTTCCCTGATACACCAAAGCTGACATTCTCAATAACACAGAATAAAACCCTTGCTGCATGGATGCGGTCCAAGATTCCAAATCATGCGATGTGGGCGAACCTTCCGAAAGATCGGTTGCCCGCCTATCTTCAGCCATTTCGGGGTAGTATTCTATTCATCCCATCGCGGTATGAAGGATTTTCCCTTAGTCTTATTGAAGGGATGTCTCAAGGGCTTATTCCGGTTACCTATCCCGTCGGTGTAGCTCCCGAGATTATCAGGAACGGAGAGAACGGATTTCTGATATCATCACAAAAAGAGGCTCTTGAGAGAGTTGGGCAATTACTTCGGGACACGTTACTACGTGAGCGGCTTTCGGTTGAAGCATCAAAGACGGCGCATATGTTCTCTGGTGATGTCATCGCTCGCGAGCTTATGACACTATACGATTCCATCGCCGTAACAAAACATGGAAATTGGTCAAAATAATTTGATAGAATAGAAATATAAAGATTAAGAATCGCTCGAATCTGCTACAAATAAAAAACACTGCGTTTCGCAGTATTTTTTATGAGGCCCAGGAGATCTAGAATAATGTTACTTACTCCACGATGTTTCCTTATAGTACTGCTCGCCTAGCTTTCCCTTGCGGGACGGCTATCAGACTCCTGAACCTCAAAATAAGAATCGCCTAAAACATATGGAATATCAATTTTCATTATCAATAGTGGAATTTTGTGGCACACGACCCTAGAGAGATGGGCTTTTCTAGATAAATAACATAAAATGTAAAGGAATACATGGCTAACCATCGAAATAATGTAGTAATTGATATCGGACTCATCGTTTTTAGTGTGCTTGTTGCCATAATACTTACGAGAACCGGGGGGCTACAAGGTATTCTTACCGCAACTCAAGAGACCAGATTCATCGGGAGCTTCATTGCTGGGATATTCTTTGTATCTATCTTTACCGCCGCTCCGGCAACGGTTGCCCTTGGGGAAATAGCGCAATATAGTTCGGCTATTTCAGTTGCAATTATCGGAGGCTTAGGTGCTTTGGTCGGAGATCTCATGATATTTCATTTTGTGAGAGATCGGGTTTCCGAAGATTTTTCCTATCTTGTTAAGATGGCCAAATCAAAAAAGATTATTGCCGTCTTCAAATTTAAAATGTTCAGATGGCTGATTCTTTTTTTTGGGGCCTTAATCGTTGCCTCTCCGCTCCCAGACGAAATAGGTGTGACGATGATAGGATTATCGAAACTAAAAACTTCTTGGTTTATACCCCTATCATTTTTCTTAAACTCTGTTGGTATTTTAATTATCTGTCTTATCGCTAAAAGTCTTCAATAAGGAATAAATATGAATTTTAACCAACCGTTTTGGTCTCTCTCCGCTGAAGAGACGTTGTCTAAACTTGGCGCCACACGTCAGGGCTTGAAGCAAGAGGATGCAGATCAACGTTTAAAACAATACGGACCTAATGAAATTGAACACAGGCACAGCCTCGGTCATTTTGTTATCTTTTTAGATCAATTTAAGAGTCCATTAATCCTGATTCTCTTGTTTGCTGGTCTTCTTACCATAATTCTTGGCGAAAAGGTGGAGACGGGGGTTATCTTTGCGGCAATTTTGCTTAACACAGGGTTAGGGTATTGGCAGGAAAGTAAAGCTGAAAACACTCTTGCCTTACTAAAGTCTTACATTCGTACCCGCACACGCATTATCCGTAATGGGCAGGAGCATGAAATTGATGCGGCAGAGTTGGTCCCGGGAGATGTTGTCCGTCTTGCCCGGGGCGACAGAGTTCCCGCTGATGCGCGATTAATTCATACCGATAACTTAGAAGTTGACGAGGCGATTCTCACTGGGGAGTCTCTGCCCGTGGAAAAAAAATCAGAGCCCGTAAGTGCGGCAATGCCAATTAGCGAGAGGCAGTCGATGGTGTTTAGTGGAACTATCGTTGTTGACGGTTTAGCTGATGTGGTTGTAACGGCGACCGGAACCACTACGGAATTCGGTAAAATAGCCACTTTGATTACCAAACGTGAGCGGGAAATAACTCCATTGCAGCGGGCGGTTAAAAAATTTTCCATAAAATTCGGTTTTATTCTTGCAATTGTCGTAGTATTTCTATTTGTTCTCGGGCTATCTTTTAAGTATGAAATTTTTGAAATGTTCTTAATTTCTATTGCCGTGGCGGTAGCGGCGGTTCCGGAAGGTTTGCCGATTACCCTTACAGTTATTTTGGCAGTCGGTGTCCAAAGATTAGCGGCAAAGAAGGGAATCGTCCGGAAACTTATTGCTGCCGAAACCATGGGGTCGGTCAGTGTTATTCTCACTGACAAAACCGGGACGCTTACGCAAGCGCGAATGACTCTCACTGATGTAGTACCGATTGAAGAAGGCGAGTTATCACATGAAGAACAGCTTTTGAAGTTGGCTGTCTTAACCAGTAATGTCGTAGTAGAAAATCCAGCCGATCAATTTGATAAATGGAAATTAGCGGGGCGTCCTATTGAAGTGGCCCTAGTGAAAGCTGCCGCTGGCCGGGGGATATTGGTTAACGATATTGTTAAAGAAACTGAAATTCTCGAACGTTTGCCGTTTGATTCTCAGCACAAGTTATCCGCTACTCTTATCCGCCAAGGAATCCCTAAAGTTATACTTTTCGGGGCTCCGGAATGGTTGTTGAAACTCTCAGGCTTATCTGAGGAAAAACGTAAACATGTCTTGAGTCAGATTGAATCACGGGCTTATGCCGGTGAACGTGTTTTAGGGCTGGCAATTAAAGAAATACCCGAAAATACCGAATACACTTTACAGGAACGGTCGTTTGATAATTTAACGTTCCTCGGTTTGTTTACGTTTAGAGACTCGTTGCGTCCAAGTGTGCGTCAGGCAATAAAACATATTGGGCAATCAGGTGTGAAAACCATTATTGTCACCGGCGACCACCAGGGAACAGCAGAAGCCGTGGCGCGTGAACTAGGCTTGATTGACGGTCACGGCGCAGTTATGACGGGCGAAGATTTGGTACATCTGTCCGCAGAAGAACTTTACTCTCGGGCCGATGATATAACGGTTTATGCCAGAGTGACTCCAAATCAAAAAATGCAGATTGTTAGACTTTATCAAGATAAAGGAGAAGTTGTTTCTGTTACCGGAGATGGTATAAACGATGCTCCGGCATTGAAAGTCGCGGATATAGGTATTGCTGTAGGTTCGGGTACTGATGTGGCAAAATCCATTGCTGATCTGGTGATTTTAGATGATAACTTTGAAACTATCGTTGCTTCAATTGAGGAGGGGCGACATACGCTGAATAATATTCGCAAGGCTATCGTATATCTTTTCTCCAGTATCTTTGATGAACTATTATTGATTGGCGGGTCACTTTTATTAGGTCTAGCTCTTCCATTAAACGCCCTCCAAATTCTATTTGTTAATTTCTTCGCTGATAGTTTTCCGGCCATAGCATTTGCTCAAGAGCGTGGAATTGACGGGATTGGCAAGGTCCCGAGTCAGCTGCGCAACGGCATTTTTGATAAAAATATGAAATTCTTAATTTTTGTCGTAGGGTTGTTTACTAGTGTATTACTTTTTTTGCTTTACTTTATATTAAGCAGAACGGGTTATAGCCAGGAGCTAGTGCGGACATTTATTTTTACCTCTTTTGCGACTTACTCCCTCTTGTTAGCTTTTTCGATAAGGAGTCTAGGGAAAAGTATTTTTTCCTACAACCCGTTTTCTAATACTTATTTAACCTTCGGAGTTTTTTTCGGGATTACCTTAACTCTAGCTTCAATTTATGTTCCTTTTGCTCAAAATATTTTTCAGACAGTTTCTTTGCCACCATTATGGCTTGCAGGAGTTTTTGGAGTTGGTGCCGTTAATATTTTAGTCGTCGAGCTGGGAAAGTTAATCATTCGCAAAGGCTAAACCTATATCCACAATCTTATTAGTCAACAGTATTTTATTTCTGAAACATGACATCAATTCTCTTTTCCCGGCTCTTGCGGCCGATTTTGATTTATTCTATGGTTATATTGTTCTTTGATGCGAATAAGATTAGAGCCCCACTCTCTAAAAAGGAGCGCCTATGCATAATATTGCGCATGAGCAAACCCTGAAAAACATCCAAGAGAATCCGTGGGGACATTGTCATGGTAGCTATGATGACCTGCTTCTGTGCTGTGTGATTGACGGAGTTTTCTATCCAGACCTAATGGAAGCCCACCCCGTTTTTGCTCCTGGCCCGGCCAATTACCGAGCGAGATGCGACACAGAGGAAGGCGAGTGTTCTTGTGGCGAATACCACTAGACTATAACCCCGCAAAACACCGCGGGGTTTCGCTTTTTATATTTTAGCCATAAATGATAGGATTAGCCCATGCTGAAATTAAAATTTATAAATATATTTTTAATAGTTTTTATTGCCGGTTTGATTACGGCGATAGACTATTTTGTTTATATCAATCCCAAAAAACCAAAGGATAATTTTAGTCAAATCATTGCCCCGGCCCCGGCCACGCCTTTACCAACTCCGACTCCGACCCCAAGTCCAACAGCAACACCAACTCCGAAACTGGCAACGCGATTGGAATATGTCCGCCAGCAGTTAATTGAGGACGGATTCAATTCGGTTCAAGTAACTCAAGTCCTGACCGACCCAAGATTAAAACTTTATCCGGTCAAGCAAGTGGCTTACAAAGAACCGGATTGGAATGCTATTAAATTAAAACTTTATGCGCCCGATTTTGTTCAAAGAGGCAAAGATTATATTTTGGCCAATCAAACTGTGTTTGATAATGCCGAAAAAGATTTTGCCGTGCCCAAAGAAGTGCTCGCCGGCGTGATTGCCATTGAAACCGAATTTGGCGCCAACTCCGGTTCCACCCTCACATTCAATGCGCTTTATTCACGGATGCAACAGTGGCCGGAAACGACATGGCAATATCAAGCGGCCCAGCTGGTGGCGTTAGCTACATATTGTTTGAATTCACAGGTTGATTGTTTTACGGTCAAAGGCTCGTACGCCGGTGCGCTAGGCATCGTTCAGTTCATGCCCATTTCTTTATTAAACTATGGTATTGATGGCAATAAAGATGGCGTGATTGATTTATACAATCCAGCCGATGCCATTCCCAGCGAGGCCAATTTCCTGGCGCGACACAACTGGCAAGGCGACCACATTGCCGCTCTTACAGCCTATTATGGCCGTCCTGAAGGCTATCCGGAGATAGTCCTTGCTTACGCCACTCTTTTGACCCAGTAAAATTTTTGTGCATAATGTCTGTAAGCTCAATCACGAGCCACATTTTTGGCAGGAGGACAGACATGGAAAGTGCATCGAGTGCGCTCCATCTGAATCCTGCCAGATCAGGGTTCAGAAAGTCGGTTCAAGGGAATCAACCCGGTAAGGCGATGGTGGTGGGGTGTGATTATGTTGCCCTGACTTCCAGACACGATCCAAACGTCATCTTCTGGCCAGTGGGCGTAGCGCAAGCCAACACGCCCATGCCCCCAAAAGTGACTCACCTCTGGATCTCGGATTTCATTTCCGAAGAGGCGAAAGCCAATCTTCTGAGGCACGCCAAGAATCGCAACATCACAGTCTGGAAGTGTTCTTTGGTGGAGTTGCGCCAGAGATTGCTGTCTTTCTGGAGTAATCCCAGCAACCGCTCTATGGTCACTCCGGCCGAGGCAAACGGTTCTGAAACGATTGATGAACGAGGGAAACTAGTTTCCTTCAAGGACGACGAAGACGTACCGGCGCATAATCGAGGTCTTAGTTCGGTCATCGACGTTGTTGCTACTGATGTGGATTCAGCCGAAATCGAGATAGAAGACAGAACCGGCGAAGAAGCAGAGGCCATCCCCAAGCTTCGGAGGAGAAGCCGTTTTAGAAAGCCAACCGCGAAGGACAAGGCGTTGGCAGCCAGGCTTAAGTTGATGAAATCAGTTCACCGGAACCGTTCCGGGAATCCTGTCCCTCAACCTGAAGCCGCTGCCGTGAAACCGGAATCAGAGATTGGACAGCCGGCACCTGTTGTCGAAGCTAAACCCGGGAATGGGAAACTGAGCTTCGGCAGGCTCGGTTTTGAAGAAGTGGTTTCCAATCTGCTGAAGGTTGAAAAGCAACCCAAAGTAGCCAAGGCGCCGCGTCGGGCAATATTGTCGAAAGAGCTTGAGGCGGTGCTTCAGAGATGTTCGCTAATTGATCAGGAGGTGTTCCTTTATCACCTAAAGCACTGTTCGTGCAGAAGGTTGACCATAGCCGTTCATTCCGAGAAATCGGTAAACAAAACAGCAAAAGAATTCGGCATGGGGAATTTGAATGTTAAGAAGTGTTTGGAGAGAGTGACTGAGAAACTAGCCCAAACACCTCTTGTTTGATTCGGACTGACATTGTGCAAACGATGCCAGTCCCTTTTCTTTAAAAAAAGGCTCCGGGATGTCCGAAGCCGCTTACTCCTGCTATGGGTCTCTCACGCTTCTTACCAAAGAGGATATCTTTCTCAAAACTTCCTTGCGCTCCTCTCGCTTCTTCTGGAGTTCTTCTTCTTGTGTCTTGATTTCTTTATCGAGCTGAGCCAAGTAAGCCTGAATACTGCCGATTAGTTCACCGATGTTCTTTGGGACAGGTTCTGAAAATACCCCTTTCTCGTTCCTGGGATGAGAATCACCAGAACCGAGATAATCGAACATTTCCCCGATCTTGCTCATTGTGGTATCGCTGATTAGAACTTCGGCTCTCTTAGTGCCCGGATTAATCAACCCCCTTTGTTTGAATCGGGTAACGATTGATTGTGAACCGCCGAGTTTCTTAATCAGCAAGTACAGATTGGGGACAGTCGCTCCGTCGATTTCAGATACCGACCCGAGAGTTGCCCAGAACATTTGCGCGGTTTTGCCTTTGAACCTAAACACCTTCCAAACCCGCGGATCGGTAGGGTCTTGAAACCGCCTGAGAAATTCCTGAATTCTCAAAAATCTAGGATGAGCTGCCAAATTGCACCTCCTTAAGGGGCGCCATTATTGAATACTATTTAAGCTTACAAGTCAAATTTACTGATAGTTCGGCGAATCGCGGTAAACGAATTTTTTGAATTTGGACCAGGCGGTTTTGGGTTTTTTGATGACTTGAATGACTTTGCCGTTCACTAAATAGTTATCCATATCGTCGCGGTGGATGAAGATAGGGGAGAAGCTAGCGCTGGATTCGGAAAGGAGGATGATACGCTGATTGTCGCTGTCTTTGAAATAGCGTTTGATGTTGGCCATACCGTCAATGATAGACAGAACGTAATCGCCGTTCCGGACCGAGGTAAAGGTCGGGTCAACGAGAACGTAATCGCCATCCTCAACCGAAAGGCCGTTGATGTTGGCTCGGTTCATGGAATGGCCCGAAGCTTTGATGGCGAAGATGCCTTTTTTCTTGCTTAGTAATTTACCTGAAACTCGGAGATATCCTTGGGCTTCCTGCTCGGCGTAAGCTGCTGCCGGCCCGCAATTTGCGGTGCCCAGGATCGGTATGGCAAGGAGGGAGCTTTTTGGGGTGAGGAGGCCGGGCCGGGTTTTGACCATGACTTTGGCGAGGCGATCCATCTGAATGAGGCCATTTTTCTCAAGCTGAAGAAGGTGGTGTTTGATTTTTTGAGGCGATGTTTCATTGATGTGTTTTCCTATTTCTCGCAAGCTCATCTCGGCGATGTTTTCCTTTCCCGCTAAGGCTAATATTTTTTCCTGGATTGTATGCAATTTTTATTTGGTTAGGTTGTATGCGTCAAGTATATCATTTAGAGTTGTCCACAGTCAATTTGACACTCTTGACGGGAACGGAGACTGTTAATACCTGTATAGGCAAGCCCAATAAAAACAGTATAATGGGAGTACATGAGCGATATTGATGCAATCAAGAAATATGTCCGGGCGGCGAACTATATCTCAGCGGCCCAGATTTATCTAAAGAACAATTATTTGTTGGAACAGAAGCTGGCTTCTGACGACATCAAGCCCCGGCTGCTCGGTCATTGGGGGACTTGTCCGGGAATCAATTTTTTATACGCCAATCTTAATTTTCTTATCAAAAAACATGCCATTGATATGATGTTCGTCCTTGGTCCGGGTCACGGTTTTCCGGCTTTGCAAGCCAACTTGTTCATGGAAGGCACGCTAGAAAAATTCTATTCCCAAGCGACGCCGAATTTGGAAGGTTTAGGCTATATTTCAAGCAATTTCAGCTGGCCCTACGGCTTTCCGAGCCACTCCAATCCGGGGACGCCGGGTGTCATTCTTGAGGGCGGAGAACTGGGTTATTCACTCTCCACTTCCTATGGCGCGGTCCTGGATAATCCCAATCTGATCGTGACCTGTCTGGTCGGCGACGGCGAAGCCGAGACCGGCCCTACGGCGACGGCTTGGCATTTGAATAAATTCGTGGACCCGGCCGTGAACGGAGCGGTTTTGCCGGTGTTGCATTTGAACGGCTATAAGATCTCCGGCCCGACCATTTTTGGCCGGATGTCCAATCGCGAACTCAAATCTTTGTTCTATGGTTACGGCTACGAGCCGATAATCGTAGAAGGAACTGACGCGGTTATTTATGACCGGATGTTTAAGACCCTGGAAGATGCTTATCAAAAAATAAAAGTCATTCAAACCCAAGCCCGAAGCGGTCAGGCGGTCGTTTCACCCCGGTTTCCGATGATAATCATGCGCACGCCCAAAGGCTGGACGGGAATCAAGAAATTAAAAGGCGAAAAAATTGAGGGCAATGCTTTATCGCACCAGGTGGTGGCGCCTTTGGCCAAAACTGACAAAGTAGAATTGCGGGCGCTGGAAAAATGGTTACACACATACAAATTTGAAGAGCTTTTCAGTCCGGCTGACGGTTTGGATAATGAGATTAAATCCGTTATCCCAGACGAAGGGTTAAGGATGGGCTCCAACAAGCACACGTTTGGCGGGGAAGCAACCAAAAATTTATTATTGCCGAAAGTAGAGGAGTTCACCGAGGACGCTTCTGTGCCGGGCACAATCGGTTCTAGCAGTATGGTCCGAACCGGATTATATTTAAACGAAGTTTTCAAACTCAACAAAAATAACTTTCGATTATTCTCGCCGGACGAGACTTATTCCAATAAACTGCAGGCCGTTTTCCAGACGACGACCCGGGCTTTCACTTGGCCGATAAAAGAATGGGACAAAGACATGACGCCATCGGGTCGGGTGGTGGAAATGTTGAGTGAGCATTCCTTGCAGGGACTGATGCAAGGCTATGCTCTCACGGGCCGGTACGGCATCTTTGCGACTTATGAAGCTTTTGTGCAGATCGTCTCCAGTATGGTGGACCAATATGCCAAGTTTTTAAAGCAATCTCGGGAACATTCTTGGCGAGGTGACATACCGTCTATAAACTACATTTTAACCTCCTCCGGCTGGCGTCAGGAACACAATGGCTTTTCTCATCAAAACCCAGGTTTTATCAGCGATATTCTTCAGAAATACGGTTCTTTTGCTCATGTTTATTTCCCACCAGACGGCAATACAACTCTGGCTGTTTTGGAGAAGTGTTTGGTATCTAAAAATAGTATCAATCTGATTGTTGCCGGCAAAACACTGGAACCCCGCTGGTTAACGCCGGAGTTGGCCGCCAGACAGCTGGAACAAGGAATGATGGTCTGGGATTTTGCGAGCGAAGATACCCCCGATATCGTCTTTGGCGCGGCCGGAGATTATCTGACCAAAGAAGTCTTGGCAGCGATGGACGCCATTAAATCAGAAACGCCGGAAGTACGGATGCGGTTCGTGAGCGTGATGGAGCTGACTTCCGCCGGTTTAGGTAATCAGGAATGTAAAACACCATTGAGCTTTGATGAACTGTTTACCCACGACAAGCCGGTCATCTTTAATTTCCACGGCTATCCGCAGTCGTTGAAACAAGCCTTGTTCAACACCGGCGAAAAGAGCGGGCGTTTCTCCGTTCACGGTTATATTGAGAACGGTTCCACGACCACGCCTTTTGACATGCATATTCGCAATGAGACCAGCCGTTATCATTTAATAATTGAAGCTTACGAAAAATTAGCCAAGAGCCAAGTTGTAGAACGGGGGACAGCCGAAGCTATCATTGCGAAATATAAATTAAAAATTCAGGAACACGGCGAATTTATTCGCAAGCACGGCGTGGACCCTGATGAAATAGAACAATGGCAATGGAAAAGAAATATGTAGTTATTAATATTGGCAGCGCTTCCAAAAAATACGGACTCTACGGTGAGGCCGAGCTTTGCGGCGTGCATATGGAGAAAACCAGCGATGGCTATTTGGGGACGGTAACTATCGGCAATGAAAAACAAGAGGTGGCTATCACGGCGGACGATTATGATAATGCCGGCGCGTATTTAATGCGCCTAGCCGGAGAAAAAAATCTGGCTCAAATAAGCGACATTACCAAGATTGGTATTCGGATAGTGGCGCCGGGTAAATTCTTCCAGGAAGATAAAGTTATTGATGATAATTATATCGCGGCACTAACCGCTGACCGGGAAATGGCCCCGCTTCATATCGGTCCGATATTGGAAGAAATAGAAAAAATAAGAAACTGGGCCAATGGCATTCCGCTTTGGGGTATTTCCGACAGCGCTTTTTATAAGGACATGCCGGTCGAAGCTAAGCTCTATGGCTTATCAAAAGAACTGGCCTCGGAGTATGGCATTTACCGGTATGGCTATCACGGAATTTCAATGAGCTCGGTGATTGATATTATTCAAAAAATGCAGGGCAGTGTGCCGGATAAAATGATTATTTGCCACCTAGGCAGCGGGTCCAGTATTACTGCCGTAAAGAACGGGAAACCACTGGATACCTCCATGGGTTTTACACCACTGGAAGGCGTGCCCATGGGCACGCGCGTGGGGAACATTGATGCGGCGGCAGTGTTGTATCTTTTGAAGAAAGGCGGCTTTGACGCCAGTACGTTGGAGACAATGCTCTACCGAAAATCTGGCTTGTTTGGTTTGAGCGGGAAGACGCCATTCGTCAAAGAATTAATTGACTTAGAAAAAACGGGAGACGCTTCGGCGGGGGAGGCACTGGCCGTTTTTGCTAGGTCGGTCAGAAAATTTATTGGGGCTTATGCCGCGCTTCTGGGCGGTCTGGATTGTCTCGTCTTTACGGCTACTATCGGCCAACGTTCTGATTATATACGCGCTAAGATTTGCGCTGATTTTGAATATCTGGGCATGGTTCTTGATAGTGCTAAAAATACAGCTATGATTAGCACCAACGGATTTATCCAATCAGACAATAGTCAGACTAAAATTGCAGTGGTGGTTACGGAAGAAATGACGGAGATGGTCAAACGGTGCGCCTAGTGGCTATATACACCATAAGTGATTAGTGCTATAATTCATCCAAGCAAAACACTTATTTCTAAAGAAGAGTTGTCGACTTCCTCAATACTTAAATTTGCGAAACAAACATTAACTATAAATCTATGAGTCAAGGTACAATCAAACGATTGGTGACAGACAAAGGATTCGGCTTCATCACTCCTGATGACAAAGCTGAATTGCCTGCAGGCAAAGAAGATTTGTTCTTCCATACGACAGCTGTCGTTGGAGGCACAATCGATGCTCTTAAAGAAGGTCAGAGAGTTTCCTACACAGTAGGCGATGGCCCCAAGGGTCCTCAGGCGACCGAAGTCAAAGGCGAGTAACGCCAATCAAAAACCGCCCCGATTAATCGGGGCGGTTTTTGATTGTTGTGGACAACAATCTGTACAGATTTTATTCAGAGTTCTACTATTAAAGTAGTAAATACTGAACATGGTTCAATACGGAGTCAATCAACGCAAAAATCTGGCCATGTCCCTCCGTCGAGGCGGGTATTCATACTCGGAAATTCAGAAATTCGTAGCCGTACCCAAAGCGACGCTGTCCTATTGGTTTAAGGATATAAAATTATCGGAAGCCCAGCTGTCCCGACTCCAAAAAAAGCGAAACGAAGCTATTCAGCAGGGGACTCTAGTGAGATCAAAGCGAGTTAATGAGACCATAGAGAAGATTGAAAAAACTTCGGCCAAAGATATCAAAGATATCTCTAAAAGAGAATTGTGGCTGATGGGGATTATGCTCTATTGGCGGGAACGAGTTAGTGACCGAGATGTAAAAAAAGGAGTTAAATTTACCAGTTCGGATCCGTATCTAGTCAGGCTGTTTTTGAAGTGGCTAATGGAGGTTGGTCAGCTTGGAGAATCGGATGTTTTGTGCGATATTTTTGTTGATGATGACAAGAAAAAAACCATCGCTTATTGGTCGGAAGTGACCGGTTTTCCACAAGCCATGTTTACCCGGATTTACATCCAAAAGGCTAAAAAAAAGAGGAAGAAAAGAAAGGTTAAAAAAGCCGAATTTGGCCTTCTAAGAATCAGGGTCAAAGCCAGTTCCATGCTGGCTAGGCAGTTGTCAGGCTGGATAAAGGCTATCCAGAATAAAATCTAGTAAACATTACTAATAATTTTATAATCCTTATCAAGGTTTTTGCAGAAACACATGGCAATCTTGATACGTACTCATAAGAGGAATATAATTCATTTATATATGAAAAAGGTCCTAATATCGGTTGTGATTGTTTTGGTGATTATTGTCACTGCGATTTTAATGATGACTAAATACGCTACGGCCCCGGAGAACACTTCGGTTTCGCCCTCGCCCTCGGCTCAACAATAAAATGAAACTACCCCTTTCGCACATTGCAAAATTATTCATTCCGTTGGCCTTCATTATGACCGTGATGGCCGGGCTGGTTTACCTGACCGTTCAGCAAAATTTTAGAATGAATGCGAATGACCCCCAAATCCAAATTGCGGAAGATCTTGCAACTCAATTATCGGCCGGCGCACCCGTTAATCCAAACAGTCTCACGGCCAGCATCGATATCTCCAAGAGCCTTTCGACCTTCGTTCTTATTTATGATGATGCCGGGAAAATCATCACTGGTTCAGGTAAATTGAATGGTCAATTTCCAACCATGCCAGCAGGAGTCTTAGACTATACCAGGACAGTCGGCGAAGACAGACTTAGCTGGCAACCTCAAACTGACGTGAGAGTTGCGTTAGTGGTTATCAAGTACAACGGACCCAATCCTGGATTCGTGGCTGTTGGGCGTTCTCTTCGAGAAGTTGAACAACGAGAGGCAATGCTAGGCTGGCAAGTATTGGCCGGATGGTTAGCGGGTATCGTTGGTCTGTTTGTCCTGTTGACCGGCAGGGAGATTATGTTTTCTAAGTTTTCTCGCCAAGAAAATATTCCATCTGACCTTAATGATTACCATTGATGATTTTAAAAAAGTAGAAATGAAAATTGGCCGTGTTTTAAGCGCGGAACCAATTGAGGGTTCGGATAAATTATTAAAGCTTCAAGTTGACTTGGGTTCTGAACAGCGTCAGATCTTGTCGGGCATCGCCAAACACTATCAGCCGAGTGATTTGGTGGGCCGTCAGATTGTTATTATTACCAATCTGGAACCGCGGGTAATGATGGGTTTAGAAAGCCAGGGCATGGTCCTGGCGGCGGGGGACGGGGAAGTTGTTTCCCTGCTTGCGCCCGACCCCGACAAAGATCTGCCTGCGGGGTCGGGGGTCAGGTAGTAGTATTTTTATTCTAATTTGCTAAGCTTAAATAAATCAATTAAAAACAAAATATATGGATACTCATTCAGAAATTAGCCGTTCTGCACCAAGAGATGTGTTCCTGTATCTCTTGAGTCTGATAACCCTGGTTATGACCGCGGTTAGTTTTGGAGCGCTTGTTTACCAATTCATTGATCTTAAATTTCCGGATGTCCTGCAATATGGCTCGATAACGCCGAGCATTAATTTCAGTTTGATTCGGGTCGCTCTTTCCGTTTTGGTGGTCGCGTTTCCGGTATTTTTCTGGGTTAGTCGGACTTTACATAAGGATGTTATCTCTGAACCGTCAAAACGCGATCTTCGTGTCCGGCGCTGGCTGCTCTACTTTACGGTTTTCGTCGCAGGGTTAGTGGTCATCGGCGATCTTATTTCCTTGATTCAGAGTTACTTGAACGGCGATTTGACCACCGCGTTCATTTTGAAAGTTCTGATTATCTTTTTCATTGCCGGTTCAACGTTGTTCTATTATCTTTCGGAATTACGCGACCGAGTTTATCCGCGCAAGGCGTTTCAGATGATTATTATCGGTATCGTGGTACTGTCGCTTGGATATGGATTCTATGTAGCCGGTTCTCCTCAAAGTCAGCGTTTAGTTAGATTTGACGAAACAAAAACAAACAATCTCCAGATCATTCAAGACCGGCTGGTCTATTATTGGCAACAAAAGGGTTCTCTGCCGGCCAGTCTTAATAGTTTGAACGACCCAATTTCCGGTTTCAGCGTACCCGTTGATCCCCAAAACAATCAGCCATTCAGTTATACATTGACTGGCCCGCGGGCTTTCCGATTGTGCGCGGTATTCAATCTGGAAAATAAAAGTTCAGCGACTACGCCGGCGGTTGGATATTCTTTTAACAATTGGCTGCATGGCACTGGTGAGGTTTGTTTTGATCGAACTATTGACCAAGCGTTATATCCCGTAAACCCCAAAGGATTACCGACACCAGTTCCTGTCCGGTAATTAGGATTGACTCTATAAATTATGAAAAATATTTTCATGTATGTAATTGTGATTGCGATATTAGCTGTTGGGGTTTGGTTGTTTGCGCGAAAAGGGAGCAGTGGTTCTAATCTATACGAATCTTCTCCGTCAGCTTCGCCGACGACAGCAGTAGATGGATCGGCAACCCCAACTGTTAGCCCAGCCAGTGAAATTATAACTACTGCTTCCGGTCTTCAATATCAGGACCAAGTTATAGGAACTGGCCCACTGGCTAAAGCCGGGCAAACTGTCAGTGTTCAATATACCGGCACTCTGACCGATGGCACAAAATTTGATAGCTCATACGACAGAAAGGAAGCATTTAGTTTTAAACTCGGCACCGGGCAAGTTATTAAAGGCTGGGATGAAGGCGTGGCGGGCATGAAAGTTGGCGGCAAACGCATTTTGGCTATTCCGCCAGCGCTTGGTTATGGAGCTCAAGCTAATGGTCCTATTCCAGCAAATTCAACTTTGATTTTTGAAGTAGAATTAGTGGCTGTGGAGTAGGGGATTTTATTTTCTAATATTATTCTCAAAAGAAAAATCGCCTAACCAGGCGATTTTTCTTGGGCGGATTTTCCTAGTAGATCTTTTAATTTTACGACATATGTAAACCTTAATAGGTTGTGGATAACTTTTTTGGAAAAGGGCAGGGGAGATGATAATAAAATGTTCCGCAATGATTTTTTATAAGCACAGATAACTTCTGATAACCGGCCTTTAACCGAGTATATTTAATTATTCTCATAAAATTATTTTTGGCAAAAAAGGCGATTATCACTCCCCTGTTTCCCCCATTGTCATTTGTTTCTTTTTTAGGTACAAAGAATTCACTCATACCGGATGACTATTGAACGACTAAAACCATTTGTCAGGACTATGACTTCCCTATTCCAAGCCCAACAATCCGTGGCCGATTTGTTTTTTAAAAATAGATTAAACAAAGAGATTGAGACTGTATTGGAGAAGTATATTAAATTCCAGGCTCGCCTATCTGAAGAAGTTAAGCTGGAATTTGTCAAAAGTTTAAAAGATCTGGAGAAAGTTCTGCAAGAAATTGCTTATTTAGAGAAAGGCGATGCCATTCAACTTGCCCTTTCTCATGAACAAGTTCTTCAATATTTGCATAATTTCCTCCGAGAGATAAGAAATAAAAAACAGGAATCAGCTGAAACTGAAGTTGCCATTAAGCCGATTGAATCTGTCCCACGCCAGCAAGTTATTATCCAGCCTTCAGCCGCGCGACCAGTTCAGAAACTCCACAAAATCAGAAAAAATTTGAACGAAACACAAGAAAAGATTTTGGAATTTGTTCGTCGAGTCCCTGATCGCCGGACAAAAGATGTCATCAACCAGTTTAGTGCTTTGTCTCAGCGAACGATAAAACGTGGGTTAAAAGAATTAAACAAAGAAGGGAGGATTATTAAAAGAATTGAAAGCGGAGCGGTGTATTATTCAGCAGTATAAAGTTTGAGGTTCCAAGCCTGCCATGAATCGGGTTGCACACGATCATTATCCCTCCTTGATTGGGTACAGCCCTATTTAATAAAAGAGAAGAATCTTTTATTATGAATCATGGCAGGCTTGGAATCTTAACTCATGTTAAGCGAACTCCGAAATAAGCTAATACTCACCGGGTCTCTATTGGCGGTTTTTACCTTTACTTTAATTTTCAGTTATGGGCCAGGCTATGGCGGGAATCTTTTGGCATTTTTAGGGAATGATGCAAAAATTTATTCCAAAATGTCACCTAGTGACACGGTGACACCTATGGTGACACCAAAAAAAGTGGTGACACCAAATAATGTCACCACTATCACCTCAGTGTCACCAACTTTGTCACCAGACTTCAATGATTATGGAGACGTTATATATTCAACGGAGAACGCTAAATCTTCAGTGTCACCAATTCAACCTAATGTTCCAACTTTGTCACCAGCTCCATCGGTAACTCAAATAATGTCACCAACTTCTCCAGTGATTCAATCAATGTCCCCTCAATCAACAGCGTCACCGTCTTCCGCCGCAGTTACTTCGCCGTCTCAATTGCCAATTGGTTTATCTTCGTCGGGAACCCCAATCCCTATCTCTTCACAATCTGATAGGATAAATATTAATACCGCCAGTCTGGAAGAACTTGATAAAATCCCGGAGGTGGGGTTAGTTATTGGCCAACGCATTATTGACTATAGAACTACCATAGGTTTATTCCAAAAAATAGAGGATATTATGGGGGTAAAAGGCATTAAAGACGCGACGTTCCAGAAAATGAAAGATAAAATAACGGTAGGACCTTGATTTATCCACAATTTAGCTCTTGTTTGCTTTTTTAAACAGGATACAATTAGTTTCAAGAGTTATATTGGGATGGGTCCCAGATTAGGTTAAGGTCAGCAAAAATATAGAGATATATTGACTTTTTGGGGCAGGTACGCTAATATTAACAAGCATTTGACTAGGCAATAATAAGCAAGCAAAACAGCCAAAATCTATGTAACATAATCCATAAATTTATAGAAAATAACCTTGGTTGGTTATTTTTGGGTTATATGAGCTTCCTACCTTTGGACATCCCCTGCAGCTAGTGATATCTAAAGGCAGAAAGCCCAGGAGTGAACATTGAAAACCAGGTGAAAAGAAATGAATGTATAAGATAAGAAAGTGGTTAAATTTCCTATTTAAGATTGCGTTAGCAGTAGAAGTTTCTTAATTGCTTGGTCGAGAAAAAGCATAAGAAGTTTTTACAATGAAGATAGTTGTGGTTGATTTCGTTTCGTATAGTAATTAAAATCCTGTTCTGTGTTTATAAAGTACCCTCGCTTTGGCGATCGGCACTGGAACCACAAAACAGATGTAAATAGTAAAAATAAAATGTCTAATTCTTTAAATGGAGTTCGACCGGCTTTTACAAAAACCGTGTCGGCTCTAACTTCGATAGCGACTTTATTGACGCTATCGGGAACTGCCTATCTCGCGCCTTTGGCTGCGAGCGCGGCTGTTCCATCAGACTATGGCCTTACAGAAGGCAATACGATTAGCGCTTCGGGCACAAATGACCCGGATGTCTATATCGTCAACGAACTGGGTTACAAGAGATTGTTCTTGAATCCGGTCATCTTTAGTTTCTACGGCCACCTCGGCGGTTTCGCGAGTGTTAAAAGCGTCACTGCGGCTGCTCGCGACGCATTCCCGACTTCCGGTTTATTCCGCCTTGATGGGGATACTAAAGTTTATGGAGTAGAATCAACTGGTGAAGATACAGCCGTGTTGCACTGGGTTAATACCACAGGCGCGCAGGCGGTAGCTGATGATCCGAATTTCTTCAAGAAAGTATTCGTCATCAACCAGAATGAATTCAATTGGTACACCAAAGGTTCTGACTATACTTCGGTAAATCAGATTCCGGTTTACTCCCGCGTTCCGGGAGCAACCCCAGTTCCAAGCGGTGCTGTTAGCGCTTCGTTATCTTCCGATAACCCAGCTTCCAGCACGTTGGTCCAGGGACAAGCTTCTGCTGACCTTCTCCATGTCCAGTTCACTGGCAGTGGCACGGTTACTAAAGTTGTCTTGAAGCGCTTAGGTGTTTCCGCTGATGCTACATTAACGAATGTCTATCTCTACGATGGCGCAAAGCGTTTAACTGATTCTGCTACTGTTTCGGCCGGGACTGTTACTTTCAACGACTCACTTGGGTTGTTCACAGTAAATGGTTCCAAGGTCATCTCAGTCAAATCAGATATTCTTAGCACGGCTTCCGGTGAAACTGTTGGAGTCCAGATGACGTCTTATACGTCTGCTGGTGTTGAATCCAGCACGTTGTTGACAGGAAATCTCTTCAACATCGCTTCAGCGACATTGGCAACGGTTACTCTCGCTGCCGATGCTTCTATCAGTCCAACCACGAACACAGCTCTTGATCCAGGTAGTGATGTTGTCGTTTGGCAGGATACTGCCACTATCGGCACTCGCGCCGTTTCTCTAAGAAGTGTTCAGTTCCGAGTTATTGGTTCAGTAAATGTCGGAGACCTTCAAAATTTCCGTCTTTATGTAGATGGAGTACAGAAGGGTTCAGCTCAGGCTCAGACTGATGCCAATGGTTATGTTATTTTTGACTTGACCGGTGCTCCAGTTAATCTAGAGACTGGCGGACGTGTTTTGAAAGTCTTAGCGGATGTTGTCGGTGGTTCTAGTAAGAACTTCACGGTTTCTATCCGTCAGGCTCCGGACATCTCTACAGTTGACTCTCAATACAATGCTGGAGTTCTGGCTACCCAGACGGGAAGTTTCCCGGCTGAAGCTGGTCAACAAACCATCACTCAGGGTACTTTAACTATCACCAAAACTACGGATTCTCCGGCTGGCGATGTGGTTAAAGATGCTTCTGGTGTAACTCTCGCCCGCTTTGAATTCAAAGCGAACGGAGAAAGAGTAAAGGTTGAGAACCTCAGAGTGAGTAACACTTCTGCTCCTAACCTTGCTCTTCGAAATGGTGCTTTGTTTGCTGATGGCGTCCAGATTGGTTCCACTGCAACCATTTGGAACGATGTCGCTGCTACTGCATCCAGCAGTACGGCTTACACTGAATTTAGCCTTGGTTCTTCATTGATTGTTACTCCGGGTACAACGAGAATTGTTGAAATCCGAGCTGACATCTATGATGCCAGTGGTACTAATAACACCACCGTTGAACAGACCATTACAGCTAATCTTGCTGCTGGTTCATCCAATGTCCAGCGTTTAGTTTCCTTGAACTACTTCAGTTCGTCTGCTGTTGCCGGCAATGCCGTAACAGTCAAGACCGGTTCGTTTAGTGGTACTAAGTATACTGGCTATGCAAACCAATCAGTAGTTACTCCAAAACAACAGTTCAAGCTTGGCCACTTTAACTTGACGGCCGCTTCTTCTGAGAACATCAACGTCAACACGATTGTCGTTGACTTCGATGGTTCAAATGACGGTGCGATTGCCTCCAAGACGAACAATGTCTACATTGTGGTTAAGAATGATGCTGGTTCATCGATTTATACCTCTCCGGTTAAATCCACGGTATCTTCTACGGCCAGCTCGTCCTTCTCGGTCAACTTCACCATTCCGGTGAACAAGACTTATCAGGTTGAAGTCTGGGGTAATTTAGACACAGTGAGTCTCTCAACGGCGACTAAAACATTCATTACCCACTTGCTTGCCTCTGGTATAACAGCCAATTCCAGTACAACCGCAACAACCACTGTCGCTGTTGGACAAACTATCACGGCTAGTAGTGGTGCCTTGAATGTGACTACGGCTTCGTATCCGGCTGCTGCCCTTCGCGCTGGTGGCACTACGGCCACGACCTACGCCTTTGGTCTCCAACCACAGTTTGATGACTTCACACTTAATGAAGTCTACGTTGATATCGCTAGCGGTTCCCTCGGTGTCGGTATGGCTTCCTCAACAGGAGCTGTCGCCACTCTCTACTTAAGAGATGGTTCCAACACCCTTGGTTCAGCCGTTATCAACGGTACAACTGGCTCAGCTTCATTTACTGGTTTGAACTACCCGCTTACCCAATTGGGTGGCACGAAGACCTTAACGGTTGACGTACTGTTCTCTAATGTGGGTATTGGCGGTAATGATACTGATGCTAATGTCACGATGCGTTTGGATGGTTTGAAATACCGCTCTTCTGGTGGTACCATCACCACGACCAACGGTCGCGCTCCGTCAACCAACACTGGCAACCCGAACATGGTTGTTAAGGCTTACCCAACAGTCTCCAATGTCTCCTTGCCATCGTCAGTCTTGACGTCTGGTGCTGAAAACACCCTGGCTAAGGTATCAATTGGTAGTGTTGGTGGAACCGTCGGATTGTACCGTATCGTCTGGACAGTTAACGTTGCGGCCGGTGGTCCTATGATTGCCTCCGCTTCCAACTTCCAGCTATACGAGAACGGAACTAATGTGACTACATCACTCGGTTCGTTCTCAACAGCCAGCTACAACTTCAACAAGACGACTGGTGGAGTAGGACAAGTGGCGTACACGTTCACCGCTGAACGCCCAGTTGCTACTTCCGGTACGACTTATGAGTTGCGAGCTACTGTTACTGGTACTTTGACGGCAGGACAAACTATCAGCACAAAGATTGCTAACCCGATGTCAACCCTAGTCTTAGGTGCTGTCTCGGATAATGCAACCGATGTCGCTGGTACGTTAGGAGCCTCCTCGGCCAGTCTCGTCTGGACAGATCAATCAGCCGTCAGTCACTCGCTTATCACGAATGACTGGATGAATGATTACTTGGTCCAAACGTTGAATGTGTCGCAGGCTTTGACTAAGTAACCTAGTTACTTAGCTAAAACCAAAAACCCCCTTTCGGGGGTTTTTGGTTACGACTGTTCACGGTCACAGAATATTTGTTATACTGTGAATATGAATAAATATTCAGGGGCACTTATTTTATCGGTGGGTATGATAGTTGGGCTTTTGGGGTCGGCATCCGCGCAAGACGAACCGGTATTGACCGCGGCATTGGACAATCAGGTACCAATAGAGGCCAAAACAATATCGGCCGGCGCTCAAAATATTGATGTCGCGAGAATCACTTTAACTGCCTCGGTTCACGATGTAACGCTAGATGGCGTCTATTTGGCGACGGATGTTCCGGGTGGTTTGAGTAATTTTACCAATCTGTGGGTATACGATACCTACGACAATTCTTTGCTTGGTACTTATTCAAACCAGAATGGTAATCCTATCCAAATAAGAAGCTCTACGGGAGAACGAATCATTGTGGCTAATAATGGCATATCTAAGACGTTTTTAATAAGAGCGAGTCTTTCGCTTGCAGCAGCTGGCAATGTCCGTGTCGGTTTCAGCGGATTTATTTATCCGAGTTTGGCTACGCCAACTTTGGTCGGTATTCCGGTATATGGCAACGTGATGACTTTGCCGGGAATTGTATCTACACCTACACCCACCCCAAGCCTTTCGCCGACACCGACACCTTCCGCAAGTATCCAACCCGCAGCAACTCCTACTTTATTAATTACTCCTAGTTCTCTTGGGTTTACCAATTTAACTGCTCTTGGTCTGAAGGAAGGAGATACTACCAGCGCAATTAGTTCAAATGACCCAGACATTTACATTGTTAACAGTTGGGGGTATAAAAGATTATTCTTAAATCCGGTTATTTTCGGTTTTTATGGCCATTTGGGCGGATTCGCCAAGGTTAAAAATATCACATCTCAAACTAATAGCTTATTTGTAACCTCCGGCCTTTTCAGGAACTGTGAAACCAATGACCCCAAAGTATATGGTGTAGAAACAACCGGCGAAGATACAGGTAAATTGCACTGGGTAAATACGTCAGGCGAACAAGCTGTCCGAGATGACCCCGACTTCTTCAAAAAAGTTTTCTGCATAAATTCCAATGAATTCAATTGGTATCCCAAGGGTTCTGATTATACTTCGGTCAATCAAATCTCTTCTTATATCCGCTAAAATGAAAACATTAAAAAAATCTTACATTTATATGATAGTGGCTGGTTTGGTTATTTGCGGCACGGTTATTATCTGGGCAGAAAGGACAGACAAGCCAGATGGCAACCTTGAAATCCCGAATCCATTAGGTCTGGCATCAACGCCTACTCTGTCACCGACATTAACGGTAAGTCCAACCCCGACACCAACAAAAAGCAGTCCGAAATCGTCCCCTGGCATTGTTGTGAGTGGGGCAGGAAGTTATACGGATTGGGTTAAATGGCTTGAGCCTCGAAATCAGCGTCTGGTCTTAGGAAAAGATTGCGAGGAAATAGTGCCGTCGCAAGTTGATTATCCCAATAATACAGAAATAATGCTTGATAACACCTTCTCAATTACCCCTCGAATTCTAAAAATAGGTGACCGCGAATATTCTCTCAGGGCTAGGGACTGGATGATTACCACTCTCCATAGCGATACCCTTCCCGCCCGATTGCCAATCTTCTGTGGAAACATGGAATTAGGCCAACTTGACCTATTGGCCAAATAAAAATTTAAATCAAACACAAAACTCCCTTAAAAAAGGGGTTTTGTGTTGATGGAATACCTGTTTAGCCCTTGTTATACTACAAACATGAATCACGCGACTAGAAAAATAATCATTGCGCTGGCAAGTATCGGAATTATTGTCTTTGCTTTTAATCTAAACAACGTCTTATTTTGGGATGATGCCGATTGGATTCTCAATAACTTTTCGATTCAAACCTTAACCTGGGAGAATATTAAGTTTATTTTCGGCAATAATTCTTTGGCTGGTATCGGCCAGGTCTCAAATTATTATCGGCCATTTTTATTCCTGACTTTCATGGCAAATTATTTGATTGTCGGTCCGAACCCAATCCTATATCATATTGTTTCAAATAGCATTCATATCCTTAATGCCTGTTTAATTTCTTATTTGTTGGTTCGATGGCTCCGGTCTTATCGGATAGCATTTTTAGCGGCGTTGTTATTTCTTATTCATCCGCTTCAAACGGAAGCGGTGACTTATATTTCAGGACGAGGTGACCCGCTTTCTGTTTTCTTCATTTTGGCCGGCATCGCGCTTTATTTAAAAAAATACCGCTGGTGGTCATACGGAGCGGCCATTCTGGCGATTTTGTCGCGAGAAACGGCAGTACTGTTTCCTGCTTATTTGGGAGTGGCTTTAATGGCTTTTGAATACTATGGTTTGATTTGGGAACGATTTAAAAAAGCCTTTATCAATACCCTGCCTTTTATTGGAATTTCCGCTATTTACGGCCTCCTTCGGCTGACAGTTCTTAATTTTCAGAACACTTTAAATTTTTACCAACAACAGAATATTTACAGCGAACATCTCGCTTATCGGATCTATACTTTTTTTCATGCGTTCATGGTTTATATCCAGCTTGCTTTCTGGCCGGTAGGATTGCATATGGACAGAGATATTCCGGTCAGCATAAATATTACAGACCTTTGGACATGGCTCGGCATGCTGATAATTTTGGGGTTAGCCGGTTTACTCATTGTTTTTTACCGCCGGTCCGATAAGACCGCTTTCAATGTCTGGTTTTTCGGTACAGGTATATTTTTTATTAACCTATTGCCGACTTCGGGGATTGTGCCAATCAATGCCCGCATCTATGAACATTGGCTCTATTTTTCGCTTTTCGGCTTATTCACGATTGCTGTCTGGTATTTGGATAAATTTTGGCAAATCTTTGAACGGAAATGGTCTTCGTGGCAGCCAATTTTAGTTATCTTGCTGGTGATCTATTGTTTGTTTTTAGGGGTTCAAACTATCCGGCGCAATCTTCTTTGGGGTGATACCGAACAATTTTATTTAAATATATTGTATTACGAACCGAATGATGTCCGGGTTTTAAATAATCTCGGCAATTGGTATTCCGATCATGGCCAGAATATTTTGGCCGGTCCGCTCTATGAACGGGCCATCAATACCGATCCATTACAGCCGGCTCCCTATTATAATCTTGGCAATATCGCCTATGATAATGGGCAATTAGACCAAGCCGAAGCGCTATATAAAAAAGCTATTACCATTGATCCGATGTTCCATTATGCCTATAGTAATCTGGCCCAGGTATATATCAATAAAAACGAATTAAACCAAGCTCTTAACGCTCTTCAGCAACTTCAAAAAATATATCCCACAAGCCAAAACAAAAACAATATTGAGATGCTAGAGAAAATAATAAACGGCAAAGATTAAAAAAAAGTAACTTAGAGAAACTTTTCTATCTGATGGATAGTGGTGTCTATATTAAAGGCGAACAGAACACGCTGATGAGCTTGGATGCCCATTTCTTGGGCGCGGGGATTGTTATCCAGAAGCGATGCGACCCGTTCCGAAATCTGTCCAGCATTTCTTGGTTCAACGATATAACCGCTTATACCTTCTTCTATTATTTCGGGGACGGCGCCAACTTTGGTGGCAATGACCGGTAATTTGGCCGCCATGGCCTCTAGAATGGCCCAAGGAAAGCCTTCTTTGACCGAAGGGAGGACGAACAGGTCAAAAGCTTTCAGGTATCTATTGGCTTGTTCTATGCGTCCAGCAAGGATAACTTTCTCTTCCAGTCCTTTGTTTTTGATGAGTTTTTTTAGGCTCGCTCGTTCTTCTCCGTCTCCGATAATGCACCAGACCGTATCTTCTCGGCCGGTTCTTTGGGCGGCTTCAACGAGGTATTCTAATCCTTTAGAGGGATAAAAATTGGCAATCGTGCCAATAACTTTTTTTGACAAGGGGAGTCCCAATTTTGAACGGGCTTCGTCTTTTTCCAGGAAGTCTATCTTATAAGGATCAAGGCCGTTATGGACCAGAACAATATTCTGTCGAGGTTTGATACCTATCTCTTTGGCTTGGGCTAGGTCATGAGCGTTGTTGACGATGATGACATCTTTCCAAGGGGCGCTGGTTTTCTCAAGCATTCGCCATAAAGATTTTTTCCATTCTGGCCACGGGTCATTGAATGTCCAGCCGCCAATGCGATAAATAACCTTCGGTCTCGGCCGGCAGGACTTAGCGGCCCAAGCGCCGATAAAACCAGCCTTGGAACTATTCAGGAAAAGAGTATCGGGTTTGAATTTTTGGATGCGTTTTTTAATTTGGCCAATGGCTCGCAAGTCGTTAAAAGGGCTAGGGTCGCGTTTGAGGGCGGAGAGGGTAGTGACATTGATGCCTAAATTAGACAGGGCTTGAGTGAATAAACCGCCACCATCGGTTCCAACCGCCACTTCAATCTCATAAGCATCTTTTTCTGCTTGCTTAATAAATTGAAGAATAAACTCTTGAGCCCCGCCAAGTTCCGATTGAGTAATAACAAAGAGGGCCCGCTTTTTGGGGATTGAAGGGATGCCGCCAAAGGCATTGATAGGAGCGTCCATTTATGTTAAAATATTAGCACATATGCAGGAAAAATCAACAGAAATCCTCGGCCGGCTAAAGCACGGCCAGGAGACCATTCCGAGAAGAATTTTAATACTGACCACCGCCTATCTGCCCCAAATGGGCGGTTCGGAACTGGCTATAAAGAATATTACCGACCGATTGCCCGAATTTGATTTTGACCTGATTACCTCCAGATTTTCACCGGATATCTCCTCGTTTGAAAAGATCGGCAATGTTAATGTTTATCGTGTCGGTAATTCTCTGAGCCGGTCTTTCTTTTTGTTGCCCAAGAATTTTTTACCGGTGGCGGTGTTTTTAAAAGCTCGCCAATTAATGTTCAAGAATGGCGCATATAATCTCATCCATGCTTTTCAGGCCTCGCAGGCGGCAGGCGGAGGCTGGCTTCTAAAATTGTTTTATCCCCAAATCCCGTTCTTGGTTACGGTTCAGGAAGGAAAAGTTTTATCAAACCAATCTTGGCTCACAAGAGTTTTTAGGCGCTTGATCTTTAAGAAAGCCGATCGAGCCACCGCTATTAGCAATTATCTGGCGGAATATATTACCTCTCAAAATAAAAATCTGTCGGTGGCAGTAATCCCCAATGGTGTAAGTTTGCATAAATTCGCTATGAATAATCAGGAATTGGAAAATAACTACACAATCATTACCGTCTCACGGCTGGTAGAAAAAAATGGCGTTAAAGATTTGATTGAAGCGATGGCAATAGTCGTGAAAAAGTTCAACGATGCCAAGCTGCTAATCATTGGCGATGGTGAGCAGAAAGAGGAATTAATCAAAAGATCAAAATCTTTGGGTTTAGAAAATAATATCAAATTTTTGGGCGAGATTCCTCATGACCAACTGCCAGAATATTTGTCGAAAGCGGGGGTCTTTGTCCGCCCGTCCTTGTCAGAAGGGCTAGGCGTCGCCTTTTTGGAAGCAATGGCTTCGGGAGTGGCGATAATCGGCACGCCAGTCGGGGGTATACCCGATTTTTTGAAAGACAGAGAAACGGGTTTGTTTTGTGAGCCTGAAAATCCTCAAGATATTGCCAATAAGATAGTGGAAATTATTGACAATAAAGACTTTAGACAAAAACTAATTAAGAACGCCAGGAAATTAGTGGAAGAGAAGTATGATTGGGATAATATTGCGATAGAATTTAAAAAAATCTATGGCTAATAAGGGTATTATTATTGCGACCGGTATTTTCTCACCTGATATCGGCGGGCCGGCTTCATATGCCCAAACAGTAGCGACCCGTCTGGCTGAATCCGAAAAAGTTATCGTGGTTACCTATTCTTCAGTTTGGAATTCGCCAAGCGACCGCGAATTGCCTTTTAAAATCGTTCGAGTATGGGCGGGCTGGCCCAAAGGAATCAAGCATGCTCTGTATTTCGTAAAAATGCTCAAGTATATTCGCAATGCCAGAGTAATGTTTGCCCTCAATGCGGTCAGCGCCGGCCTACCCGCCCGACTGGCCGCCCGCCTGTTTAAAAAGAAATTCGTAGTAAAGATCGTCGGCGATGCGGCTTGGGAACGAGCAATCGGAAGCAGTAAAACTCCCCTATTGCTCAATGATTTTCAGAAAGTCCCGCGCCGGGGCTGGGCCAAGGTTTTGCATTTTATTCAATTTCAGGTCTGTAAGGGTGCCCATATGATTATTGTGCCATCGGAATATTTAGCCGGTATTGTTCATGGCTGGGGCATACCCATGCCCAAAATAAATATCATTTACAATGGTACAGAGTTTGTGGCCTCTCAGTTGTCAAAAGAAGAAGCAAAAAAGAAACTAGGTATTACTGGGAACGTATTATTATCGGTCGGACGCCTTGTGCCGTGGAAAGGTTTCCGGATGTTGGTCAAGATAGTTCCTCAATTGGCCAGTATTAATCAATTTTTCCAGCTAATTATTATTGGCGACGGACCAGATCGCAAAAATCTAGGGGCCATGATTCATAATATGGGTCTGGAACGAAAAGTGCGTCTGGTCGGTAAAAAATCTAAAGCCGAACTGGCTGAATATTTGGCCGCGGCGGATATCTTTATCTTAAACACCGGGTACGAAGGCTTCTCTCATCAAGTTTTAGAAGTGATGGCGGCCGGCGTACCCTTGATCACAACTAATGCCGGCGGGAATAAAGAGATCATTCATCAAGGCCAGAATGGCATCATGGTGAAATATAACGATGAGTTCAATCTAATCGAAGTTATTCGGGCACTTTGGAACAATCCGGAAATGCAGTCACATTTTATTGAAGAAGGCAAAAAAACCGCTGCCTATTTCAGCGCTGAAAAAATGTTTAATGAAACAGTTGCTCTTCTTCAAACCCGTATATGAACAAACTACTCATGATCTCGGGGGACCGGTCGCTGGCCGAAGGAAAACACGGCGCTTTTTATAATACCCTGGAAGAGTTTCATAAATACTGGGATCGGATAGATATCATTTGTCCAAGACCAGCTGACTCAATAACTAAACAAGTATTTGATAATGTGTTCATCCATTCTTCTCCTTGGCCGCTTATTTTTCAGCCCTGGTGGATCTATCTAGAAGGCCGGCGAATTTTAAAAAATGGCAGTTATTTTATGACTGTTCATGAATACGCGCCTTTTTATAATGGTCTGGGGGCCTATCTTTTGAATCTAACGACTCATGCTCTATATATCATTGAAATAATGCATATCCCGGGCTTACCTAAGGCAGGGAGTTTAAAAGAGCAAGTTTATAAATGGCTGACCGAATTTTTTATCGCTACCGATGTCCGTAAAGCCCGGGCAGTGCGGGTCATTAATCAAAAACAGACCAAAGATTTTTTAATTCATGCGGGTGTGCCAGCTTCCAAAATCCACTATATCCCCGCTTTCTATATAAATTTGGACATTTTTAAACCTGAACCGGCTGACAAAAAATATGACCTCGTATATGCCGCTCGGTTGGAAAAGAATAAAGGCATTATTAATTTATTAAAGGCGGTCAAAATAATAAAAAAAGATAAACCAAATATAAAACTTTGTCTGATCGGTGATGGGCCAATGCGTTCGGAACTTAAAAATTTTGTCCAAGAACAAAACCTTGAACAGGATGTAGAATTTACCGGGTGGCTCAAGGGTTCGGAAGATGTGGCTCGTATTTTTAATCAATCCAGAATATTTGTAAATCCGTCTCTGAATGAAGGTGGCCCTCGCGTGGCTCTGGAAGCGATGGCCTGTGGTCTGCCCGTAGTGACAACCAGAGTCGGACTGATGTTGGATATTATTCAGGATGGCATTTCTGGAATTTTTGTGGATTGGAGTTCTAAAGATATGGCTAAAAAAATATTTCAACTTTTGAAAGACGAAGAACTCCAGAGCAGTATTCAAAGAACAGGTCTAGAATCAGTCAAACAATTTGAAAGAAAATCGGCGATAAAAAATTATGCGGACAGTCTCTGTTCACTGATATGAAAAATCTTCTAGTCATAACCCAGAAAGTCGACCAAAATGATGATCATCGCGGTTTTTTCATTGATTGGCTGAAAGAATTCGGAAAAAAATTTGATGAAGTTTATGTCATCACCGTGGCGGGAGGTACATTCTCTCTTCCAGACAACATCCACGTTTATTCTCTAGGCAAAGATCGGGGGACAAACAAGTTCGTGCAAGCGATACGTTTTTACGGGATTCTGGTGCGGCTCCTTCCGAAGTCTGTGGGGGTTTTTGCCCATGCTTCGGCAATTTTTGTCGTTGCTTCCTGGCCGTTAGCTTTTGTTTTTAGAAAGAAAATAGTTTTATGGTATCTTCACCGCTCGGTAACGTTCCGCCTCAAACTGGCCGAAATAATGTGTTACAAGATTGTCACTGCGGCCAAGGAAAGCTTAAAATTTACGAGCGATAAGATAGTGGAAACAGGACACGGTATTCGGGTAGAAGAATTTGAAACTGCTAGAGATTGGAACAAAAAGGAACAATTGAAGATACTAAGCGTCGGCCGAATTTCAAAAATAAAGAATTACGAGACACTTCTTAAGGCCGCAGCAATTCTAAAAATAAAAGGCATAGATTTTAATGTGACTATCGTCGGTCAGCCGGTGATGAGTTCCGATACCGATTATTTAAACTATTTAAAATCGTTGCAAAACGAGCTAGGGCTCCAAAAAGAAGTTCAATTTATTGGGTCAGTACCTTATCACCAGATGCCGTCTTTAAACAAAAGCGCTGATATCGTGGTCGGCCTGACACCAAATGGAGGAATAGATAAAGCGCTCTTGGAAGGCATGGCTTCCGGCTGTATTGCCCTAACTTCAAATACGGTTAACAAGAAATATTTCGGTTCCTACGCTGAAAAATTAATCTTTAAACATGGAAGTCCGGAAAGTTTAACTAATAAAATTTTGGCCCTGGAAGAACTTTCAATGGAAGAAAAAAACCAGATCAGTCGTTTCCTTGTCGATATGATCAAAGAGAAACATAACCTAAAGAATTTAGCCGAAACAATCTCGAAATTATATTGATTTTTTATCATAAAAAGCGTACATTATTCCAATGAAAGTCATCTATTTTGGCTCATACAAGGAGTCTTATCCCAGAAACAAAATTATCATTGATGGATTACGCGAAAATGGAGTAACTGTAATCGAGTGTAATGATAATTCCAGCAGTATTTTTTTAAAATTTTTTAGATTAGCCGTAAAATTCTACAAGATAAGATCCGACTATGATTTTATGATTGTGGCTTTTCCGGGCCAGGAAGTGATGTTCCTGGCGAAGTTGATTAGCCGGAAACCGGTAGTCTTCGATGTTTTTACCTCGCATTATATGGGCTATATCTTGGACCGAAAATATTTCTCCGAGAATAGCTGGCGGGCCAAATATTATAGATTTTTAGACACTTGGTCGTGCAGGCTGGCGGATATCATATTTTTGGATACCCAAGCCCATATAGATTATTTCGTAAAAGAATTTAATTTGCCGGCCGGCAAATTCAGAAGAATATGGCTCGGCGCCAATCCCGATCTTCATCATCCCCGAATCAAACAAAACCAGGGCATGTTCTCGGCTTTGTTTTGGGGGAATTTCATTCCCCTTCAAGGGGTTGAGCATATTATCCGGGCGGCCAAGATCCTGGAGAATGAACCGATAATTTTCAATTTAAGCGGCCGCGGGCAGACTTACGAGAGTAATAAAAAATTGGCCGAAGAATTAAATTTAAAGAATGTTAATTTTTTGGGCAAGACAACGGATGAAGAGTTGGTTCAGTATATTCAGGAGACCGATATTTGCCTCGGGACTTACAGCGATGGGGTGAAAGCAGATATCACAATTCAGAATAAGATCTTTGAGTCACTGGCCTCAAAGAGAACTATTATTACCGAAAAGACATCATCTATTCAGGAATTACTGAACGACGGCCAAGGCGTGCTTTGGTGCAATAAAGCCGACCCGAAAGACTTGGCCGAAAAGATCCTAATCCTGAAAAATAATAAGGAATTGAATGACAAGATCGCCGAAGAGGGTTATAAATTATTCCTTGAAAAATTAACACCGTATAAGATTGGCCAAGACTTTGTAAAAATACTAGCTTAATCAAATGGAAAAAGAAAAAGTCATAATTGTTACGCCTGGTAGATCTATATTCACTGGGCCTTTTCAGCGGGCCTTTGAAAAACGAGGATTTGAATGTCTTCTGTTTGATCATCGCCAAGGAATTGTTTTCACAAATCGAACCGTCCGCAGGTTTATTCATATTTTTCCGATATTAAAATTTTTAAAACGTTGGCAGGTTGCCAAAACAAATCGCTTACTCTTGAAGTTGGTTGAGAAAAATCACCCGAAATATTTATTTGCCCAGAAAGGAGACAGTATCTATCCAGAAACAATACTGGCGATTCGGGCAAAGGGTGTTATCACTATGAATTTTTACAATGATTTTATTAATCTCTGGGAAAATATAAAATCAATTGCTCCGGCCTACGATATGTTTTTTTCTCCTGATCACCACGTCCTTCGTGAATTAGAGCGAGCTGATATTCATAATGGCCACTATCTTCCGGTTGCTGTCGAAACGAATGGATCTTGCCCGGAATTTGAAGATTACAAATACGATGTAACGTTTATAGGAACCCACAACCCTAAAATTTATCACAATAGGGAACGTTTCCTGTTGGCAATAAAAGGCATGGGCTTAAATATCTGGGGAAATGAAAGTTGGTCTCGGAGTTCGTTAAAAGAATGTTTTCATGGCCGAGCTTATGGAGATCAAAGATTTGATATTTATAAAAAAAGTAAAATAGTCATTGATATTAATTTTGATGAATGGTCAAGCGAAGCTATCAGCATGCGCCCTTTTGAGGTCGGTTATTGCGGCGCTTGTTTGTTCAGTGATACAATCAGGGCGGATCTGTCTCGAGTTTTTGAGCCGAATAAAGATTTTGTTACTTTTTCCAATGAACACGAACTTAGAGATAAAATTAAATATTATCTAAATCACAACGAAGAGAGATTGACTATTGCCCAATCCTGCCAATCTAAAGTTATAGCCAGTCACACATATGACGTGCGGGTTGGCCAAATATTAGATATTGTAAATAAGGAGTTGCATTCCAAGCCATTTAATGATATTCATTAACCGTATCTTATTACTGTAATTCTCCAAAAATCAAAATATGGCCACAAAATATCCCGAATATCATTACGTAAAAACCGGTTACATTCCGAAATGCCAGGTATGTAATTCTTCGAAACGTCATCTAATTTTAGATTTAGGCCATCAACCCTTATGCGATACTTTATTGACCAAGAATGGTCTGAATGAGCCAGAAAAGACATATCCTCTCCGAATGTTGTGGTGTGAAAATTGTACCTGCGTACAGCTCGATTATTGCGTTGATGGGAAAGAAGTGTTCCATCCTGATTACCCTTACCGAAGCGGTATTTCTTGGCCGTTGGCTAATTATCAAAGACAAATTTGTCTTTCTCTTATTGAGAAATATAAGTTAACCTCAAAAGATCTGGCGATAGATGTTGGTTCTAATGACGGAACACTTTTGAGTGGGTTTAAAAAGGAAGGTATAAAAGTTTTAGGAGTTGAACCTACAAATATCGCAAAATTGGCAAATGCCGACGGTATCCGTACTATTCAATCGTTTTTTGATATTAAGACTGCAAAACAAATTAAAAAGAAATTTGGTGAAGCGTCAGTAATAACAACTACAAACGTCTTTGCTCATATGCAGACTATCGGGGAGGTTATTATGGGTGTCTACAATTTGTTAAAAGAAGATGGAGTATTTATTTCCGAAACGCATTATCTGATGGATGTTATCCAGGGTGGCCAATTCGATACAATCTATCATGAACATCTAAGAACGTACTCATTACAATCGCTTATAAAATTATTTGAGCCGTATGATTTTACAGTTACTGATGTTGAAAGAGGTAGCCGGTATGGCGGTAATATTAGAGTCCACATAACCAAAGGGAAAGGAAGACAAGTCAGCTCTAACGTTACAAAACTGCTTGCTTTAGAAAAGAAAGCCGGACTCAGCAAATTGGCGACCTATGAAAAATTTGCCAAACGAGTCAAAAAAGCTCGACTTGAATTCATGGATTTCTTGATAAAGAAAAACAAATTAGGGAAACATATTGTTGGAAAGTCGTGCCCGGGACGATGTTCCACCCTTTTAAACTATTATGGCGTTGATAAAGAACTAATTCCATATTTAGCTGAATTACCAACATCTTTGAAGTTGGGAATGTATTTACCTGGCAAGCATATTCCTGTCGTCAACGAGAAAATTTTGCAAAAAGAGCAACCAGATTATATTGTGCTGATGGCCTGGCATTATGCTAAAGAAATTTATGTTCGGCTAAAAAAGGAAGGTATCAAATCGGATTTTGTGATACCGTTGCCAGATCTGAAGATCATAAAGAATTCTGAAGTATAAAAAATAAGCATGTTGAAGGTTGCCATTATTGGCTCAAATTTTGGCGTTATTGGTTTAGCGCCAGCTTTTGATTCTGTAAAGGATTGTCAGATAGTTGCAATATGCGCAAAAAGTTCAGAGCAGCTGGATGCTTACTGCGAACGGACGGGATTCAAAAATGTATATACTGATTGGAAACTACTCTTGGAGAATGAAGATTTAGATGCCGTGGCGTTAGCTGTCACTCCGGGAGCGCAGTACGAGATCGTCAAAGTCGCAATTTCTAAAGGTTTACATGTCTTTGCCGAAAAACCGCTGGCAGAGAATTTATCTCAAGCAGAAGAACTTCTTTTTCTGGCTGAAGAGAAAAGGGTTACTCATGGAATTGATTTTATGTTTCCCGAAATTGCCGAATGGAAAAAGGTAAAAGAATTACTTGATAAAGAAGAGTTGGGTAAGTTGAAACACATATCAACGAATTGGGATTGGCTCAGCGGCGATATAAAGAACAAACGAACAACTTGGAAAACGGATGTTACCAAAGGCGGCGGGGTTTTGTCATTTTATTTTTCTCACGGGTTGTATTATCTTGAATTTTTTGCGGGTAAAATAATTAATACTAAAAGCGTACTGGCCTATTCTCCTGAAAGTATGAATGGGGGGGAAGTTATGGCCGACATGCTTTTGGAGTTTGAGGGGGGTATTACCGGTTCTGCGCATGTATCGTGCGTAACCAGGGGTCTGATACGTCATCAATTAATCTTTTTCTGTGAAAATGGTTCAATTGTTTTAGAAAATAAAAATGCCGTTGTTGATAATTTTACAGTAACGATCTTTGGTCAAAATGGCATGAAAAAATTAGAAGTGGTCAAAGATGAAAATAGTAAAAATGAAGACGAAAGAGTGAAGATTGTCAGGAAGCTTGCGGGCCGATTCATAAATGCTTGTTTGAATAAAAAAGGGGCTTATCCCTCCTTTAAGGATGGGTTGCGGGCTCAGGAATTAATAGAAAAGATTAGGATCAATTCCAAGATATAAAAGTTGATAAGTCTTTATTGCACTTAGTTTCTATAGATTTATAGTTTAGTTATGAAAAACAAAAATATCCTCTGGGCGGCTCTTTTTGGCATGGCCATGTTAATGATAGGGAGTAATATAAATTTGTTCTCATCTTTGGCCATGTCTCTAGTTTCTGGCGGTACGAATGAAAATGTATACCTTGAACCTTCAGGACATGGGCATGTTACAACAAAAGGCGACTCTATTGTTGTCGCGTCGAATTCTGCCGATTTTGATAATCCGCATGTTGGTCAAATTTATTTCAACACAACAACCGGTAAATTCAAAGGATATAATGGTTCATCTTGGATAACTTTTTCTGATAATGGTGGTTCCTCTGAGGTATCTGTGCTGGTTGTTGCTGGTGGCGGCGCTGGTGGCGGAGATAATAATAATTTCGCAGGTGGCGGCGGCGGAGGGGGCGTCGTTTTTGATGAAGATTACGTGGTTACTATTGATGATTATAGTGTAACCGTGGGTGCTGGTGGTGTTGGGAGTTCTTACGCCCGAGGGGGCAACGGAGAGGATTCTATTTTTGATAATATAACAGCAATAGGCGGCGGAGGTGGCGCTGCTGGATATGGTGGGGACACAAGGATTGGTGCTTCTGGTGGAAGCGGCGGTGGAACTGGTCAAGGTTCAACGGCAGGAGGTGAGGGGACTCAGACTGACTCTGGAGGAGGAATTGGATATGGAAACGATGGCGGTGTGGCTGGTGATGCACCAGGCGGCGGTGGTGGTGCGGGAGGTGTAGGTGGAACTGGCGCGACTGGGGCTCCATATACAGGTGGAACTGGTGGTGATGGAATCGTAAATTCTATAAGTGGTTCGTCTGTCACTTACGGATGTGGTGGTGGTGCGGGAGGTGGATATTCTGGCGGCGGATATGGTGGCGTAGGTGGAAGCAGTGGAGCTTGTGGAGGACATGGCGGAGCATATTTGGGTAATTCTGGCATAACAGCAGGGGATAATTACAAAGGTGGTGGTGGTGGCGGAGCTGCAAGTAATAGTGGTGCGGTTGCTGGTGCAAATGGTGGTTTAGGCGTGGTTATTATAAGTTATCCGACTAATTCTTTAACTGCTACCGGTGGCACGATAACGTATTCAGGCGGGAATACTATCCATACGTTTTCAAGTGATGATACATTTACTGTTACCGCAATCTCGCAATAAAAAAATGAACAATCAAAAATTCCCCTGGAGGGAATTTTTGATTGAAAAAATATAGTAAATGTTGTATATTTTGTGCCTAGAATATGATAAAAAAAGTTGCAAAAAACATCTTGGCCTTACTGGGTTTAAAAGTAACTTTTATAGATAAAAGACAAGTTTCAGAGGCTAATCGGCTCAAATGGCTGCGTGATTTGAATATAAGAACAGTCATTGATATTGGCGCGAACAAAGGCAATGCGACCTTGGGTTTCAAAGAATTATTTCCTGAAGCCGAGATTTATGCTTTTGAGCCTTTACCGGAATGTTTTGCCATCGCTCAGGCTAAACTAAGAAAATTCAGCGATGTCCATCTTTTCAATATCGCTTTGAGCGACCAGAAGGGCAGTACCAACATTCACCGAAGCTCATATTCCGGGGCATCATCGCTTTTGCCGATGGCCCAGATCCATAAGGACCTGTTCCCGGTCACGGCCGGAGAACGGCTCGTTCCTATTTCAACCGATACTTTGGACAATGTTTTGGATTCCGAAACGTTTAAAAGTCCTATCTTGATGAAGTTAGACGTTCAAGGTTTTGAAGACAAGGTTATTGCCGGAGGCGAATCAGTTTTGAGGCAAGTTAAGATAATTATCGTTGAAACATCATTCAAAGAATTGTATGTCGGCCAGCCTCTTTTTGGCGATATCTACAAACTGCTTACCGACCGCGGGTTTTCTTATATCGGCGCTTGGGACCCGGATTTCAGAAGTCCAGAAGACGGAGCATCGGTTCAACAAGATGCGGTATTTATACGATGAATATTTTAATTTCCGGATTCCCATATATTAGGTCAAGTTATCGGGCAACATTTAAAAATTGTCCTGAAAAAGAAAAGGTCTTTTTTCTTTTGCCTGACCATTGGTCAATCAAAAATGGAGCCGTTATTTTTGACGCTCCCGACGAACCTAACGTCATTCCCGCCAAAGCTTTCTTCCCTCATTCAAATTACCCCGTTATCGGCGGAATTTTAAAGGGTTGGATGCCAGCTTTTCCAGTAACGCTTTATCGTTTGAACAGAAAAGAAGGTGTTGATTTGGTCTATTCTTGCAGTGAACCGATCTTGCTCACCACCCTTTATCAGGCCATTTGGACTAAAATATTCGGCTGCAAGCACGTGTTTTTCTCCTGGGAAAACATCCCGTATGAAAATAAATTTTCCGGGCTCAACCTTTTCTTCAAGAGATGTATTTTAAGATTAAATATCACTTTAAGCGATGGTATTATCTGCGGCAACACAAAAGGAAAAAAGATTTTAGAAAAATATACCACCAAACCCATCAGTGTTATTCCAATGAGTGGAGTGGACACAGATTTCTTCAAAAAAGAATCTGCAACTAAAGAATTCCAGGGCCATAATTTTAAAGATAAAACAGTATTTACGTTCGCAGGAGCGATTGGGTACAGAAAGGGACTTTCTTTTCTGATAGAAGCCTTTGAAAAATTATTAGCGAAAGCGCCCGATTCTTTTTTGGTTATTGCCGGAAGCGGAGAATATGAAGGGGGACTAGATTCGCTAATAAGTAAGCATGGCCTTCAGGGTTATATTCTGAGAATTCCATGGCTTGATCGCAAACAACTGCGGGCTTTGCTGAATGTGTCTGACGTTTTTGTTTATCCCAGTATTTCTCATGTCGGTTGGGAGGAACAATTCGGATATTCCATGGCTGAAGCCTCGCTTATGGAGTTACCGGTTATTTCAACCTTAACTGGCTCCATATTGGATGTCGTGATTAATGAACATACGGGTATACTGGTGCCGGAGAAAAATTCAAATACTTTGTATCAAGCTATGTTAAGACTTGCTCTAGACAGTGATTTGCGTTCTAGGTTTGGTAAAAATGGCTGGGCGTACATAAACCAGCAATACTCACACGAAGCGATTGCTCAAAAATTTTTGGATTTCTTCCGAGTAATCGTTTAGTTAAAAAATTAAATTTAAAACGCGGTCGCCCCGAGAGGCGACCGCGTGGCTAGAGAGACTGGTACCACTGGATTGTCGTCCGCAAGCCGAGGTCAAAGTCGGTTTGGGCTACGAACCCAAACTTTTCTCTGGCCCGGCTGACATCGAGCGAACGTCGGGGCTGGCCGTCAGGCTTGTCAGAATTCCAGACAATCTCGCCCCGATAGCCGGTGATGTCGGCAATCTTCTTGGCCAGGTCCTTGATTGAAATCTCCATCCCGGCTCCAATGTTCACCGCTTCGGCCCCGTTGTAGAGGTCAGTAGCCAGAACGATGGCTCGGGCCGCATCTTTCACGTAAAGGAATTCGCGGGTGGCGTTGCCGGTACCCCAGACCTCAACCTTGGGCAGTCCCAAATTGACTGCTTCGGTGAATTTCAGAATCAAGGCGGGGATGACATGCGACGAGTCGGGATTGAAGTTGTCGCCGGGCCCGTAAAGGTTCACCGGCAACAAGTAGATGCCGTTCAGGCCGTACTGCTGGCGATACGCGTGTAGCTGGACCTGTAGAGCCTTCTTGGCGATGCCATAGGGCGCGTTCGTCTCTTCCGGATACCCGTTCCAGAGGTCTTCCTCCTTGAAGGGCACTGGCGTGAATTTGGGGTACGAACAGATCGTACCGACGATTACGACCTTCTTGACTCCGGCCAGCCGGCTCGCCTCGATGATTTGGACGCCCATCATGAGGTTGTCCCAGAACAGCTTTGCGGGGTTATTCTTGTTGTATTGAATCCCCCGACATCACCGGCGAGATGGATGACGATGTCGCAGTGGGCCACCGCTTCTCGGCAATCAGTCATTCTTCGCAGGTCAAATTCCGCGTGGGGCGAGTGGCTTATCTGGTTCTCGGGTATGCCTCGGGAAAGGAGCTCGATCACGACATGGGTTCCCAGAAAACCAGAGCTTCCGGTAACCAGTATCCGCTTGTTTTTAATGTTCATAATCCTCCTCGCTTACATACTAAACTGATTTTTAAAATTGTCAACAACCATTCGCCTGACAAATAATATTGTGATAAAATGCTTTGTCATGAAAATCTCGATAATTATTCCCGTTTATAACGAGAAAAACACCATTCTCAAGATTTTGGAAGCGATAGAAGCGGTTGAATTATCAGATTTTGAGAAAGAGGTCATTATTATTGATGATTGCTCAACTGACGGCACGACCGAAGTCTTGCGAAAATTAGATGGAAAATATAAAATAATTTATCAAGAACGAAATCAAGGTAAGGGAGCGGCCCTTCGCCGTGGTTTTGATCAGGCGACCGGAGATTATATTCTAAACCAGGATGCCGATCTTGAATACGATCCGGCGGACTATCCGGTGCTGCTTGAGCCAATCAAGAACGGTCAAGCGGATGTCGTTTTTGGTTCACGACGTTTAGACAGTTCACGCGTCCGAAACGTCTATAAAAGATATCTATGGGGTGGCGTGGCTGTAAATACAGCCGTGAATCTTATTGCCGGTGTCCGGATATCCGATATCTTTTCCGGAAGCAAAGTTTTCCCGCGATCGACCTTGTCCAAGATCCATCTTCGCAGTCGTGGATTTGAAGTTGAGACCGAGCTGACGATTAAACTTATCCGGGCGGGCTACCGGATCCTAGAGGTGCCAATCTCGTATCATGCCCGAACAATCGCCGAAGGCAAAAAGATTCGTCCAGCCGATGCCTTGCGAATATTGTGGACTTCTATTGTAAGCCGATGGCAAACATAAAATCAATTATTAAAAACCACCAGGCGATATCGTGGGTACTTCTTTTAGGATTCCTGGCGACTGTCGCCTACGCTTTTTATTTTAGGGTTAATATCACTGTAGATGCCCAAGCCTATGATAGTATCGCTATCAGTTTGGTCCAAGGTACCGGCTATACGGAAATTCAGAGGCCTGAAATACCGGAAGCGGCTATCGGTCGTCTAGGCCCTGGATATGAATTTTTCCTGGCAGGCATCTACTTTTTATTTGGCCACACTATTTGGCTGGTTTGGGTTATCCAAGCTTTATTGCATACCGCTTCAGCCTTTTTGGTCTTTCTTCTTATTCGGCGATTTTTAAAAGAGCCGGAATGGCCAGCGGTACTTGGCGCCGGAACATATATTTTCTTTATTGACCTTTTGGAATTTCCGGCCATGCTTTTAACGGAAACACTTTATTTGTTTTTGGGGTTATTGGCGTACCATTTTATTTTTAATTACGTTGAACGGGCGCGGACAAAAGATGCCGTCTGGGTCGCTATCCTGATGGCCTTGGCTATTCTGGTTCGGCCGCCAATTACAATCGCAATGGCCGTTTTCTTTGGTTTCATTCTTTTGCGAAAACATTACCGCCAAGCCCTGATTTTCTTGGCTACGGTCGTTATCATCCTGACACCGTGGACAGTCAGAAATTATTTAAGATATCACAAGTTTATCGTGACCAGCGCCATTATTGGTTATGACGTTTGGGTGGGGAACAGTCCGGATTCAAAATACACAGGAGAACTGGTGGCAACGAACGAGATCGATCGGTTCAGTGAAGCCGAAGGGCTTTTTGCCGCCAACGAAAGGGGCAAGCAGGAAGTGATAGATCTGGCCCTGAAACACCCTTGGCAATTCATCGAGCTTCAACTTACCAAAACATCTATTTATTTCAGCGCCGCCAGGCCGGCAGCGTTCTGGTTCCACATAAAAGGCATGGTTCAATTGGTAACGATATTCTTCTCCAGTTCTTTCGCTTATCTTATCTTTGGTTTTGGTTTGGCCGGTTTCTGGCTTTTTGCTCGGCGGAAAGATAGTCTTTCTCGGTTGTTCGCTCTTTTGGCCGTGGCGGCGCCAGTCGGTATTATCTGGGTTGTGGCCGAAACCCGGTATAGATATCAGATCTATCCTTTGATGATAATCTTCGGTTCCGTTTTCTTATATGAATTCTTAAAGAACAGAAAAGCGTACTGGAAAGTGCTGGCTGTTTCTTTTGTTCTTATCACCGCGAACACCGCCTTTGATCTGATTCAAAACTCGGCTAGAGTTTTGGAACGTCTTCAACGTCTTTTTTAGTCCTCGGTTAGTTCAGCGAACGAATGAGGGTGGAGGTCATATATCTCCCATTTGCCATTAAAGACAAGGGTATAGAGTCCCAGATTTTTTAATTCCGGTCCGGAGAGAGGAAGATTAGAAGCGTAATCGGCTGGCATGACCAAAACATCCGGCAATTTTTCTTGTGGCAGATCAAGCGGATTAGAACCAAAAATAAGCTGATCCGTTTCAAGGAGGTAATGGTATTTTCTTGTCGGGTCAATGAAAGCGGCGATCTGGGGGCTGCTTAAAATACCGATAGTCTCGGTTTTATACTGTTCTAAGTATCTCAAAGTCTGCAGATGAGATGTGTTTTGTGCGACAACACTGGAGAAGAAAAGGAATTGAATCAAGTGGAGAATACTTAAACCGGCGACGGTTGTCAGCCAGATATAGCGGAAAGAAATATTCTTAACGAATATCAGATGTGGTTGTAGTTTTTTGACAGTCCAAGAGATTGTTGCTGGAAGCATCAATAAAATTAAAAGTTCTAATGGAAGAAGATATCGGATAGTGCCCGGACTTTTTAAAAAATAAAGCAGATCCATAATTCCATATGAAAAAATAAATAAGGTCAGCCGGTCTTTCTTTGCCAGTTGTTCTTTAAAGGCAAAAAATGTCGGAATGGATAGAAGTAAAAAATAAATAAGCGTGGTTTGCGAGCCGAAACTTCGAATATTTTGCAGAATACTTATCCAAGGTGAATATGAACTGCCGAATGCGTTTTGGTAGAAGGCGAAGACATTGCGCCAGGTGCTCAAAAGCCAGGGCTGTGGAAATTGGAAAAGTATCCAAAAGATTATCGGGACAGCAGCTCCGGCACCAATCGTTAAAAGTTTGCGGAAAGAATGACGCCAATCAGCAATAATGTAGCTCAGAATTAGTGCCGGAATGATTAGTAGGTAGACCGATGGTTTGGCTGCTACAGCCAAACCAAAAAATATTCCGGCCAAATAAGGTCGATCTTTTTTTAATAAAAGAATAAGTCCTAACAGAAGCAAAGCCAATCCGGGAATGTCACCCATTGCTCGCCGACCGCTGTCATAGAGCGAGGCAAATCCGGCGATGAGAGCAATGGCGCCGGTGGCGTAAGCTGTATTCCATAAATTTTTAACAAAAAACCAAACAGTAGCGAAAAATATGAACAACCATAATAAAGCGTAAATTCGGGCCTGGGTAAAACCAAACCCGAAAACTTTAAAAAAGCCGGCTAAGGGCACAGTAACCGGGAAACCGCTACTGCCCTGGATATAGGGGAATCCGGAAAATTGGCCCGGGGCAGTGACAATATCGGGCACTCCGAAAAGTTCGAAATTCCTGGCGACTTCAATAGTAATACCTTCATCAAAAAATATTCTAGGAATATTGATGAGTTGAATGGCCGAAACGGAAAAAATTACTGTCAGAATAACGACCACGATAATATTTTTGGCCGTTAATTTTGGTTTCCAGGAGGGCATCTTATTAAACAAACTATAATATTTAAAACATTTCTCGTAAAGAGGGCATTATGATATGCTATTTTCAATGAAACCGCATTGTCATATCTGCGAAAACGAGTCTGGATATTTAATGAATAAGGATGGGTTTGGTATCTATAAATGCCCTGATTGTGGGCTAGTTTTTGTTTATCCGCTTCCAGAGGATTCCTATTTAAAAGAAGAGGTCTATTCGGCCAAATCCGGCTATCAAGGCCATAGAAAAGGCGATCTAGACAATCTTCCGCCGACTCATCGCTTTGACCAGATTTTTTATTACCTTGGTGAGGTAAAAGGAAAAAAGATCCTTGATGTTGGAACTTCTAACGGGGAATTTATCTATTTGCTTAGAAAAAAAGGCGCGGAGACATATGGTGTGGAAATAAATACAAAAACGGCCAATGCCGGGCTAAGAGCTGGCCTGAACATCTTCGTCGGTTTTTTAGAGGACGCCGAATTTGAAGATAATTTTTTTGATTATATCCATCTGGGAGATATTTTGGAGCATGTCACTGATCCGCGAGCTCTTTTAAAAGAATGTTGTCGAGTGCTTAAGCCCGGCGGGATTTTAATCATTCGGACTTTAAATCTTGATTGTTTTTGGGGTAAGGCTACGATGATGCTATATCGCTCTTTTGGTATTCCTTGGTCGGTGGTCGCGCCGCCCCATCATCTTCATTTTTTCTCTTGGAATAATATGAACCAGCTTATAAGTCAGTTGCCTTTTAAACTGGATTATTATCAATTTGAACTTCCACCAACGTTGATGTATGAACTCGGTTCACTCCATTTATTGAAGCGTTATAAAAAAAGCCAAAGCCTGAGCGATTTGGTCTATATGCTTTTTTCATTTTCTTTATACACTTTTCTATGGTCATTCGACCGCTTGATCACGCCACTAAAAAACAAAGACAATGAAGTACTGGCAATGTATGTTAAATCTTAATTAATGAAAAAATTACTATATATCGCCAATTTGCGTTTGCCGACGGAAAAGGCATATGGTATTCAGATTGTTAAAATGTGCGAAGCTCTTGCTGATCAAGGGCTTAGTGTGAAGCTTGTTTTGCCAACTCGCCGAAATCAGATTAAAGAGAGTATCTTCAGTTATTACCAGGCCAAAAAAAAATTTAAGGTAAAGAAATTATCATCTCCGGATTTTTACTGGCCGGGCGGGCTGGACCGTTTTTCGGTGGTAATAAAGAATTTTATATCCGCTGTAATTTTGTCCATTTATGCTTTGTTCAATCAGGCGGAATTTATTTATTCCAGAGAAGAATTACCTCTTTATCTTCTGAGTTTCTTCAAGCGCAATTTAATTTTTGAAGCACATCGGTATTCTTTGCGACGGGTCAGATATTATCGCCGATTCAAAAAAATAGGCTTGAAGATAGTAGTAATATCTAATGGGGTAAAGGAAGAGCTGATTAAGTTTGGGTTTAAGCCTGAAAAGATTATTATAGCTCCGGACGGGGTAGATCTTGAATTGTTTGCCGTTAATAAAACAAAATCAGAATGCCGGGAGATTTTATCTTTGCCGCAAGATAAAAAGATTATTCTTTATACAGGACATTTTTATAAATGGAAAGGAGCGGGTATTTTGGTGGATGCGGCACAAAATTTTCAGGACATCAAAAATATTTTCTTTGTTTTTGTGGGTGGAACAGAATCGGACGTAAATAATTTTAGGGACAAGATTGAAGGAATGAAATTGGATAATATAGAAATTGTCGGGCATGTGCTACACAATAAAGTGCCTTTATACCTGCGAGCGGCCGATATTTTGATATTACCCAATTCAAGCGGAGAAAACATTTCCAGACTTTATACATCTCCTTTAAAGATGTTTGAGTATATGTCCAGCGGGAAACCAATAATTGCTTCAAATCTTCCTTCTATACGTGAAATTTTAACAGAAGACCATGCTTTCTTTTCAAAACCGGATGATCCTCAAGACTTGACAGTCGTAATTAATGAAGTTATAAATAATACTTCAGAAGCGGAAAAACGCGCTCAACGTTCATTGTTGGAAGTGGTAAGATATTCTTGGCAGGCTCGGGCCGGTCAGATCATTAAATTCATCAGCAATTAGTTTAAAAACATGAAGAATCTTCCAACGGTTATTGTCACGGGAAGTAGCGGGCTTGTCGGTTCAAGCCTAGTTTCCTATTTTTCTGGCCTAGGATTCAAGGTCAGAGCTTTTCAGCGTAGTGCGCCGAAACGAAAGTTGGAGTCGGTTGAATTCTATCCTTTTGATCTGAACGACGTTCAAGATAATGGTTTTGTCGGCGCGGATTATTTAATTCATTGCGCCTATCGGCCGATCATCAGCAAGAAAGAAAGAGAATCGGGGAATAATGTGGATTTAGAAGGAACGAAAAAAATAATCGCTCTCGCCAGAAAACATGGCGTCAAACTGATCTTTCTTTCATCTACCTCTGCCCATTCGGATGCCCTGTCTTTTTATGCCAAGAACAAATTACAGATGGAAGGTTTGTTCGATACTGAAAAAGATCTTGTCTTAAAGCTCGGTTTGGTCATCGGCGAAGGTGGTGGACTTTTTGGAAGGATCGTCGCGAGTTTGAATAATTTTAAGCTCGTACCTTTGGTCGGTGGCGGCCGCCAGCACATTCAAACATTGGCCCTGGACGATCTTTGCCGAATAATTGAAACGGCTATCAAAAAAAATATCACCGGTAAATTTATGATTGCTCATCCGGCAGTCGTGACGATGGAAGAGATATATAGAAGAACAGCCGATCATATCGGCGCCAAGCCGCTGTTCATTCCCGTGCCGACGAACATCACCCATCAATCTTTAAAAATAATAGAGCAACTTGGTTTGACGCTGCCGTTTACCGCCGAGAATGTTCTCGGCCTGAAAGATATGGGAACCTTTGACACAGCTCCTGGTCTTGATGTTTTTGGTCTAGAGCTCAAGGATTTTCAAACAACTTTGAATCAATTAAATTTTTGTAAAGTTTTGAATCATGGAAAATAATGGTCTAGAAAAAAATAACAGCCAACCCGATCTGTCTATTGTTGTTTTGTGTTATAAAAGCGGAGCAACAATCATTCCTTATATTGAGAAAATGGAAAAAGAGCTCCAAGAAGGAGAGATGAAAAACTATGAGCTGGTGCTGGTTGGGAATTATCTGCCGGGAATCGACGACAAAACGCCTGACATTATCCGGGAAATGGCAACGAAAAATCCTAAGATAGTTCCTCTGACTCTAGAGAAAAAAGGCATGCTTGGCTGGGACGTAATAAAGGGTTTTGAAGCGGCCAGCGGCAAAGCCATCGCTTTCATTGACGGCGACGGCCAGATGCCGTCGGCGGATATTGTTCGCTTATACCGGGTTCTTAAGAGTGGTGAATTTGATTTGGTTAAAACTTTCCGTAAAACGCGTTTGGACGGGGCTTATCGGAGATTTATTTCCAATTGGTATAATTTTGTATTTCATATCCTTTTTCCGGGCGCATCTTTCCGGGATGTGAATGCCAAGCCGAAATTGATGACTCGGGAAGCCTACGAAAAAATGGACCTTTCCTGCGACGGCTGGTTCATTGACGGCGAGATTATGCTTGAAGCCATGTATTACGACATGAACGTGGCCGAAGTGCCAACAGTGTTCCATAAGAACGAATGGCGGGGAAGTTTGGTCAAAGCTTGGACAATCTTGGAATTTTTGCAGCAATTAGTCAAATACCGGATAAAATATTGGCTTAAAAAATAAAATGGAAGCGCAATCGATAAAAGAGTATGAACAGCTTGAAAAATATTATTGGTGGTTTGTCGGCCGTCGCCGAATAATAGACCAGGTTTTAAAAAAATATTTTTCGGGACAATCGCTAAAAATATTAGATTGGGGTTGCGGACCGGGAGGCAATTTTAATTTTTTAAAAAAATACGGGCAAGTTATGGGCGTGGATGCCTCGAATGAAGCAATCCAATCCTGTAAAGGAAAAGGAATAGAGGATGTGGTCAAAGCCGACGACCTAAGCGAATTCAAAACTGATACCAAATTTGATCTAGTCACTAATTTTGACGTTTTGGAACATATCCAGGAAGATGAGCAATTCCTTTCAGATATGAAAAATTTTTTAATCCCTGGCGGATATGCACTGGTAACCATTCCCGCTTATAAATTCTTATGGTCTGGGCTAGATGACGTTGTTGGGCATAAGAGAAGATATATCAGAGAAGAGATTTGTGATAAGTTTCGCCGCAGCGGTTATAAAATTATTTTGGCTTCTTATTTTATCTTTTTTCTTAGTCCAGCGTTTATTTTGGTCAGAATGTTCCAAAAAATGATGAAAACAAATATAAAAAATTTAAATCAATCCGTGATTAAACTCCCGAAGTTTATCAACCGAATCCTGATTTGGATCTTGGATCTGGAAGCTTTGATAATCCCAAATTTCAGTCTGCCGTTCGGTACTTCCATCATTGTCTTAGCCCAAAAACAATGAGAACTACTGACCAACAATTCCAACTGCTTCTGAAAGACCCAACTGGTACCCATGACCAGGAAATAAACAATGGAGAGGTTTCAAATTCCGTTAAAACCATGATGAAGCGGTATCCGGGACTCTATAATTTTATTAAAAAAACTATCGGGCCGAGCCACTCGCCTGGGAATTGTTATAATCTTAAAAAACACATCAGTAAATTGTTTGGGGATAAACTCGGAGATAAAGTGGTTCTGAACCTTGGTTCGGGGACAAATCGTATCCATCCGGAAATTATCAATGTGGACCTGTTCCCTTTTAAAGGAGTTGATATTGTCGCTGATATTTGCGCTTTGCCATTTAAAGACAGTTCTATTGACGGGGTAATATGCGAAGACGTATTAGAGCACATCTCTCATACTAACCGTCTGTTGAAAGAAATGTCCAGAGTGATAAAACCGGGCGGAACGGTCATCTTAAAAATTCCGTTTTTGTATCCTTATCATTCTTCGCCGGAAGATTTTTTCCGTTGGACCAAGGACGGAATGAAACACACACTCAAGGAATACAACTTCAGTGTTAAGGAGTTCGGCATCCATGGCGGACCGATGGGGGCTTTGCAGGGGATTCTAATGCATGTTTTTGCCATTCCATTTTCTTTCGGTTCCAAGACGGCCTATTTTTTCTTGACACAATTCTTCATGGTTCTATTCTCGCCACTTAAGCTTCTGGACCCGCTTTTCATGCTTTCACCATTTTCTATAGATATCGCCTCCGACATCTATATCGTTGCCCAGAAAGACTAATCATAAAAATATTTTAATTGACAGTTCTGTAGCCATTGACAAGATGATGTTTTATGTGGTATAATTAAAAGGTACAGTTAATCTGGTCATCTAGGTCCAACGGACCTTTAACAATTCGAAGGAGGCTTTCGTGAAGTCATTTCTGATTAGGCTCTTCCGAGAGCCTGGACACATCTTCCACCGTCTTCTGCAATGCGTCTTCGTCTGGGGTGGTCAGCCATTCTCTCCGGGCGATCCTTGAAAGGACGGCCAACTCATTGTTGTTCAATCCGCATCAGACTGCGAGGACGGCACGCCGAGCGAGACAAACCTTCGGCTCGCAGATTTTGCCGAGGTCATTCACCGGACGACCAATATACCAATCTTCCCCCAGGCGGAGATTGGGAACATCCTCAAGGGCCGAGGCATTCCGACCGTCGGCGAGACGAAGCTCTACAGCTACATCTCGCTTATGGACGGAAAATACGCCGGTTCGCATGGCGTCGCTCAGCTTCAGAAACAGATGTGCGATAAACACGGCTGGGACACAGTCGTTCTCATCGCCTTCCGTCCGCACGTATGGCGGGCGTTTTGGCTCTAAGACGGCTTATTTTTTTCTGACCCAATTCTTCATGGTCTTGTTTTTCCCGCTTAAATTATTGGATCCGAGGGATTGTTTTAAAAAAGCTTTGATTTGATTTGCTATATATTTCACTTCTTTCTTGGTTAATTCTGGAAACATGGGAAGTGATATCATTTGCTTTGCTGCTTTTTCTGCTACTTTAAAATCGCCTACTTTATATTTCAAATCTCGATACGCTTCTTGTAGATGGATAGGTATTGGGTAGTGGATTCCACAAGATATTCCCTTTTCTTCTAAAAACATTTTTAAAGCGTCGCGGTGGTCTGTTCTTATAACAAAGAGATGGAACACATGATCACAACCTTTTCTGATTGTAGGGATTTCTACGCCAGAACCAATTAATGCTTGACGATACCACTCGGCGATCTTAAGTCGTTTTCTATTCCATTCGTCAAGACGGGGTAGTTTCACTCTTAAAATAGCAGCTTGTAATCCGTCTAGCCTAGAATTTATACCTTTTATAGTAAAAAAGTTTTTCTTTCCTTGCCCATATTCCCGGTAGAGGCGTAATTTATTAGCCAAGTCATCGTCATTAGTTACAATGGCACCACCATCACCATAAGCTCCTAAATTTTTACTAGGATAAAAACTGAAAGCTGCCGCTTGTCCAAAACTCCCAACACGAATTCCTTTTAATCTTGCTCCATGCGCCTGGCATGCATCCTCGATAAGAATTAACCCTTTTTTCTTAGCTATAATACAGATAGATGACATATCTGCAGGTTGACCAAACAAGTGGACAGCAATTATAGCCTTTGTTTTTTTGGTAATCTTTTCCTCAATTTTTGCGGGATCAATATTAAGATTATCTTCTCGACAATCTATAAAAACCGGCCGAGCCCCGAGACTGCTTACAGCTAGCGCGGTAGCTATGAAAGTATTTGCGGGGATGATAACTTCGTCTCCAGGACCTATACCTAAGACGTGGCATATAATACGAATGGCGTCTGTTCCTGAGTTTACGGCTACGCAATTTTTAATCTCACAATAAGTTGCGAATTCTTTTTCAAACAGGTCCACTTCCTTCCCCCCAATGAATGCGGAATTTTCTATGACCTTTGAAATTGCTGAATCAATTCGTGTTTTCAATCCCAGATATTGCTTGTGTAAATCGATGAAATTAATTTTCATAATCAATATTTAATGTAATGGTTTGGCAGGGACTCCAGCAACAACAGAATGAGCTGCTACATCTTTAGTAACAACCGCACCTGCCCCAATTATTGCGCCTTCCCCGACAGTAATTCCACCAAGTATAGTAGAGTTACTACCTATACTTACACCCTTTTTTATTAATGTCGGAGAACATGTCCACGTTTTATTTATGGCCCCTAAAGCATCAGGTTTATTATCATTTATAAACATGACTCCATGGCCAACGAAAACTTCATCTTCGATAGTAATTGCATCACAAATAAAAGAATGAGATTGGATGCGGCAACGACTACCAATCCTTGCCCCTCTTTGTATTTCTACAAACGCGCCTACCATGGTATGGTCTCCGATTGAACATCCATAAATATTTGTAAAACTAAATATCTTGGTATGATCTCCGATTTTGCAATCGACCACTTTGGCAAAGTCACTTATTTCAGATCCTTCACCCATTTCAACATTTTTTATTGTCCCATTGTTATCTATTTGTTTGCTCATTGTTTTTTATAAATTTTTCTATGTCCTCTAAAATTTTTACCACGGCTAATCCATCTCGGCCACTAACAAGAGGTTCTTTCCCGGTTTCCAAACAATCCACAAAATGTTGTAATTCCTCACGAAGGGGCTCTTTGTTGGGAATTGGCACTGTCGTAGCAGTAATTTCTGGTTGAGTTGACACTGTATTATCTTGAGTGGTATTGAACATTTTTATTTTATCGGTAATTAAATCATTAAAAACCAATATCTTTTGATGACTGATGATAGTCAGATCCCTTATCTTAACAGGGTCTACCCAACTGAAAATCATGCTTGCGGAGATACCTTTTTTGAACCTAAGATTTACAGAAACCACATCCAATCGATCGCGGCCCAGAATATCTGTTCCAAAAGCAGAAATATTTATGGGTTCAGACTCTGTTAGGTGAGTCATTATAGATATCTCGTGTGGTCCCAAATCCCATAAAACACTAACATCTTCTCGTACTGGTCCCGGGCTTCTCCTTTGAAAATGAAAATGCAAGGGGGGTTTAAATTCCTGTTGGTCCATTGCTTGTTTAATAAATTCTATCGCGGGATGAAATATATAGATATGCCCCACCATAAGCTTTAATTTTTTTGACTCTGCCAATAAGACCAATTCCTCTGCTTCAGATGACGATGTAGTTATAGGTTTTTCCACAAAGACATGTTTATTAGCAATAAGACAGTCTTTTATTATTGAATAATGAGAACTAGCGGGTGTTAAAACCAGAACACCAGCAATGTTGTTATCCTGTAAAATATCGCGGTATTCTTGGGTTATTCGATATCCTTGCTCTTTGCAAGGTTTAAGTTTGACCAGATCGGTATCTGCGATCCAAGTCAAATCGCAACCCTTAATATCTTTTAGTACTCTGACGCATTTTGGGCCCCAATATCCGTAACCTATTAATCCTAATTTCATAATTTTTTAAAAAGATTTTTGAATGACTGAAGAAATTTTTTAATACTTAGTTGAATTTTTTAGTAATTCCAGGCCTATGTTATAAGTTAGCCATTCAATTGTCAACTCAAAGTCAAATCTTTTGGTATAATTCTTATCCATAAAACTAATCAAAGATACGATGAATTCGTGCTTGATGTTCTGAAATAATGGCCGGGGGCATCAACTGACCCCAAAAAACTCTTAAGACAAAACCAACATGATCATAAATAGTTTTTATAAAACGCATTTTACTCTTTCCATGTTCACGTTTAGCATTATCTGTCGGAAATTCTAAAATCATCATTTTGTTTTTTAGTGCTCGGATCATGATCTCGGAAGTGGCAACAAATCCGTCATTGATTGGAAAAATTTTGGGGACAATTGATTGTTTATAAATTCTGAAACCGCAAGTCATTGTATAAATACCTTTTGTTAAACGAGGGAAGAAAAATTTATAACACTGGCTAACCGCAAACGAAATTATATAACGCTGCCATCGATAACCGGCGTGACCACCTGGAGCTAAAATAGAAACATTCACAATGTCGACATTTTCATCTAAGTAATCAACAAGTTTTAAAATTAACCTTTGATCATAATTTGTGTCGGCATCCACAAAAGCAATCCATTCAGTGCAAGCAACCGAAAGTGCTGTTTTAATAGAAGCCCCATAACCCAAGTTTTTAAAATGAGTCACAACTATTGTTCCAGGATGGGACTGGGCAAATTTTTTTAATTTGTCGAGAGTGCAATCTTGACTTCCATCATTAATCAATAAAAGCGTTGTTTGCCAATCCTTAAGCTCTAGATTTTGACACAATTCATTAATTCGCAAAAAATAATCAGGGAGAGAAGCTTCCTCATCGTAGAAAGGGGTTGCGATAGTAATCGTGTGCGGTCTCATATCTGTTTTAAAAGAGTTTTAAGTATGCGGTAACTTGCCTGGCCGTCTCCAAAAAGATCTGGTCGCGGTTTTGTTGGATTAAAGTTATTAATTGCCCATCTAATCTTTTTTTCATCTGAATCAGTAATAAATTCATATCCTAATTGATTCATTTTTTTAAACCAAATAAATGAAACAAGAGAAATAATAGGTTTATCTAGCATATATGCTTCTCGTCGAAGACCACCGCTATCGGAAATAACCTTTTGACAATTAGCCAATAATCGGACCATTTCCACATAGCTTTGTGGTTCTTTTATTTGTATGACAGCAGAACGGGACAAATCTTTTAAAAGCCCCACCTTTTCAAGAGTATCGCGGGTGCGTGGATGAATGGGAAATATAGTTTTAAATCCTGCCCTTTCAACGGCCCGAAAAATCTGATTGAGTCGAGCAGGGTTGTTTGCATTCTCTTGACGGTGAATAGTTAGAAGATTATACTCACCGCTACTAATCTTTATTTGATGTCTTTTCATCACAATTTTTAAAGCATCCAAAGTAATATCTCCCAACATAAATACTTTGTTTTTAGAGAAACCTTCTTTTAAAAGAGATTTTGTATCTTCATGGCTAATGGTAAAAATCCAATCCGATAAATGGTCAGCTAAACGTCGATTAATTTCTTCTGGATTATGGCGTGCTTTACATCGAATACCTCCTTCAATATGAGCTACTGGAACACGTAATTTTGCACCAGCCCAGGCAGTATAGAAAGCTGTGTCAGTATCCGTATTTGAGATTATAATATCTGGAGAATATTTTTGAATGCATTCCATGATAAAATCTAAAAAACTTTTAGAAATAGAACCAGGAGTCGAACGATCAACAGAAGAATTTTGTTTAAGTAAAGAAATCTCGAGTTCTTGAATGATAGAATTAGCCATATTGGGACCTGAATTTTGACCCGTATGAATCAAAGAAAAATCTAAATTTTTAAATTTTTTGGCAGCCTCACAAAACGCAAGGTTCTTGATGATTTCTGGGCGAGTACCTACAAAAGAGATTATTTTCATTGGTAAATAGCGATTAGAATTTAACTTTTAGACAGTATATCATTAATTTGTAAAATAAAAATATGTGGAATATTATAAGGTTAATTAGTAGTGCCCATAATCAGCAGGTGCTAGGGTGCTCATATTTATGGAAGTAGGCAATATTTATACGAAAAAAAAAGCGCGCATATCTCTAGTTGTGTTATTTTTATCGACAATTATTTTATCGCTTGTTCCTGTTACCCAAACTCTTAAAAAAGGGGAATACAAAAGTGTACCTCCAGCTTATGTGGATGATGATATTTACTATTACGGCCGGATGAAAGAAGTTGCCGATGGTTATCCGTTTATTAGTAATCCGTATTTTATGGAATATCGTGATTCCAAACCAGGCGTTTTTTTTGTCGCCGATTGGTTGGCGGCCACTCCTCTCATTCTGGGAATTCCGTTTTCTTTGGTTATTGTTTTTAATTTAGTTTTTTGGTCGCTGTTATTTGTTTTTCTTGCGTACCTTTTGATTCGGGCAGCAGATATGCCACCACCGCTTTCAGTTGGATTAGCTCTTGTTGCCTATTGTGAAGTATATTGGTTAATTTTCCGTCCGGTTGTAATGCAAGAAGTTTTTCCATTCTTTCTTTTCTTTTTGCTAGCACTTTTTTGGTGGTTGCGTAATCCATTGCGACGAAGTTTGATTTGGCTTTTAATTATCGTGAGCGCTTCTTCGTTTTATATTTATACTTTTCTTTGGCAAATAATTTTTGCAACCCTAGGTATAGTTTTTATTCATATGTTCGGGCAAAAAAAAGGGCTGGAAATAAAAGCGCTATTATGGGTGGCATTTGGTACTTGCATTTTTTCATTGCCGGCAATTATTTATACCATCTATCAAATACAATCGCCGTTTTATTGGGAAACAGTCAGTCGCATGAACATGGTTGAATCATATCTTCCAAGTTTAGATGCCTATCATTATGGTCGATGGGCGGTTATTTTGACAATTTTGTACATCTGTTTACAAAAATGGTTTAAAAATAATTTTTCAGGAAATGATTTTATGATGAAGTTGGTAATCTATTCCGGTTTAGCTTTAATAATTGCATCAATAAGTAATATTTTTATAGGAAAAGATTTATCGATTGGTCAACATATTGGGAGATTCATAACTCTATGGATTGCATTATTTCTACCCATTTTATTATGGAAATTATGGATATATCGAAAGGAAACACTTAGATTACATTGGCTAAAATTGAGTATAATCGGATTATTATCATTATTATGTCTTGGTTTTCTTTTATTAAATCTTAAACGTTCATTGCCGTTTCAAGAAATTGCAACTACGGATATCACAACTGTTCAGGATTATGCTGCTCCACTTAATTGGCTTGAACAGCGCGAAAAACAATCGGTAGTAATCTGGGCCAACTCAAACATAAGTATGTACGTGCCAATTTTAACTAAACACTATGTATTTTGGGCTCCGGCCGGAGGGTTGTTTTTTATGCCAACAAAAGAAGTTGAGGATCGTTTTCTTGCTTCGCAGATTAAAATATTGACTACTGATGAAATGATTGCTTCCTATAAAACATTTGAGGGATCCGGAGTATTTTCTCGTTATTCTGATGCATTAAATAAAAATCATCTTAGTTGTCTGTTGGGTAGAGAGTGTCAACCAGACCAAAATCTACGTGAATGGATTGGTACTGCCAAGCTTGAATATCTTTTTAAACGACAGAGTAAATTAAAAGAAGATACATCAGCGATTGTGGAGCAGTATCACGTTTCGTATATTATTGCCGATGCATCAAAAGGTGAGGACAAATATTTCAGATCTTTACTTGGGGCAAAAGAGGTCTGGAGAAACAATCGTTTCATCATCTATGAAATTAAATAGTCTCAAACATTTTCTATCAGAATATTGGTTAGCAATCGTTGTAGCTATTGCTGTTAGTTTAGTCGCCGGTCTGCCTCAAATCATTGTTCGAAACACTCTCGGTTCGGCTGATCAAGGGATACCATTTTTAGTCAATGATTCCGAAGGAGAATATTTAGGACGGGTCCATGAAATTCTGGACGGGCATTGGAGTGTTTCATCTCCGGTATTATATGAGTACAAAGATTCGGTTTCTCTGATACCTCCGACCGGGGAATTTATTTTTTATGCTTTACCAGTCATGCTGACCCGTCTGCCTCTCAACACGATCGTTTTTTTAAGTAAGTTCATTTATCCGGCACTATTGTTTTTATTTGTTTATCTTTTTATTTTCTCACTGCTTAATAAAAAAGACATCGGAGCAAAGTTTATGGCGATGACTGGGGGACTTTTAGTTACTGTCGGATACGATCTAGATAATTACCGAGGGATACTCTCGACCATTATTCACGGATCAACTGACACGTCAGGGCTTTTATGGAACCGCTTGGTTAATCCTATTACTGGAGGCATCCTTCTTTTTGCTTTTCTTTGGCTTTTTTCAAGGATTGTGAAACAAAAAAGTAATTGGCCCACAATTATTGTTTCCGGGCTCATTTTATCGGTGATGTCCGGTTATATTTTTTCTTTCGTTCTTAGCTTAACTATCGCGGTTTTAATGGGCCTCTACTTTATTTGGAAAAGAGATTGGCGAATGACTTGGCGAACTTATATTCCGGTTGTTATTGCAATTGTGATCAACGGAATTTATTTACTCAATATTTTATTGGCAATGACTGGCGGGATTGCTCTAAGCGATCCACGTAAATCCGGAATGTTTTTTACTCACGTCCCATTGATAAATCTAGTCTCATTAGCGGCGCTTGTTGTGGTTGTCCTTTGTTTTATTTTATTTTTCAAAAAAGACACGGCTAGTGAATTGGAAAAAAGATGGTGGTTTCTTTCGCTTGCCATTGTTATTGCCTGTGAGCTCGTGTTTAATCAGCAAATTATCACGGGAATAACTATTTGGCCTCAGCATTTTACTCAGTATACGAAAATATTAGTCATGGCTATTGTGGTAGTATTTTTGCACAATATTATTCGGTCATGGTCAAAGAATTTATGGCGCGCAATTACAGTTATTTTATTTATTATTATTGTCCTATTCGGTTGGCGCGGTTTTCAGGCGGCGGCACAGAATACCCTTCCAAAGTATACCGAGTTGCAATCATTTGCTGGAGTTTTTGATTATTTAAATACTTATGCTTCCAAGGATTGCGTGGTTTACGTCAGTCCCGCATGTCCCAGTGAAATTAATCGATTCATTCCGGCGCTTACGAGCTGTAATGACTATCATTCCTTCTATATATACAGTGGGGTTCCCGACGATCGCGTTATGTATAATTATCTCATCAATCTGAAATTGCGCGGCATCAAACTTACTGGCGTGAAAAACCATTTTTTCAGCGAGGATAATATTTATTTCGTGACCAAATCCTATTTCTTCAGAGATTGGAATGATATTTTCTGTTGCCGAGACGCTTGGCTGACAAAAATCGGAAATAAAAAAGAAATTGATCAGTGGTATATTTCTCTTGAAAAAGATATAGAAAAAAAATATACTGAATTTTTAAAAGGGGATTTGTATACTCAATTAACTAAATATCGTGTTGATTATTTTGTTGTAGATACCCAACAGCAACCGCAAGTAAATAGTAAAAATTTTTCGTTCCTCTCTCTAAAAGGTCAATTCAATCAGTTTGCTATTTATTCTGTAATAAAACCAAAATGAGAATCCTTATCTTAACCAATAGTGTTCGTCCCGATTCCGGTTGGGGAAGATACGCTTCCGATCTAATCTCGGGTCTGAGAAAAACAGGTCACAAAGTAGTTATTTTAAAAGAAGAAAATGATGGTTGTGAAGGCTTGCCAATCTTAAAAAGGGGTCTGGGATTGTTTTATTCGGCGTTCAAGACGAGGATGTATATAAAAAATTGCGATGTAATCCAGGCGGTAGATATAAATCCATGTGCTATTATCGCTTGGCTGGCAAATTTGGGGATAAACAAACCATTGATTGTCACGGCTCTTGGTACTTATTCTATTGCACCTTTCAGAAATATTACCACTCGCTGGCTGGCACATTCAGTTTGCCGTTCTGCCAGTTCCATTACTGCCATCAGTGGGTTCACGGGCGAAAAACTATCAGCGCTAATAGGTTGTAACGTTCAGGTTATTACGCCGGGAATTGATTTAAAAAAATTCCGATTAAATCACGAAACAAGTGAAAAGAATTATGTTCTAAGTGTGGGGGCGCTTAAATATCGTAAGGGATATCATGTTTCTATTCCTGCTTTTGCGAAGGCAAAGAAAAAAAATCCTGATTTAAAATACATCATTGTTGGTAACCAGAAAGACAAAAATTATTTCAAACAAATTAAGTCTTTAGCGGAGTTGTTTAATGTTCAAGATAGTGTTCAATTTCTAGAAAATGTTTCTCGAGAACAATTAGATGAGCTTTATCGGAAAGCCAAAGTTTTTGTCTTGACGTCGGTGAATGAAGCTTACCATTTTGAAGGTTATGGCCTAGTGTTCTTGGAAGCCGCCGCGGCCGGTTTACCGGTTATTGGAACCAAAGGGAACGGTATTGAGGACGCAGTAAAAGACGGCTATAATGGCATCTTGGTTAATCAGAATAATGTTGAAGAAACGGCCATGACTATAATAGAAATTTTGGGCAATGAAAATAAATGGCAGACGATGAGTAAGAATAGCTATGATTGGGCCGAGAAAAACAATATTGGGCAAATGACTGAACGATTTATAGAAATATACAATGAACTCGCTGATTAAAAGAATAAAAAGCTGGCTACGCCGACCTAGACGCTATTGGCAAATCTTCTGGCTTATCATTAGATTAAAGCCGAGAAAAATAATGGAGATTGGAACCTGGACAGGAGACCGTGCTTTGACCATGATTAAATTGGCCAAGCGCTTCCATAACGTCAACGAGATAGAATACTATGGCTTTGATCTCTTTGGCCAAATGACGACTGAAAGATTTGCCGAGGAAAAATCAAAATGGCCACCAACCCAAAAAGAAGCTGATGAGAAGCTCCGGACTACCGGAGCCGATATTCATCTTTATCAGGGCGACACGATGGTTGTTTTGCCTGAGTTGGCAGGCAAACTGCCCCTAATGGATTTTATATTTATTGATGGTGGCCACAGTTTAGAAACGATTGCCAATGACTGGCATTGGGCCAGTCTATTAATACATAACAAAACTGTCGTTGTTTTTGATGATTATTGGCTAGGGCGAACCGATGCTGGATGTAAAACGACAATAGATAATATTGATCGGGCAGAATATCGCGTCGCTCTCCTGCCTATTACTGATTCGTTCGTCAAAACAAAATTTGGTCCTTTAAATATTAAACTGGTTAGCATCAAAAAAAATAAATGAACAAGAGTTTAAAAAGAATTTCAAACATGTATCGGCTTCAGGGTCTGGTGCCAATGGTAAGTTTTTATTTTTCAAAGACACCATTTTTTAAATGGCTCTGGAGAAAAATGTCCTGGCGCTGGCTGATCAAAGCCAGGATTCATAGTAATTATATGTATTTAGACGCGCTTGATCCCGGTATTTCCACGAATTTATTAGTCGAAGGAACTCGTGAGCCTGGTCACGTCGCTCAAGTCAAAGGTAATTTAAAAACTGGAATGTGCGGCATTGATATCGGAGCTAACATTGGATATTATGTTCTAATTGAAGCCAAACAGATCGGGGAGAAAGGGAGAATCTATGCTATTGAGCCGGAGCCGGAGAATATTGAGCTTTTAAAAAAGAATATCATAGCCAACGGATTTGAGAACCAAGTTTCCGTCTTCCAGTATCTTGTCGGCGATCGGGATGAAATGAGTAGTCTGCGGTTATCAGCTTTCTCAAATCGCCATAGCGTGTCTGAAGCGAATCGCTATAAGATTCCCGGTTCCGAAAAAGCGCCCGTTATTCCGGTGCCGATGATAAGATTGGACAGTTTTATGGAGCAAAAAAATCTTCGACCGGAAGATGTCAATTTTTTACGGATGGATGTTGAAGGCTATGAAGTCGTTATCTTCCAAGGGATGAACAAATTGTTGAACGCAAAAACACCGTTAAAGATATTCATTGAACTTCATCCAAAATGGTACGGTGAATGGGGCTGGACCTTAGAAAAATTTATAGACCAGCTCTCTGCTCATGGTTTGAAAGTAAAAAGCCTTTCTTTCAAACGCGAAGGCGGCATTCAGACAGTAGAAGACCCGACCCGAGAACAAGTGCTGGCGACAGAGAATTCACCTTACACGATTAACGGCGGTTCTCATGCGTACTTGGAGAGGATCTAGTTAAGAAACGGCGGTTATGTCTGCCGATTCATCCGGCAGATTTCCATTTGAATTAGAAAGCTTGTGTAATCGACGGGACTCTATTTCCCAAATAATGACAGTACTGATAACGGTGATAGCGAGACCGCTGACATTGGCCCAGACCATCCCCCAAATACCAAAAGCCAGACCCAAGAATAAATAAAGGATAAGGGTCGGGGTTCGGGCAATGAAGCTGCTCAAATAGATAGCCCGGATCATTTTTTGAGACCGAAAAACCGCGCCGATATAATTAAACGGGATTGAAAAAATTAACGAACCCATCAAGACTCGGGAATAATCCAATGAATCAAGATAACTGGGAAGGAAAACTTTAAAAATGAAGGGGGAGATGACCCAATAGGTCACAAAACAAAGAAGACCAAGAATACAGCCAACAATGAATCGTTGATAAAAGATCGGCCGAATCTCTTTCATTGATCGTTCAGACAGCTTAGGGAGCAGAATAGAACTGGCGCTTTTCACTAAACCTTGAGCGCGTCCGGGCATGGCTTGGGCCAAAGAATAAACGGCCAGTTGAACAGAACCGAATGATTGAAAGAGAATGATTTTGTCCAGATATTGAGCGATAACTGAGATTATAGGAACAATGCTTAAGTGGACAGAATAATTAAAAACTTTGTTTTTTTCTTCGGCAGTAACTTGGCCTTTATCCTCGCGAACGGTTTTGAAATAAAAGAAGACTGATGGTGTTAAAACTCCAATCGCATACGCGGCAACAAGAAAAACAACACTGTCCGTAACCAGAAGAGTCGTTAAAACAAGACCGGCGAAAAATATATTAGAGATGACGGCATAATCAGAAGCGGTTTTAAAATCTTTCTTGCCGCCTAGATAAGCGCCGTAAGAGGTCAGGGCAGTATTGAACGGAAAGACGATTCCCATGATGATGAGCCCGATAGCGAGAGTGTGATTGTTGTGGAGCCAGTAATAACCGGCGCCGGCCAAGCAGACAAGAGCGTAAATAGAGTTAAATCGCAATTGGATGTCGATACTCCACGCAAGAAGACCTTTAATACCTCGGGCGACAGCTTGGGTCAGGGCTGTGTTCATACCACTTAAGGTCAAGAAACTTAAAATACCAGCGACGGAAAGGATATATTTGTAGTTTCCGTATAGATCCTTCGGGAGAAGATTGGCGAAAGCGATGACAAGGCCGGCCGATAGAAGAGTGCTGACAATGTACGGAAAAGAGGCCCAGAAACCTTGTTTAGCCACGTAGATATTATCGGTTTTAGTGACACTTTCCGAACGTTTTAGTAAGTAACGGAGATGATTCTTGACATGTTCAAACATAATTATTATAGTATAACAAAATATTCGGCATTTGCCAAGGCTGGCCCGTTTCGGCTATATTGAATTAAGAAATGAACTCACTCGCATCGTATTTAAAAGAAAAATTAATCTACTACCACCAACATAGATTTATCCGGAATGTTGCTTTCCTTCAGATCGCTTCGGCGCTAGGCACTTTCTTTCAAGCTCTTTTCGGTGTTTTTATCGCTCGGATATTACAACCTGAACTGTACGGCCTTTATGCTCTCGCTTTCAGTTTAGCGGCGCTTATTTTCATCACGACCGGTATTCAAGAAACGATTACCGTTGTTTTGGGTGGAACTTTTGCCAAAAATGACCGCGAACAAACAACGGATGCTTTAGCTTTCTTTTTGAAATTTAATGCCATCTCTTCAGTTATAACCCTAGTCATCGTTTTGTTCTTACCTCTGATTGGACGATTCTTTTATCATGATGCCCACGTTGGCCTCTATGCCAGTTTGGTTGTAGTCGCGGCAATAATCTCTTCGTTTGCTTTTACAATCGTAACGATGGCCCTGCAGGTTTCCGGAAACATTAAAAAAATGGCCTGGTTAGGATTGAGTGATCAAATCTTACGTTCGGGTCTGACCGTTGTTTTTGTTGTTTTCGGATATGGCATTCTTGGAGCGGCGATAGGAAATCTGCTCGGTGCTATGGTTATTTTCTTTGTTTCAGTCGTTATTTGGCAAAAAAACATCGTCAAATATCCTATCTTTCCTTCTTTGGGCGAGTTGTTAAAAAAAGTGAGCCGAGCCAAAAGCCAATTCTTGTCTTTAAGTATTTGGGTGGCGATAGATAAGAACTTAAGCATGCTTTATACAATTCTTCCGGTTCTGATAGCTGGAATTTATTTATCCCGTTCTGATGTTTCTTATTTTAAATTGTCTTTTGGTTTTGTCATGCTCGCGTTAAGCCTGCTTGGGCCTATCTCGACCTTGCTTAATTCTGAATTCTCAAAGATGCAGATCAGCGACTCACGTCAGATGTCTAGAAACTTCATCAGAGTATCTCTTTATGCTGTCGGGATTTCAACCGTTCTAACGCTGGCCGCCATCATTGTAGCGCCAATTCTTTTTAAAATCCTTTATGGCGTAAGTTTTTTGCCTAGCGTAAAATATGTTCCCGGGTTATTTATTTTTGGCGCTTTATTTGGTATCGGCGTCGGATTGGGACCGATGTGGCGGGTAGTTAACCGGGTCAGGACTTCGGTTGTTATTAATTTAGTCGTTCTCGCTGTCGGCATTCCGGTCGGAATATACTTGATCCAAAATTTCGGAGTTTGGGGCGGGATAATCATGGTCACGGCTTGGTTTACAATTGCTCATCTGGCCTCATTCTTCTATTTACTTGCGGTTTTAAAATAATTTTGCCAAAATCAATCAGATAGGATAAAATTTTACCGATATGAATTTACGTTCAATTCTCAGGTATTGTATTTATTCAGCGGCCTTGATGCCGCTTATCATATTTTCGCAGTATATTTCCCCGTTTCATTTCGGCAAAGTCATTGTCTTCCGAAGTTTGGTTGAAATAATGCTCGTTTTCTATATTTTATTAGTTTGGCGCGATCGCTCCTATCTGCCTCGCCGGAATAAGATCTTTTGGGCCTTTCTTGCTTTTGTTCTAGCCTTTACTGTGACCACGTTTTTGAGTGTGAATGTTTATCAGAGTTTCTGGGGTACGCTTGAACGCATGGGCGGGCTATTCAGTTTCTGGCACTATTTTATTTTCTATGTCATTTTAACTTCAATTCTTAGAACCAAAGAAGAATGGGCCACTTTTCTGAAAATTACTGTGGGGGTTGGCGTCCTCTCGGCTTTTTATGGTTTCGGACAAAGAACTGACTTGACCTTATTTATTGGCGGCGGCGGTCGCGACCGTATCTTCGGCACGATTGGAAACCCCGCTTTATTTGCCGGCTATGAGATTGTCGTTACTTTTCTTGCTTTAATTCTTGGTTTTAGGGCAATACACAAAAAAGAACGTAATTTTTTGTTGATATCCGCAGCAATTACCGGCTTAGCCGTGTTGATGACGGCGGTTCGAGGCTCTCTTCTTGGGTTAGGTATCGGAATATTAGTCTTTGCTTGGCTATATTTCTCATATACTCATTCCCAGCTATCACGGAAGATGTTCTTGGGTCTTGTTGGATTAGTTGTTCTTTTCTTTGCTTTTGCGCTTTTGTTTAAGAACACTTCTTTTGTAAAAGATTCGCCTTACTTACGGCGAGTAACGAATTTCTCAGCCTCAAACTATACAGTCCAAACTCGTTTTTGGGCCTGGGAAGCTGGACTTAAAGGATGGAGTGAAAATGCCAAGAAGATAACTTTTGGCTGGGGACCGGAGAACTTCAATGTTCCATTCTCTAAATATTTCAACCCGAAGTTTTTTACTGGACCTGGCTCAGAAACTTTGTTTGATCGGGCTCATAATATGTTCATTGAAATTCTCGTGACTATGGGTTTAGTCGGGTTTCTGGCTTATGTTTCATTGTTCTGGGCGGTCTTCAGATCCTTGTGGCGATTAAAGAACAAGCCTGGTTTTCTTATTCCGTCTATCGGCATGATCTCAATGGTTATTGCCTATATGATTCATAATTCATTTATTTTCGACACATCGGCTAATTTCCTTGTTTTCTTCAGTACTCTTGGTTTTATCTCATTTTTGGAAAACGAAGACCAACCTGCGCCTATCCCAGTCCAAAAAAATCGGCCTTCGTCCAATATGGTCTGGGCGATTAGTGTCGTTTTAGTTATTGGGACTAGTGTTCTGTTGTATCAAATGAATATTAAAACCGCTATTGCCAATTATGCTACGACCAGAGCAATCATTGCCGGCTGGGGGGGTGATTTTAATGGCGCGGTTACTAAATATAAAGAAGCAGTTTTATATAATGTAGCCGGCAGATATGACTATCGAAATCGATTTGTTCAGTATTTACTCGATTATGGCTCAACTAATGGCGTAACTTCGGCAGAAATGGTTGATCTGTTCAAACAAGCCATCGCTTTGGAGGAAAAGAATGTCATTGAGAACCCCTTAGATTATTTGCCCGAACTGTATCTCTCGCGGCTCAATATCATTCTCGGGAAATCGGATCCAGCGTCTCTTCATAACGATGAAGCTTTAAAGCATGCCATGAAAGCTTTAAGTTATTCGCAAACGTTTGTCCGCACCTATTATGAGGTCGGTCAGGTGTATCTGAATAAAAAAGATTATCCGAAGGCTATAGCCGCCTTTCAAAAAGCGGTGGATTTGAATCCGACTGTCGGGACTTCATATTGGTATCTAGGCGCGGTTGAAATGCAAGCCGGCCAAACTACTAAAGCCGTGGCTAATATGCAAAAAGCTATGGATTTGGGATATGTTCTGACCGAGAATGATAATATAAATCTGGCGACCGTCTATCTCGCTCAAAATGATATCCAGCATCTGGTCACAGTCTATGAGAATCTCGTTAAACTCCAGCCGACCAAGGCTAAATACGCCGCTTCGCTGGCTGCGGCTTATGCCCGAGTCGGGCGCATTGATGATGCTGTGCGATTAGCTCGTCTTGCCGCTCAAATAGATCCAAACTTTGAATCAGAAGCCAGAATTTTTGTTCAACAACTCGGTCGCCAGTGGTAATTAAAACACCCCGGTTTGCCGGGGTGTTTTAATTACCAACCGAATAGTTTACCGACATCTTCTGGTGTCTCTCGTTTTCTAGCTATTTTTATTTCTCCGTTGAAAGCAACAAGTTTTGCTGGGCTGGACAAGAGGCAGTGATGAGAAGCAAGGGAATCTTGGTAGGCGCCAGTATCCGTAACTGCCACAAAGAGCTCGGTTAGGTCTTCGGTTATTTTGGGGAGCATAATATACCCACCACCATCCGTATAACGGTCATCGCTATCGCAACTGGCGCCGGCCACCCACACTCTTTGAAGCCGGCCAGATTCCATATGATTGACGGGAATAATATGCCAGTGTTGACGGCGTACTGACCAGGTGTCCGCAAGGTCATTTATAAAACTTCCGTCAATAAAATACCATCGCGTGCCATTCTTGTTCGAAACTTGTTTTTCGGCCAATATCTTAAAGATAGTTATCTGGGCCGGCGCGGCCACATAACTGCCCCATTCACTAATAATATTAGGATGTTTAATGCCGAGTTTATCCGCTTCTTTCTTTGCGTTTTTTACAATTTGATTAATTAGAGTTCGGAGAGAATAAAGTTTACGTTTTTTTTCGAATGGAACACCAACGCCACCGCCGATATCAATAGTGTCGAGGCCTGGGTTTTTCTCCCTCATTTTGGCATAGAGAGCGATAGCTTGTTTTAATGGCCGGATAAACTCGTCTACTTTTTCTATCTGGCAGGATAAATGATAAGAAAGAATAGACAGATTTCTGATTTTACCAATTCTGAGCAATTCATCTTCGGTAAACCCAAAATGATTGAATTTTTTATCGAAATGGGCATTTATCTTAATATTCAAATTGACTCGCACCCCCACTTCCCCTTTAAATTTTCTTAATCGTTCCAATTCATATGGATTTTCTATAATCGGGATGATTATCATTCCTTTTCCGCGGAGCTCTTCAATAAGATTAATATAATGTTCCGTCTTGGGACCATTACAAAGGACTCGAATATGACTATTGAATTTATCCTGCTCAATCATTCGTTTTACAATGAACAGTTCATTGGCGCTTGAAACTTCCAGATTAGCGCCTTCAGCGACGGCCGGAAGAACGAATTCTTTATTTTGGTTTACTTTCATTACATAGTGGTAATAGAATCGTCCTTTATATCCCAATATTTTAATGAATGCGTTGAACGTATCGATTAAATCTCGGACTCGGTTCTTGATTATTGTCGGGAACGCTATTTCCGTACTGGTCCCATATTTTTTTACGATATCGAAAATATTGTATTGATAGTTACCCTCGCGAACAACAAGTTCGCCATCATGGCTAATATCAAAGTTTTGAGTATTGAATTCTTCAAATCCCAGTCCCCAATATTTCTTAAAATGAGAATGCCTATTACGTTGAGATGTTTTTTTCTTAGTGGTTTTCATTATTGTCCGAGGATTTAGTAATCCAAAAAACAGGAATACAAAAATATTTAAATTATTTTCCTGATTGTGAGATAGCTGTTCGGATTGTTTTAAGAATAATACCGATATCCAGCAGAAAAGAACGGTTCTTTATATAATATAGGTCGTATTTTAATTTTTCGGCGGCATCTTTAACGGAAGCGCCATAGGAATAATTAATTTGGGCCCAGCCGGAAAGTCCTGGCTTAATCAAATAACGTTCTTCATAGAAAGGAATTTCTTTTTTTAGAGTGTCGTGGAATTCTGGTCGTTCCGCTCGCGGACCGACCAGTGACATTTCACCACGGGCGATATTCCAGAATTGAGGGATTTCATCTAATCGAGTCTTTCGCAAGAAACGGCCGACTTTTCCAACCCGGTTATCGTTATCAGGAGACCATAAGGCTCCAGTCTTGGCTTCGGCATCTGGAATCATAGTTCTGAATTTGATGAGCTTGAATGTCTTTCCGTGCTGGCCGATTCTGATTTGAGTATAAAAAACCGGCCCGCGCGAATCCAGCTGCATTGCCAGGATTATGAACGGGTAAAAAAGAAGAGACACAATTCCAAAAATCAGTCCAAAGACAATATCACCGACACGTTTAAGTATTTCGTAAGTTTGTTTTGAGCCTTCGCTCAAGTTCTCTAAAAACCAAATTTGGTTGATGGCACCGAGCGGGATTCGGCCGGTAAGTCTTTCATACAATGTCGCTAGACTGAAAAAATTTATTTTGCGCCCTAAAGTCTTATAGAAAATCTCCATGATTTCAGAAACATGGTAAGCATCGGGGCTGATGACAACAGTGTCAAGATTAGGTGTCGTCAGGGCTTCGGACAGACGGGCAGTGTCATTGGCATCAATTATTTCCTTTAGCTCATAGCCAAGCTGAGGATTTTCTTTAATGAATTTGGCCAATTCTTGTGATTGGTCGTTACTGCCGACGATGAGGGTTAATTTTTTGAATTTTGTTTCAACGATGCCGTTAAAAAGAGAGCGGATGCCGAATTCTAAAATTGTAAAAATGACAATAAATAAAGCCAAGTTGGTCTTAGGGGCAATACCAAAGAACGGGATTAAATAGAAAAAGCTAGTTGAAACTACAGTCACAACGATAATTGCCTCAAAAAGCCGGGAATAAAAGAAAATGCTGTTCCTTAAGGTGCGAGAATCATAAAGATCGGCGATATAAAAAATGATCAGCCAGATTACGAAAATAATAATAAACGGGAAAAGGTGAATCTGATATTCTTCCGAAAAATTATTTCTATAACGCAAACCAAGCATGGCGAGCATTGAGCCGTAAAGAAGAGCAATATCAATAAATAAAAGGGTAATTTTACGCATGAGCAACGTTACAATAATACCATATTTTTTAAATAATGCAACCCATGAGCTTATAAAACTATATTACTACTAATAATGATATAATAAAATCAATTCTTGGGCGTATCGTTTATATATGCGGATCCCATCAAAATATCTAAAGATTTTGTTAGCGGCGGTCATTGTTTTTTTATTGGGCCAATTAAACGTCAATAGTGTTTTGGCGGATGTTCTGAACGAACGTCACACATTTTTTGTAAATCCAACCTATGACGCTACAGGTCGGAGCAGTATGTTAGCCACGCTTATTTACGTCGGTACGCATTCTTATTTCTATATCGACAACTCATATTTAAACAATCTAAATCCGTCTGAACGTTCTATTTTTGAACAACAAATATCAATTTCAGCTCAGGAATTTGATAATAATATTTATCCAAAAGAAACGGCTTTTTGGGGTTCAGAAGCCAATCCGGGCATTGATAACGATCCTAAGATAACCATTCTTCTTGAACGCCTTACTTCCGGAACTGGCGGGTATTTCGACAGCGTCAATGGATATCCAATATCTCAAGCAAATAACAGTAATCAACGGGAGATGATAACGGCAAATATTTCATCGCTTAACAACGGTTCCATAAAAATATTTCTAGCTCATGAAATGCAGCATCTTATTTCATCCAACCAAAAAGAACTTTTACGCGGCACAGCTGAAGATACTTGGCTAAACGAGCTTCGTTCACAGTATGCTATCACCGTTGCGGGCTACAATGATAATTTTCAAAATTCTGATCTTCTCCAACGTGCGCAAACATTCATAAACAATCCAGCCGACAGTCTGACAGAATGGCCGAATACAAATCTTGATTATGCTTCGGTAACATTATTCGGCCAGTATCTGGTAGATTGTTTCGGGCCAGGCGTTCTTCAGGACACCCTGCACAGTTCATTGGCTGGCATCAATTCCATTAATAAATATTTATCTGATCATCAAAATTTAGAAAATTTCAGCGATATATTCGCGGATTGGGAGTGGACAAATTATTTTAATAACCGTATCCAAGATACGCGGTACGGCTATGCGAATCCCAATCTTCAGACAATCCATGTTTTTCCGACTAATAGCGAGCGACTTTCGTCTAATGATGCAAACTTCTATGTTTATTCACTGAAACCTTGGCAGTCGAATTGGGAAAGATTTCAAACTGATCCGTCAGCCCCAGAGGGCCAGAATATAAAAATCAGCTGGCAAGGTTCCGCTTTCCAAGTTTATTACGCCGATCAATCGGGCGTTGAAAAACGTCTCGGCAACGGAGATATTATTGCGGTGCCGATATCCGGCAGTTTTATATTAATGCCGATCAATAGTTCAAAAACTTCCAGTTTTGGAGCCAGTGAATCGCCAGCCCAGATATCATTCACGATTGAATATACAACCCAAACTTTAGCATCATCGGCTTTTTCAATTCATGACGGTTCGCTTATCATGCACGCCGGTACCCCCGATATCTATGTAGTTACTGGGCCGTATAAGCGTTATTTAGCGCCGGGCGTGCTTAAATTCTACGGCTTAGACGCTTCCCAAGCGATTATGGTTTCGGAATCGGTTTTCCAGTCATATATGACCGCAAATTATATTCGCGCCGTGGATGAGAAAAAAGTTTATGCTGTTTGGCCCGATGGCACCAAGCATTGGCTCAATATGACGGCGCAACATTTCTCTGATTCGCATCGCGATTGGAATTCGGTATTCATCGTCAACAGTCTTGAGTCTAATTTTTATAAAATTGGGCCTGATATTACACAATAATTTTTTCGCTATGCCCAACCCACAACGAACCGCATAAAAAGTCTGCTGACTTTTTTGCTCTATCTCGACTACTCGCCTCCGAACATTCGTCTTAGTGTTGGGCTGCGCTCAAAAATTATTTTCAAAAAATGAGTTATCAACTTTTTTATTATCAAAAAAGTTTTTTTAGTTCTAAAATTAATGCAGTGAGTAGACAGTAGGTCGAACTGTCAAACTAAAATAATTATTTATAAGGAGGAATGGAGAGAATGATTCTCGTCATGACGATCATTATCTCCGAAGTTAAAAATACTATGGCAAAGAAAAAGAAAGCAGCAAAAAAGAAGAAGAGAATCTAGTTTTCTCAAGAGGGGCGCATGGGCGCCCCTCTTCCTTTTTAATATTAGATAGGTAAAATTAAAAGAAACCCATGAAAATCAATATTAACACTAAAAATATCACCCTGGACGAACCCTTGCGGGTGTTTATAGAGCAGAAAATAGGCAGCCTAGATAAATTTATTCAAAAAGGTCCCGTCAGTGTGGCGGTTGAAATAGGCAAACCCTCTAAACATCATAAAACAGGTCCGGTATTTTACGCCGAAGCTAATTTAAAAGTCGGCGGTGTTCTTTTACGCGGAGAGTCTACTCACAAGGATTTACATACCGCTATTGGCGAAGCCCGCGACGAACTTCATATTCAAATCAAAAAGTTTAAAGAAAAAAGAAAAGACTTGTCTCGCCAGCCTAAAAAATAATTTCGCTCCGGGCCACTCGTTTAACTATAATCAGCCTTCGTCCAACCCACAACGAACCACATAAAAAGTCTGCACCCGCCGCCTACTGGCGCAGGGCACTACGCTCGTCTTCACTCGCTTGCTGTCTTTTGTGTCTTCAAATACCGCCTCCGAACATTCGTCTTAGTGTTGGGCTTCGGCTGATTACCCCTAAGTGTCTTTAAAATACTTGAAAATAGTGCTAGAATACTTAAACTATGGCGTTTTTATCTAGTGTCTTTGGGGATGCCAACAAGCGGTATATTGATTCCTTAAAGCCGACAATTCAGAAGATAAATAACCTCGAAAAAGACTTCGCGGAGCTTTCGGCTGACCAACTAAAAGATAAGACTGCCGAATTTAAAAAACGGCTGGCTGACGGGGAAACTTTGGATGATTTATTACCCGAAGCTTTTGCGGCGGTTCGGGAAGCGGCCAAGCGCACGCTGGGCCAGCGTCACTACGACGTTCAGCTTATCGGCGGCATCGCTTTGCATCGGGGAACGATTACTGAAATGAAAACCGGCGAAGGTAAAACTCTTGTCGCTACCGCGCCGGTCTATTTAAACGCGCTGACGGAAAAGGGCGTCCACATGGTTACCGTTAACGACTATCTGGCTCGGCGCGATGCGGCCTGGATGGGCCAAATTTATGATGCTTTAGGATTAACGGTGGCGACCATTAACCATGAAGCCAGCTATCAGTACGATGCCTCTCATGTGACCAAAGCCGAAGATAAAGAAGAAGACACTGAAGGCAGTTTCAAAATTGTTCACGAACTGCTTCGGCCTATCACCCGCAAGCAAGCCTATGCCTGCGATATCACTTACGGCACGAATAACGAATACGGCTTTGATTATCTCCGCGATAACATGGCTTACTCGCCGGAGCAGATGTCCCAGCGTTCAACCGATGAGGGTGGACATAACTTTGCCATTGTCGACGAAGTTGACTCTATTTTGATTGATGAAGCTCGAACGCCGTTAATTATCTCTGCGCCAGATGAAGATTCAGGCGAGTTATATCAAACTTTCGCCGGAATTGCGCCGAAATTAAAGGAAGGCGAAGACTACGCCGTCGATATCAAAGAAAAAGCGGTTTCTATCACCGAAGCCGGTATTGAAAAAGTGGAACAAATGCTGGGGGTGAAAAATATCTATGATGAAGGCGGAATGAAATATGTTCACCATCTGGAGCAGGCGTTGAAAGCGCAGATTATATTCCATTTGGATCAACATTATGTCGTTAAAGACGGCGAAGTGGTTATTGTGGATGAGTTTACGGGCCGGCTAATGCCGGGCCGACGCTGGTCTGAAGGTTTGCATCAGGCCGTGGAAGCCAAAGAAGGGGTCAAAATTCAAAAAGAATCCCGCACCTTGGCCACGATTACTTTCCAAAACTATTTCCGTTTATACAAAAAGTTGGCCGGCATGACCGGAACGGCTCAAAGTTCGGCCGAAGAATTTCACAAGGTCTATCAACTTGAAGCCATCACTGTCCCGACCAACAAACCAAACGTCCGTCAAGACTTGCCCGATAAGATTTTCAAAAATGAAACCGGGAAATTCAGAGCTATCGTCCAGGAGGTCAAAGCCCGTAATGCCACCGGCCAGCCGGTTTTGGTGGGTACAGTTTCTATTGATAAGAACGAATTTTTATCATTATTGCTCCAGCGTGAAGGCGTACCCCATACGCTATTAAATGCTAAGAACCATGAAAAAGAAGCCGAACTGCATGCTCAAGCCGGCCGATACGGTTCGGTTACTATCGCCACTAATATTGCCGGCCGAGGCGTAGACATTATTCTGGGCGGCAATCCGCCCGATCTAGAAATGCAGAAAAAAGTTCTAGCAACCGGCGGTTTACATGTTATTGGCACCGAACGTCATGAAGCCCGTCGCATTGATGACCAGTTGCGCGGCCGCGCGGGCCGACAAGGCGATTCAGGTTCATCGCAATTCTTTGTTTCCACCGAAGATGAACTGGTCAAACGTTTTGGCGGCGACAGTTTGAAAAATATAATGGAACGCTTAGGCGTTGGCGAAGATGATGTTATTGAGAACCGGTTTGTTTCCAATGCCATCCAGCAGGCCCAGACCCGCATTGAGGGCTACAACTTTGATGCCCGCAAATATATACTTGAATATGACGACGTCATGAACAAACAGCGTGAGACTATCTATGGTCTGCGCCGCCAGATTTTGTTCTCGGAAAGTTCTAAGCCGATTATTGAAGAATATCTGAACGATTATATTGACCGGATGACCCAGTTCCATACCGCCGGCCATGAATGGGACGTTAAAGAATTAACATCCTCGTTTGAAGCGGTGGTCGGACCCGATTCCGAAATTTCAAAACAAGTTACCGCTTTGGCCGAAACATCAGATTTGGAAGGACTCAAAACCTTCATGCGCGATTACGTTTCTAAACGATATTCGAAGCGTGAAGAAGAATTAGGCGCTGAACAAATGCGGATGCTGGAAAAGCTGGTTCTCTTGCGTACTATTGATGAAATTTGGGTGGAGCACATCTCGGCGATGGAATATTTGCGCGGTTCGGTTCGTTTGCGGGCTTACGGTCAACGCGACCCGCTCGCCGAATACAAGGTGGAAGGCCAGAGAATGTTCACTCAGCTTTTGGATTCCATCAAAGCCCAAGTGGTGGATGCGATCTTCAAGGTCAGCATCATGCGTCAACCCGAGAAAGTAAAAGTAATTGAAGGCCGGGAAAATATTGAAGGTGAAACTATTGTGGAAAAGGAATCTCAGCGAGCAGAATCGGTTTATAACACACCCGAAGATAAGATCGGCCGTAACGACCCTTGCCCCTGCGGGTCGGGCAAGAAATATAAAAAGTGCGGACTCCTTAACATCGAAGAGCATCAGCGGTTAATGGCGCAAAAATAAACAACCCACAGAGAGGCGAGTTGTTGGGGCATCAGTCTCCGAGCTTTCGCTCTGGTAGGCGTCCCACAGACGCCTCGTTATTCGGCTTTTCAGCCTACACTGATAACAGATTTTAGTATAATCTTGTTAAACAATCTGTCAATATAGTATTTTTACGTTTTAGTTATAAAATTAGATTATGCCTCCTAAATTTTCATCTATTAAAATATCACGGTCGGGGTTAAAACTTTTTCAGGACTGTCCGCGGTGTTTTTGGTTGGATATTCATCACAAAATTAAACGTCCGCCCAGTTTCCCATACACCTTGTCATCGGCGGTGGATTTTTTGGTTAAGCAGGAATTTGATAAATACCGCAAGGCGGGAACTCTGCCGCCGGTGCTGGCGCGGCATTTGGCCGGCGATGCCAAGCTCTATAATGGCCCTGAATTGCCCGTGTGGCGCGAGAACTTCAAAGGGGTGCAGTATTTTGATGAAGACCTGAATGCGATGCTCTACGGGGCGGTGGACGATGTCCTACAGTTGGCTGACGGCTCGCTGGCGGTCATTGATTACAAATCTTCCGGTTCGCGGGAAATCAAGATTTACGAGGATTATCAGAAGCAAATGGATATTTATACTTATTTGCTCGACCGTAACGGCTTTAAAACCCACACCGAAGCCTATTTCGTTTTCTATCAAGTAGATAAGACCGGCGGCGGATTTCAGAATGCTTTGCCGTTCATTGAATCGTTAAAAGCGGTCAAAGCCGACAAATCATGGGTTGGCGATGTTTTTGAACAAGCGGTGGCCGTGGCCCGGCGCGATACGCCTCCGGAAATAATGACGCCTTGCCCGCATTGTATTTATGTTCAACAAGCCGGCAAATTTCCATATGTCTCCAACGAGCACCATGATGAGCATTTGATAGAAATGGAATAGCCAGCCAACTTAAGATATACTGACCTCATGCCTAACGAAACCAGCCAACCGAAATTTTACGGAGATTATTTTTATAAATTCTTTCAGTGTCCGCATTGGATTTGGTACGACATTTATGGAGACGGCCAAAATAAGCGGGATATTCCGCCATTATTGGATTTAATCTATAAGGGCAAAACACTTGATGCTGGCCAGACGCTTTCTAATCACAAAAAATTCGAGCAGATAGACTCGGAACTGTTCAAAGACCTGGACGAAGCGTTTTTGGCGACGGTGGAGCTGATGAAGCAAGGGAAAAATATTTATCACGGCGTTTTGATGTCCGAGGATTGGGTCGGCATTCCCGATCTCTTGGAAGCCAGACCGGGGAAATCAAATCTCGGCGACCACTATTATGTCGTCTATGATGTTCAGAATTCTTTGGAGATGCGCGATGAATACAAATTCCAGCTTATTTTTTACAGCTTAATTTTGGAACGGATTCAGGGTGTTCGTCCCGAGCAAGCTTATATTATAGATTCACAGGGTAATGAAGTCGGATTCAAGATTTCTGAATATATTGATCAATTTCACCTGACCCGCCAGCAAATTGAAAAAATTCTCAACGGCGAAAAACCGGCGCCGTTTCTGAAAGCCGGTTGCAAACGGACGCCCTGGTATTCATTATGCGTGGAAGGAGCCCGGAGTTGTAATGATGTGTCTCTCATTTATCGTATTAGCCAGGCCGACCAGAGGCGGTTGTATGATATAGGCATTAAGACTGTAGATGCTTTAGCAACGGCCGACCTAGATGATCTTCAGGAAAAACTTGAAGATTGGCCGTTTGATAAGATTGTCCGTTTCTCAAATCAGGCCAAATCGCTGACGACTGGCGAGCCGATGATTACCCGCCACCCCAATTTTCCAGAGGTCCGCTATGAAGTTTATTTTGACATTGAATCCGACCCTCTCGCCGACATCGATTATCTCTTGGGTTTTATGGTGAAAGATACCAAGACGGGAGAAGTTAACTACAAATACTTTTTAGCCCGAAATAAAGAGGAAGAACCGGAAGCTTGGCGGAAGTTTCTGGAATATCTAGCCTCACTAGAGGATTTTGTCATTTATCACTATGCTTTTTATGAACGTCAGGTTTTTGAACGTCTGGCGACCCGCTACGGCGCCCCAATCAGTCTTTTGGAAAAATTCAGGGAGAATACTATAGACTTGCATGCCAAGCTTGTTGATTCAGCTATCCTGCCAATCTATTTCTATTCTCTCAAAGATGTCGGCTCATATTTGAATTTCAAATGGGATGACCCTCACGCCGGCGGAGCGGAATCCATTCTCTGGTATAAGGAGTGGCTGGAAAAAGGGGACGAGGCGATTATGAAAAAAATCCTTCGCTACAATGAAGACGACGTCCGGGCGACCATGATCATCAAAGACTGGCTAGTGGCCCAAAAACCGTCCAAGTCTAAAGAAAAAGAATCTCTCGACGAAATATTGTAATCAGCCGAAGCCCAACACTAAGACGAATGTTCGGAGGCGGTATTTGAAGACACAAAAGACAGCAAGCGAGTGAAGACAAGCGCAGTGCCCTGCGCCAGTAGGCGGCGGGTGCAGACTTTTTATGTGGTTCGTCGTGGGTTGGGTGGAGGCTGATTATTTTTTAGATTGCGAATGTTTGACATAAAAAATGCGGTATGTTTAAATCTACTCATACTATTTCATGCGGAAAAATTTATTTCTCATCGCAATCATTCTCGGCTCGCTTCTCATGTTGGCTTTTGTGGCCCCGCAGGCCATAAACAAAACGGCAAAGGTACTCCGTATTCCGAATGTAAATATTTCAGTTCCTCCGTTTCATTTAGGTTTGGATCTTCTGGGTGGGACTCATCTTGTTTACCAAGCTAATCTTTCTAAAATAACCGGCTCAGCGGCGGATGCCATGCAAGGCGTGCGCAATGTCGTTGAGCGTCGGGTTAATTTATTCGGTGTTTCGGAGCCGGTGGTTCAGGTTTCCGGCAATGACCGTTTAATCGTTGATCTGGCCGGCATCAGTGACGTTAATCAGGCGATTCAGCTTATTGGCCAGACGCCTTTCCTGGAATTCAAAACGATGCTGCCGACAGCTCAAGGCGATGCCGTCATTAAGCAAGCTCTTGGCGCCGATACTCAAGGTCTGACTGCCGCCGTTTTGTGCGCGCCGGCGAACATAGTCACTTTGAATCAATTCTTGCTTAGTTTTGGAGCCGATCCTTGTTACCAGCCATCGGGTTTGAATGGGTCAGGTTTGGAATCGGCCCAAATAACTTTTAATAATCAATCGCTCTCACCTCAAGTAGGCCTTGAATTGAATACTGAAGGCACGAAACTTTTCGGCCAGATAACTCAAGACAATATCGGACGAACCGTGGCTATCTATTTAGACGGTGTACCAATCTCTATTCCAACCGTTCAAAGCGCTATTACTGACGGCCATGCGGTGATTACCGGGAACTTTACTCCGGAAGAGGCTAAAACGTTGGTAGAACGTTTGAACTCTGGCGCTTTGCCGGTGCCGATTCAACTGATCAGCCAGCAAACCATCGGTGCTAGTCTGGGCCAGGATTCATTGGATCGCAGTTTTAGAGCCGGCATTTACGGCCTGATCTTCGTGGCCATTTTCATGGTCTTGTTTTATCGTTTGCCGGGTGTTATTTCAGTAATAGCCTTGTTGGTTTATGTTCTGATCGTTTTGTCCTTTTATAAATTTATTCCGGTTACGCTTACTTTGGCCGGTATCGCCGGTTTCATTTTATCGCTGGGTATGGCTGTGGATGCCAACATTTTAATATTTGCGCGCATGAAAGAAGAACTGGCGCTGGGCAAACCGTTGCAAGTGGCGATACATGAAGGTTTTTCCCGCGCTTGGTTATCGGTCCGGGACAGCCACGTGACGACCATTATAGGCGCGGTGGTGCTCTATGCCATGACAACTTCAATTGTGAAAGGTTTTGCTCTGACCTTGGGAATCGGCGTTCTGACCAGTTTATTCACAGCGACGATGGTGACCCGCACTTTCTTGAATCTGGTGGCGACAAAATGGTTTGAACGCAAACAATGGTTATTTAGATAATTATTTCTATGCTTCCACGCGTCTACAAAATTATGTTCTGGTTCTCAATCTCGCTGGCGGTTTTTTCGGTTATTGCCGTCAGTGTTTTTGGTTTGCGTTTGGGCGTCGATTTTCGCGGGGGAAGCGTGGTGGAGCTCAATTTTAATAACCGACCCGATATCCAGCAGGTCCAAAATATCCTAACACCCAAAATCGGCGACATAGAAATTAGCCCCGAGGGTAATTCCGGCTTGATTGTCCGGGCTCACGAATTGACCGAAGCTCAACACCAGAGCGCTTTGGTCGCGCTTAACACCGCTTTCCCGGACAGCGGTCTGACCGAAAAACAATTCAGTTCAATCGGGCCGGTTATCGGCAACGAATTGAAACAAAACAGTATCCTGGCTATCCTCTTGGTACTGATTTCCGTCATCGTTTATATTGCTTTTGTTTTTCGAAAACTTGGCCGGACAACCTCTCCTTGGGTGATGGGTTTGGCGGCCATCGTGGCTTTGATTCATGACGTAACTATTCCAGTAGGTGTGTTTGCTATTCTCGGCCATTTTTTCGGCATTGAAATTACGGGTGTATTCGTGGCTGCGGCTTTAACAATCCTCGGTTTCTCGGTGTCGGATACGGTTGTTATCTTTGACCGCGTCCGGGAGAACATTATTCGTGGGGGAGGAAGCAAGACCCAGTTCGGGGTACTGGTTCATAAGAGCGTGATGCAAACTCTGACCCGTTCGTTAAATACCGTTTTTACCGTTCTATTGTCTCTTTTTGCGATTTACTTCTTTGGCGGCCAAAGCATCAAGTACTTTTCTTTGGCCTTGATAATTGGTATCTTCCTAGGAGCCTATTCATCCATTTTTGTCGCTTCGCCGTTACTGGTTTGGTGGACTAAAAACACCTAGTGTGAATAGAGTATTGACGTATTTTTATAAGTAGTATATAATTAAATAACTACATTCTGGGGTATCAAAACCTTAGAATAGATCAGAACATGACAATCAATACCTCAGTCAATATAAAGAAAACAGTCGCCGATTTGCTTAAGAATACTTCGGCTCGCAATAAGGATATCATTTCCCGCCGTTTTGGCTTGAAAACCGGCCAAAAAGAAACTCTGGAATCAATCGGCGCTTCCTATAATATCACCCGTGAACGAGTTCGTCAGATCGAGGAATCAACTTTGGCTCAGCTCCGGCAGGCCGCAATCGGTCATTCCGACGTCAAACGTTATATTATTCTGGCTCGAGATATTTTGAATGAACATGGTGGGGTCATCAAAGAACGCGACCTTTTTAAATCTTTCAGTGGCAATGATAGTGACAATATTAATAACAGTTCTTTGGTTTTCCTTTTGACCTTAAGTAATGAGATTGTCCGCTCGCCGGATAATGATGATTTTAATTCTTTCTGGGCGGTCAATAATGCCACTCTGGCTTCATTTACTAATACGACTAATTCTTTGGTTAAAGTTCTGGAAAAAGCTGGCCGGGTAGTTTCTAATTCCGATTTTGTTTTCTTGGCCCAAAAACACGCTGTTCCGAGTTTTTCTACCAGTGGCAAACCATTATCAGAAGCGGATATAAATCTGGTAATGGCGACCTCAAAGAATCTTGGTTCTAATATCTTCAATGAGGTCGGTTTGGCCTCATGGTCCGAAATTAAACCTAAAGGCGTTCGTGACAAGGCCTATTTGGTGCTTAAGAAATCCAGCAAGCCTCAGCACTTTAGCGATATCGCTTCCTTAATCAATGCTTCCGGATTCAATAATAAGAAAGCTAACGTCCAGACCGTTCATAATGAATTGATCAAGGATGATCGCTTTATTTTGGTCGGCCGGGGCATGTATGCCTTATCTGAATGGGGTTATCGCGCCGGCACGGTCAAAGATGTCCTGATTGATGTCTTGAAGAGCTCTAATAAACCAATGGCCAAAGCGACTTTGATAGCAAAAGTGAAAGACGCGCGCATGGTCAAGGAAAATACCATTTTGCTCAATCTTCAGGATTCCAAAACCTTCGTCAAAAATCCTGACGGAACATACAATATCCGAAAATAATCTCAACATTAAAAGGGCCGCCGTTTCTCCGGCGGCCCTTTTAATGTAATATTAAGAAGTAGTATACTGAAGATACAATGGATTATCTCGCAAATACCCTGGGCTCTACTTGGACGGCTTTTATTTTAGTGTTTGATTATTGGTGGATTTGGGTGCCGCTCATCCTTATTGCGGTCTATTTTGAAACTCTCAAGGAATATAACCAGAAAGTCTATAAATCAGAATTGAAATGGATTACTTATGAATTAAAAATACCGATTGATGCCCACAAAAGCCTTAAAGCAATGGAACAGATTTTTGCCGGTTTGCATGTCATCGGTCAAACGTCGCCGGCCAAAAATCTTTGGGAAAAATATAAAAAATGGCGGGACGGTCTTTTCAAAGGCAAGGTTCAAGATTGGTTATCATTAGAGATTGTCGGCACGGGCGGAGAAATTCATTTTTACATCAAAATAATAGAGAAGTATAAAAGTTTAGTTGAAGCCCAAATTTATGCCCAATATCCCGAATCCGAATTAACCCCGGTTACAGACTACATGTTAAGTTTCCCCGCTTCTTTGTCTTTTAGCGACGTAAATGTAAATGCTCTGGAGTTGGTATTCATTAAAGAAGATATTTACCCTATCAAAACTTATCCCGAATTCGATGAAGAAGGGGCGGGCAAGGATGACGTCAGGCGTATTGATCCTTTGGCCCCGGTGGCGGAAACCTTGAGCGGGATGGGACTTTCTGAATTTTTCGGCATTCAGATTTTGGCTCGTTCCACGGGGGATGCTTGGGTTAAAAAGGACCAAGCGGTTATCGATAAACTAATGGGTCGGGAAGAAAAGAAACAGAAGAACGTTGCCGATCCTGTTTTTGAAGGTATTGAAAGCACTGCCCATTCTATTTCTAGTTGGTTTTTTGGTTCCGTTCCGGCCAAGGAAGAAAAGAAAAAAGAAGACAAGCCTTTTAACCAATTGAATCCTGGTATTCAAGAAACAATTAAAACTATTGAAAAGGGCACAGCCAAACTAGCTTTTGAAGCCGGTATCAGAATGATTTATATCGCTCCGTTAGATAAATATGACGATGGCAGAATGCGCAGCGTCGCCGGCGCTTTCAAACAGTTTGCCAGCCAAAATCTCAACGGTTTCAAACCAGGCTTATCCACCGATATTACCAAAGGTTTTAATAAAGCAGCCCGGTCGCTGAAAAACAAGAAAAAAATATATAAGAACTACCGAGGCCGGGACTTTCCTAAGAAGCCTTTGATTTTAAATACCGAAGAACTGACGACAATTTTTCATGTCCCAGATGTTGGGGTTAAAACTCCGGCTTTACCTCGTATTGAAGCCAAGAAAGGTGAAGCACCGGCCGGCATACCCACCGTCTAAATCAAATTTGAGTTTTAATTTTTAAACATGGCCATATCTACAGATAATCAAATTCTTATTCTCGGCGAAACAAACTTCCGAAACGAGAAACAGCATTTTGGAATTAAAGCCGACGACCGCCGCCGTCACATGTATGTCGTTGGTTCAACCGGCATGGGCAAGTCCGAGTTTTTAAAGAATATGGCTATCCAGGATATAGAAGAAGGTCGCGGGCTGGCCTTTCTGGATCCGCACGGCGATGGGGCTCAAGCTTTGATTAATTTTATACCCAAACACCGCATCAAGGATGTTATTTATTTTGATCCGGCCGACCTGGCTTATCCGATTGCTTTTAACGTGCTTGAAAAAGTGGATTACGAATATCGGCATTTAATTGCCTCTGGACTTTTAGGCGTGTTTAAAAAACTCTGGGGCGCGGAAGCCTGGTCCGGCCGAATGGAATACATTTTAAACAACACCATTCTAGCTTTGCTTGAATATCCGGATTCCACGCTTTTAGGCATCAATCGCCTAATGGCTTCTAAAGAATACCGCCGAAAGGTCGTGGAAAATTTGAAAGACCCGATTGTGAAAGCTTTCTGGACCGATGAATTCGCCAAATACTCCGATAAATTCGCCAGTGAAGCGACAGCGGCCATTCAAAACAAAGTTGGCCAGTTTTCCTCCAACAATGTTATTCGCAATATTGTCGGCCAAGTTGGCACCAAGCTTGATATCCGCAAAATCATGGACGAAGGCAAAATCCTTATCGTGAACCTGTCCAAGGGCGCTATCGGCGAAGATGCCTCTCGTCTCATCGGTTCTTTATTAGTTACTAAAATTCAGTTAGCGGCCATGTCCCGGGTGGATACGCCTGAAACCGAACGCCGTGATTTTTATCTTTATGTTGACGAGTTCCAGAATTTTGCCACCGAATCTTTCACCAACATTCTTTCTGAAGCCCGTAAATACCATTTGTGTTTGGTTGTGGCCCATCAATATATCACTCAAATGGTAGAAGAGGTTCGTGATGCGGTTTTCGGCAATGTCGGCACGATTGTGACTTTCAGAGTTGGCGCGGAAGATGCGGAGTTTTTGGAAAAATGGTATGCGCCTGATTTCATGGCTGCCGATATCGTCAATCTCGGCAAGCGCGAGATGTATCTCAAATTAATGGTTAACGGCATTACTTCCAAAGGTTTTTCGGCCCGGACTAGCGATTCCTTGACCTCTATGGAAGAAACTCACCAAGACGAAGTGATTGCTTTCTCGCGAGCGCACTATGCTTCCAACCGTGATGATGTGGAAAAAGCAGTGGCCGAATGGGCAACGCCACTAGAACAGGTTGCTCCACCTCGCGATCGCCGTCCGCAAGATAATTATGGACAGTCTCGTCAACGTCCGCGTTCCCAAACATCCCGTCCGCCTTTACAATCGAGAGAAGAAATTAAGAAGGTTGTTTCTCTGGACACTCTTAAAGGAAGCGGTTCTGATGTAAAAACTATTGATTTTCGAGGTCAAAGACCCAAAGTTCAACTGGAAAAACTAGATCAACCCCGCGAGCCAAAGAAAAAGATAGAAACCGCCGAACTGAAGAAGATCCTCGAAGAAGCTTTAAAGAAATAGATACTCCACTCTTGATTTTATAGTGAAGATATTGTACTATATAGCCGCTTAGAGATCTTACAGAGAGAGACGAACTCACTCTTACAGCAGACGAACTGCTGGGCAAATGCCGGATCTCAAGGAGGAACTTTGAAAAAGAGTCATTCAGTCGGCGAACTGCTCGGCGTTACTCTTCTTTTGGTCGGGGTCATTGGTTCTGTTGCGCCACTCATCCCACTCGGTTGGGCACAGCGTGGCTGGCCTAGGTGGATGCCCGTCATCACTGGTGAGATAGTTGTTTCGATGGTTCCGGCCATTATGGCTGGTGTTGTGATCTTCGGTCTCTTGCTGTCCCTTCGTAACAACAGGAGCGCCTACGAGAAGAAGTTGGATGTATTTGATGATCGACATCAAAGGTCCTGTGCCCACATTCTTCATCTTCTTGCCCTTATGGACCGCCCATGGGAAAGAGACGATAAGGTATTCATCTTTCCGAGCCAGTGGGAGGCTCAGAGAGGTTTGGGATTTCTGGCCCGTAAGGTGCAGAGCGCAACGGACTATTCCCTTGCGATATACGACCAAACGAGAGACAGCGACTCCCCGGAATTCCAAGATGCCGAGAGAAGGGTGAAACGCTGTCTGGCTGATTTTCGCAGTGCCAGAGATGTGGTGCGTCAGAATTACGCCCCGCTGGGATGTCTTAGCAGCTGGAAGGAGGCGCTGGATTTCTGAATTTCGAGCACGTCGGCCGGGCGGACCAGTGTCCGCCCGGCCGTTTTCTTTTTTTATGATTATGATACGGTTGGCATATGGCCAGTAAATATTACAAAAAATATATCCGGATACCGCCGGGGGAGTCAATTGATATCCGGCCGATCATGGGCATCATCAATCATCCGCGGTTTCAACGTCTGCGATATATATCTCAATTAGGGACGACGCTGGCTGTCTTTCCGGGGGCTTCGCATAATCGGTTTGAACACGCGCTGGGCGTGTATAGCAAGGCCAAGCGTTTCTGCGCCAAAATGGCCGAAGAAGGATTCCTGACCAGTCACGAAGCCGAGAACGTTCCGCTCTTTGGCTTACTGCACGATATCGGCCATGGCCCATTCTCGCATATCATTGAAGAGCTGACGCCATACGGCCATGATAAGAACGGCCTCAATTTGATAGGTGAATTAAAAAAAGAAATAAAAAATTGCGGCGGCAATATTGCTTTGCTCAAGAAAATGTTCACTCGCCAGAGTCCGCTCTACCGGATTATTATGGATAAAAATCTGGGCATGGATAAGCTTGATTATCTGGAACGCGATGTTTATCACACCGGCTTTGGCCAGCAGCCGGACATTGAAAGTGTTTTTAATTATCTGACCTATTTTAAAAAAGGGATGGTCATTGATAAGAAATCCCTGGAAGCGGCCAAGCAAATCCAGCGTTTATATATTTATATGTATAAAGAAGTCCACCTGCACAAGTCGTCGCTCATTAGTCAGCGCTTCTTACAGAAGATGGTCAGTATCTGGCTTTCCATCCAGCGTATCAATCCGACCGAACTCTGGGTTCTTAGTGATCATGAGCTTTTGGCCAAGATCTATACCAATTCCGACGAAAGATTAAAGTTTCTTTATAACTCGTACGTCAAACGAATTTTGCCTAGTACCGGTTTAGTTTTCAGATTGAACACAAAACTATCCCGTGAACGAGTCGCGGGCAAGAAAATAAAAGTTATCGGCGAGGTTCAAGGATTTTTTGATCGCATGGCCCGATTTTCCTCGCCCCTAGCTCTAGAATCACTTGAATCAAAGATTGCCGAGCTTCTTGAAGTGCCGGCTCATACCGTGGTGGTTGTGCCGACCTTAACCCCTCGGCGCTTCATCCCGGAAGATATTTTGTATCACGATGAAGGCGAAGTCTTTTCTCTTCGTGAGAGCCAGCCAGAATACTTTGAGAGTTTGAATAGCGAGGTGGACAGTTATCTGGCTGTCCGCGTTTCCATCATCGGCGACCGCCATCTTATTTTTGATAACGCTTCCAAGATTCGCACTCTCATTAAGAGCCATATATCTAAAGCTTAATTGCCGGGGATGTGTTTTTATGTTATATTTACGTGGCCTTTGCGCCCATAGCTCAGTTGGTAGAGCAGCTCCCTTTTAAGGAGACGGTCGTAGGTTCGAATCCTACTGGGCGCACTTTATTTTATTTTCATGAAAAAACTTCTTGTTTTTGCTTCGGGCACTAAGGATGGCGGAGGTTCAGGATTCCAAAAACTGGTTGACAGTTCTAGAAACGGCATTCTGGATGCCGAGATCGTGGCCGTGGTTTCCAATCATGAAAACGGGGGAGTGCGCCAAAAAACGGAAGCGTTGAGTATTCCTTTTATTTATTTTCCTTTGCCCCGTGAAGCCGAGGATTATCAAAAAATTGTCTCTGATACGCAGGCTGACTTTGTCACTCTTTCCGGCTGGCTGAAACTGGTCAAAGGGCTTGATCCAGCGAAAACCATCAATATCCATCCTGGGCCGTTGCCTAGATTTGGCGGGCCGGGCATGTATGGGCACTATGTCCATGAAGCCGTGATAAAAGCGTTCAAAGCTGGCGAGATAAAACACTCGGCCGTAACGATGCATTTCGTGACCGAAAAATATGATGAAGGTCCGATTATTTTTCGGTATCCGATAGAAATTAAATTCAATGACACACCGGAAACGCTAGCTGAACGGGTCAATAAAGTGGAGCATGAATGGCAACCCCGTATTACTAATCTGGTGGTTAAGGGAGAAATAAGTTGGGACGGCCAAAATCCTGACACTCTAAAAATACCATCCACCGTTCCGATACTCGATATTCTTTAATTGAAGCTCCACAAGAAAGCCGGCCACAAAAAAGGCCAATAAAAACAAAAAGACAAATCAATAGTGCCAGTTCAGGCGCTATTGATTTGTAATTATAGATATGTTATAATGTGGGTATCCTTGATTTAGAAGGTATCTTTGAAAGGTAGGAGTCATATGAACAAGAAAGGCGTGGCAGCATTCGCTTTCGGGCAGCCAGCGACGATCTGGTCAAACCAGCAAATCGCAGACATTGCCTCGTCCTACTCGCGAGCAGATGGCTTGACCATTTTCACGCAGCAGGACATCGATGTCCGTCTGGCGGGTGGTCCAGTAGGCGCTCGCGTGGAGTACCTACCGAACGAAGATCCGAAGAATCCGCCACCTACACTTCGAATCGCTCGCTGGGTCATCCAGAGAGCGATTGAAGAAGGAATCGGCGAGATTATCGTTGTCGCCGGTCGCCCACACATTTGGCGTGCCATGCGCGACATGGAAATGGCAGCTGAGGAAAAGGGTTTCCTCCAGCTTGCCATCATGCCGGCCACGGAAATTTGGAACACGCCGGAGACCAAGTGGTACTGTCCAGACTCGACACAGAAGCGAGTTCAGAACAAGGAGAACTGGCGTGACCGCGAAGCACTCCTCGAAATGATGCCATTCGTGGTCTACAAGATGGTGGCCAGCTAGGCCATTTACCACAGCCAGTCGCGCGTTGCGTGCGACTGGCTCTTTGTTTTTATCCGCTTGCCGGGTTAGTAGACTTCCGACTGCCTTCGGCTTATGCACATCGGAAGTGTTACTACCCGGCTTGTTAAGGCGGATTTTTGTGTTAAGATAAAGAAATGCAGAGGACTCCTATTGTTGATATTAAAGATTTGGCCGGTGAGACGGTTGACCTTTATGGCTGGGTCCATACGCGTCGAGACCATGGCAAATTGATTTTCATTGATATTCGTGACCGGAGTGGTATCGCTCAGGTCGTTTTTACGCCCGACAATAAAGAAATCCACGAACTGGCCAGCCAGCTTCGCTCGGAATGGGTCATTCATTTGAAAGGTAAAATCAATACCCGGCCCGAGAATATGGTCAATGCTGATATTCCGACCGGCAAAGTGGAGATTGAGCCGGTGGAATTGGAGATTTTGAATAAATCTGAAACCCCGCCTTTCCCGCTGGATACCGACGGCAAAGAGATTGGCGAGGACCATCGGATGAAATATCGCTATCTTGATCTGCGCCGAGAGAGAATGGCCAAAAATATGACAGCTCGCCACAAGCTCATTAAGTTCATCCGAGATTATCTGGACAATAAAGAATTTATTGAGATTGAAACTCCGATTCTGACCAAATCAACACCGGAAGGCGCGCGTGATTATGTCGTTCCTTCACGTTTGTACAGAGGTTCTTTCTACGCCTTACCACAATCACCCCAGCAATATAAACAATTACTGATGGTAGCCGGTCTGGAAAAATATTTCCAGATTGCTCGTTGTTTCCGCGATGAAGACACTCGGGGCGACCGCCAACCGGAATTTACTCAATTAGATTTAGAGATGAGTTTTGTGGAACGCGAAGACGTGATGGCTTTGAACGAAGAACTTTTGATTTCCATTGTCAAAACACTTTATCCCGAAAAGAAAATTCAAGAAATTCCATTTCCGCGCCTATCGTATGCGGAAGCGATGACTAAGTATAATACCGACCGGCCGGATTTGCGCACAGACAAAGAAGACCCTAATCTTATCGCTTTTTGTTGGATAATCGATTTTCCATTTTTTGAAAAGACTGACGATGGCTGGACGTTTACCCATAATCCTTTCTCGGCCGCAAAACCGGAATTTCATCAAGACTTGCTTAATGGTAAAAACATAGAAGGGATTTTGACGAGCCAGTACGATGTAGTGTTGAACGGTTCGGAAATCGGTGGGGGCAGTATTCGCAACCATACTCCCGAAGGTTTGAAAGCCGTCTTTAAAGTGATGGGCTTTTCAGAGGAGCGTATCAATCAGAACTTTGGCCATATGCTGGAAGCGTTTTCATTCGGCGCGCCGCCGCACGGCGGAATTGCTTGGGGCATTGACCGGCTGGTGACTTTGTTAAACAACGAAATAAGTATTCGTGAAGTGATTGCTTTTCCCAAAACCGGAGATGCCCGCGATTTGATGATGGAATCGCCATCAGCTCTTGAACTGAAACAATTAAAAGAGCTTCATATTAAAATAGAAAAATAGATGGATAAAAAGTTGGCCGGACTGACAATTGTCATCGCAATTTTGGTGTTAGCCAACACCTATTTTTTTATCACGATTTATCGTACGCCGCTGGAAGGTCCCAGTCTAGTCTTTGGGGAAAACCAGGCTTTCATTCTTCCGCCTAATCCGATTAGCTATTTACCGGTCTTAGATACTTCAATGAAGGAAGTGATTTTAGACGCAAGGTCGGTGATTCTTTATGACGTAAAATCAGACCGTAATCTATTTGAAAAAAATATTAAGGAGAAATTACCAATTGCTTCGCTAACAAAAGTCCTAAATGCCATTGTTGTTTGGGAGAAATTCAGTCCCAATGATATTGTCACGGTTCAATCCTCGGCCGTTGGAGTCGATGGCCAACGCAAAGATCTTTATGTCGGTGAGCGGCTTTCGGTCAATAGTTTAATGCAGATGATGTTCATTGAATCATCGAATGATGCCGCCTATGCCTTGCGCGATTATGCCGCCAGTCATAGTCTAGATTTGGTTGCAGAAATGAACACCAAAGCATCTCTGTTGGGCATGAATAATACCCGTTTTGTCGATCCGGCGGGGTTAGACGATACTGGTTATTCCACAGCCAGCGACCTGGTAAAAGGCGTGGCCTATGCATTGCGCTATGATGCAATCTGGAGTTTCTCTCGCAAGACAACCGCAACTATCGTTTCAGTTGATGGAAAAATCTCTCATGAAATCAGGAATACAGATCAGCTTTTAGGCGTTCTCTCGGACATTGTCGGTGGAAAAACAGGGTATACAGACAGCGCTCTTGGGTGTATGATTCTTATAGTGGATGCGCCAAATCAGGGCAATCGTATCATTGGCATTGTTCTCGGTTCCCATGACCGTTTCGGAGATATGAAAAACTTGATCTCCTGGGCCCAAAAGGCCTACCGGTGGAATTAAAATATGATTAATCCTCTAGAAAGTTTTAATATTTTCAATCTTGTCCGGCTATTTGTCGTTACGACAACGGCCTTTTTTTTAAACCTGTTTATCACTTATTTCTGGACAAAAGTTTTATTTACCAGATTCAAACCAGGCAAGGCAATTGAACGTCCGGATACGCCAATATTCAACTCACTGCACAAAAAGAAGGAAGGAACGCCAACGATGGGCGGATTGCCGATTTGGCTGACTGTTTCCATTATCACGCTGGGTTGCTGGGTGCTAGCGACTGTATTTGATGGCATTTGGGGAAAAATTAATTTTCTTTCCCGAAGCCAAACTCTTCTCCCGTTGGGATTTTTAATCCTGGCGGGCTTGGTCGGAATGACTGATGATATTGTAGGAATTTTTAAACGTGGGGGTCTTAAGCTTGGCAATCGGCTGTTGTTTTTTATTGGCGTGGCAATCATTGGGGCATGGTGGTTCTATTTTAAGCTTGATATCAGAACGATTGTGGTGCCTTTTCTGGGCGAATACACTATCGGCTGGCTCTATATTCCGTATTTCATATTTATATTGGTAGCAACGGCGTTTTCAATGAACGAAACGGATGGTCTTGACGGCCTTTCAGGAGGCGTATTTTTAACAATATTTGCCGCTCTGGCCGCGATTGCTTTTGACCAGGGCCGGTTGGATTTAACGATTTTTCTGGGCGCGATAATGGGCGCTCTGATTGGATTTTTATGGTTCAATATTTATCCGGCAAAGTTTTTCATGGGCGATACCGGTGTTATGGCTCTTGGTTTTACGGTGGGCGTGGTGGCTCTGCTCACAAATACCGAACTTCTTTTACCGGTCATTGCTATTATTCCATTAATAGAATCCGGTTCGGTCATCATCCAAACTATTTCCAAAAAAGTCCGTCATAAAAAAATATTTCCATCAACGCCGATTCATCACACTTTTGAAGCCATGGGCTGGCCTGAAACCCAGATTACGATGCGTTTTTGGATGATTAACGCCATTGGCGCCATCATAGGTCTGGTTCTCTTTCTCATCGACAGCAAGTTGCCGCCATTTAAGTAATTTACAGCCATGAGGAAACGGCTTTTTTGGATTCTGGGAATATTGATTATTTTCGGCTTAGCCGTGCTGTCTTCGGCCGGGATCATAGATGCTCAAAAAAAATTCGGGACGGCGTATTATTATTTTTTTCATCAGTTGTTATACGGTATTGCCCCGGGCGTTCTGCTGGCCTACATTCTTTCAAAGATTAATTATAAATTATGGCGCAAGCTCTCATTATTAATCCTTCTTGGCGCTTTGGCTTTAATGACGCTTGTTTTCGTGTCTCATTTCGGTTTTGGCGCCAAAGGCGCGACTCGCTGGCTAAATATCGCCGGCATTGTTTTTCAGCCCGCAGAAATATTAAAACTTTCGCTAGTCGTCTATCTAGCGGCGTGGTTCGGCGGTCGTCAGGAACGAACGAATCATTGGCTTTACGGCGTTGCGCCATTTTTTATTGTTCTTGGGTTTGTGGCTTTACTTTTAGCTCTTCAGCCTGATATTGGCACGCTGATTGTTATTGGTTTCATTGCTTTGGGGATGTATTTTGTGGCTGGCGTTAATTTAAAACATTTGGCTGCGGTCTTAGGACTGGTCGTAATTGTACTGGGGTTGCTGGTTGTTATGGAATCATATCGCTGGGAAAGAATTCTTTCATTTTGGAATCCCCAAAATGACCCTCGTGGGGCTTCATATCAAGTTAATCAAGCTATGATAGGAATTGGTTCAGGAGGTATTTTTGGCGTCGGTTTTGGAAACAGCACCCAGAAATTCGGTTTCTTGCCAGAACCGGTTGGTGATTCAATTTTTGCTATCATTGCCGAGGAACTTGGACTAGTTGGCGCCTTAATTACAATCTGCTTATTTTTGTTGCTTTGTTTAACGTTAACCCAGATTGCTTTAGGGGCATCAGACCCCTTTGGCCGGCTTTTCGTCAGCGGAATAAATATTTGGATTATGTCCCAAGCGTTTATTAATATCGCCGCTATCTCCGGCCTTGTTCCGCTGACCGGCATTCCTTTACCGTTCATCAGTTACGGCGGTACGGCCATGGTGGCCTTGTTGGCTGGGTTGGGGATTGTGTTTAATGTGGCCAAAGAATAAAGACTGAAAATCAAAACCCCGACAGCTGTCGGGGTTTTGATTTGTTTGATTATTTCTTTTTGGCGACAGAAAGAATGGCGTGAGATTTCAGACGGGCGGCTTTGTTGGCTTTGATAACGCCGGCTTTAGCGGCTTTATCCAGTGACTGGTAGACCTTGTCCAGAGTAGCAGCGGCTTCTTTAATCTGGCCGGCGGCAACGAGCTTGTTAAATGCTTTAACGGCGTTCTTGTAACCGTTTATGCGCTTTAAATTCCCGACTCGTCGGGATTTGGATTGTCTAAGCGCTTTTTTGGCTGATCTAGTGATTGGCATATTTGTTTCTATATAATACTCTATTTATTGTCTTTGCGCAATACTTAAGAATCTAAACCCTTAAGTTTATGGATCTGTTCTTTGATGCCGATGGCTTGTTCGTAGTTGAATTTGCGGATGGCGGTATCAAGCATGCGCTGGAGCTGTTTGAGGGCTTTTTGTTTTGAACCATTACCGTAAAAGACAATCTCATTCTCGCCTTCGCCGTAATGCTGTTCCGGTTTATGGCCAGTGCCCATATCAAAGCTGCTGGTGGAACGGGAAATACTGGTCGGAATAATGCCATGCTGTTCATTATGGGCGGCTTGTTTTTCGCGCCGACGGACGGTTTCACCAATGGAAGCTTCCATTGATTTAGTGATTTTGTCGGCGTACATAATAACATGACCGTCTTTATGGCGGGCCGCCCGGCCCATGGTTTGAATGAGTGTGGTGGCGTTTCTAAGAAAACCTTCTTTGTCAGCATCAAGAATGGCGATGAGGGACACTTCGGGCAAATCTAAACCTTCCCGCAACAGATTCACGCCGACGAGAACATTATAGAGGCCCGAGCGTAGGTCTTTGATTATCTTGACCCGGTCTAATGTTTTTATCTCGGAATGTAGATAATTTACTTTAACGCCATTTCGGGCTAGGTATTCGGATAAGTCTTCGGCCATCCGTTTGGTCAGAGTGGTAATGATAACCCGTTCGTTCTTAGCGACCCGCTCTTGGATCCGGCCGATAAGATGTTCCACTTGATTAGATGTTGGGACGATCTCAACCGTTGGGTCCAGCAAACCCGTCGGCCGGATAAGCTGTTCAGTAACGTTTTCCGGACCAGATTCGTCCAACTCAAACTTGCCGGGCGTAGCAGAAACATAGATAACTTTCTGAACCCTCCTCTTAAATTCCGGGAATTTAAGAGGCCGATTATCAATGGCTGACGGCAAACGAAATCCATACTCAATCAAGGTTGATTTTCGGGAATGATCGCCCCGGTACATACTTTTGAGTTGGGGAATGGTGACATGGGATTCGTCAATGATAGTCAGGAATTCGCCTTTAGATTTAAAAAAGTCCAAAAGCGAAAAAGCCGGTTCGCCGGGCTGGCGAAAATCCAAATGGCGGGAATAATTTTCAATGCCGTGGCAATAGCCGGTCTGGCGCATCATCTCAATATCGCGCAAAGTTTTTTCCTGAAGTCGGGAAGCTTCCTGATTTTTGCCGATCTTTTTTAAATATTTTACATGCTGCTGTAATTCGCTTTTGATATTTTCTATTGCCAGGCCAATCTTACTGTCGGTGGTAATCCAGTATTTGGCCGGGAAGATAATGGTGTGGACAATCTTCTCATAATTCAGATCCTTGGTTTCTAAATCTTCGGGGTCGGTAAGCGTCGCCCGAGCCATTTTATAAATAACATCATTTTTAAAAATTATTTTGGTCACTTCCTGACTAGTCGGAGAAACGATTTCAATCTCGTTGGAAGTTTTACGGAACGTGCCGCGCTTTAATTCAATGTCCTGGATATATTGCAACCGCATCAGGTTGCGGATGAAGTCCGATGGTTTTATCTTCTTGCCTTCAAATAATTCCAGGCCTAAATTTTTGTATTCTTCCGGATTGCCGAGGTTATAGATACACGAGACCGAAGCGACGACAATAACATCATCGTGGTTCATCATCGCTTGGGTGGTGGCATGGCGGAGCCGGTCCAGCTCTTCGTTTATTTTGGAATCTTTTTCAATATAAGTGTCGGTATGAGGGATATACGCTTCCGGCTGATAATAATCGTAATAGCTGACGAAATAATGGACGGCATTATTAGGGAAAAATTCCTTCATTTCCTTGTAGAGCTGGGCGGCGAGGGTTTTGTTATGGGAAATAATCAGCGTCGGTTTCTTATATTGCTCAATGACTTTGGCCATGGTGAATGTCTTGCCCGAGCCGGTCACACCCAATAGCACCTGGCGCTTTTTGCCTTGCTCTAAACCTTTGACCAGCTTCTTTATCGCTTCCGGCTGGTCGCCAGTCGGCTGGAATTTTGACGTTAGTTTGAACATGTGATATTTTTCATAAGAGGTTACCTTTATGCGAAAAGCGTTGCGTCATCTGGTGCCAATCGTTCTAGTAGCACTTGGTCTTTGGATAAAGACACAATGGCAAGGATCTTTCGCTTTCAACCTTGCCGGGGTATTCTATGCAGTTGCAGGATGTTATTGGGCGGACATGATGATGCCCACTATCATCGCTGCTGCAAAATACGCTGCATTACACCCTCTTCCTCCGAAGGCCGCCCGTCGTAATTGACGGGCCTTTCTTTTCTTTAAATCCCTAAATATCTATGCTACTCTTTCTGTATGATTAGCTTTCTTGAAGGAACTATTGAACATTTGGGTGACAAATACGCGATTTTGAACACTGGAGGTATAGGCTATAAGGTCATACTATGCCCCAAAGTACTGAATATGTTAGCAAAAAGCGAGGGCAAAGTCAAGCTCCACATTCACTCTCAAATGAACATGCGCGAGGGAACTTTTGATATGTATGGCTTTGATAAAAAATCAGATTTAGATCTCTTTCATTTACTGACCACTGTATCCGGCATCGGTCCCAAAGGCGCTCAAAACATCCTTTCGTCAGTGGAGCCGGTCCATCTAAAAGCGGCGGTTGTTAATCAGGACCCGGATTACCTAAAAAAAGTTTCAACTATCAGTCCCAAAATGGCTAACCGGCTGGTTTTGGAACTGAAAGGCAAAGTGGATCAGATGGAAGGCGATACCGAAGGCATTGACCTTAGTCAAGACGGCCAGGCGACCGAAGCGCTGATGGTGCTTGGCTATTCTCCATCTCAAGCTAAAATAGCGCTCAAAGATACAAAGGCTGGCACGCTTCAGGAACGGGTAAGAGAAGCGTTGAAAATCTTGGGTAAAAAATAAATATCATGAAGTCTTTTCTACAGACAAAAGAGTGGCTTGAATTTCAGAAATCTGCCGGACGCAAGGTCTGGCAATTTGATGACGGGAAAATAACGGCGAATATTATTCAGCATGATTTGCCTATGGGAATGAACTATCTGTATATTCCGCATGGACCGACGGTGAATTTCAATGCCATCTCCGGAAGTATTAACGATGAAATCGCCCAATTCGTTGCTTATCTTAAAAAAATAGCCTGCGAAGAGCACTCTCTTTTTATAAAGGCCGAACCGCTGGACGATAAAGTTCCCGAAGCGCTGCATCATTTTAAATTTAAAAAATCAGCCAAAGAAGTTCAGCCCAACCGTTCAATAATTATTGACCTGGAAAAACCGGAATATGATTTGCTTGGCGCGATGCATCATAAGACTCGGTACAATATCAAAGTGGCCGAAAGGAATGATTTGAAATTCGTTGTCGGCAATGATTCCGATGTGTTTTGGAGATTGCTCAAAAATACGGCTAAAAACGATAATTTTTCCACTCATCCCAAAGAGTATTACGAAAAATTATGCTCCCCATCCGGTCTTAAAACAGAAATGGTATTTATTCAGCACGAAGGTACGGCAATTGCCGGAGCGATTCTCTTAGCTTACGGCGACACGGTTTATTATCTTCATGGCGCCATGGACCGCGACCAGAAATATAAACCGATGATGGCGCCGTATCTTTTGCACTGGGAAATAATGAAATGGGCCAGAGGTTATGGTATGAAGCATTATGATCTTTGGGGCATTGATGCCAAAAAATGGCCGGGCGTGACCCGTTTCAAGCTTGGCTGGGGCGGGCGACAAATTGAATATCCCGGTGCTTTTGACCTGTCTATCCGCGGCTTCTGGTTTTTCGTGTACAAAATTTTAAGAAGAATATTTTAATGATTCAGGAAACGGCGCTGGATAAAATTTTATATCAGGTTAAGAAAATTATTCCCAAATCAGTATTTGAGTTTTTCCAGCCGGCCTATCATCATTTGTTGGCTTATGGTGGAGCGTTGAGATATGGCTTTCCATCGCATAGTATGAAGATTATCGGCGTGACGGGCACGAAAGGTAAATCTACGACAGTTTTTATGATTACCAAGATTCTGGAAGCTTCAGGCGCGAACGTGGCGGCTATCGGTTCGTTGGGATTTAAGATTAAAGATAAAGAATGGCCGAATACTTTGAAACAAACCATGCCCGGACGGTTTCGTTTGCAGAAATTTTTGTCCGAAGCTAGAAAAGCGGGCTGCGATTTTGTGGTCTTGGAAGTGACTTCGGAAGGCATTAAGCAGTACCGGCACATCGGAATTAAATTTGATACGGCCGTATTTGTGAATATCCACCGCGAGCATTTGGAAAATCACGGCTCATTTGAAAATTACATTAAAGCGAAACAAAAATTGTTTGCAGCGACAAAAAGAGTCCATATTTTGAACGCCGATGAAGCGCGCGTTTCCGATTTTGACAAATTCCCGGCCGAAAAGAAAATTACGTTCGGAATCAATCAGGGCGATATCCGGCCAAGCAATATCCTGGCCAGCGAAAGCGAATCGGAATTTGACTTGAACGGCCAGCATATTCATTTACATATCGGTGGGGTGTTCAATATTCTCAACGCTTTGGGAGCCTGGGCGGTAGCGACAGTTTATGATGTTGAGCCATTTTTAATTGCGGAAGCTCTTTCGGGTTTGCAGACTATTCCCGGCCGGCTGGAATTCATTCAAAAACAGCCGTTTAGTGTGGTAGTGGATTATGCCCACACGCCGGATTCATTGAAGATAGTTTATGAGACTCTCAAACCGATGAACGGCCGATTGATTTGCGTTTTGGGCGCGGCTGGCGGGGGACGGGACAAATGGAAAAGGCCTGAATTCGGCGCTATTGCCGACCATTATGTTAATGAAATTATTTTGACCAACGAAGATCCTTACGAAGAAAATCCAGAGCATATTATTCACGAGGTCCAACAGGGTATCAAGCGCACCGATCATGTAGAGGTCATCATGGACCGCAAAGAAGCCATCGGTCGGGCAATTGCAATAGCGCGTGCCGGGGATGTCGTTGTCATTACTGGCAAAGGTTCGGAAGTTTCAATGGCCGTGGCCGGCAATAAAAAAATACCTTGGTCGGATCGTGAAATTGTCCGGAGCCTTCTTAATAATTAAGCTTGTTTTTCTCACACAGAGTCTGCTATTATTAAAGCATGTCCGAAGAGGTTGAGGTACAATTAGCTAAAAAAGAAGAGCGTCCGTCATTCAGAACCGCTAATGCTCCAGGGCTATCCTGGTTGGTTGTTATATTATTGATGATACTTTTGGCTTTTTCGGTTATCTATTTTGGTAATATCCAGCCGGTAATTTCTCCTTTGCCGACAGCATCTACAGACGGTAGTACTACTCCTACAACTCAACCCCGTATCTACACCATCTCCTATGATGCCGGTGTATTCAGTCCGACAAACCTTCGTATTCATGCCGGTGACACAGTTAGGTTCAAGAATGACAGTATTTTCCCTATCAGGATTGTTTCCGATGATCTGGTAGGTTTTGACAGCATCGGGGACGTCCCACAAGGAAGCTATTTTTCATTTACTTTTGCCGCTCGAGGCACATTCAGTTATTATAACAGTCACAATAATAACCAAACCGGCGCAATAATCGTTAGGTAGTCTTTTTCTTGTCTATGGTAAATCCGCTCACGATGCAGGTTGAATCTCGGATTGGCGCCGCTTTTGTTTCTTTATTGGCGGTATTTATGGCCGGAATTCTTTTTGTATCCATTAAAAATTACGAATCAGACCAGATTGTACTGGATGCATCCGTATCGCAAGTCAAATCCATGTCTTCTACTGAGCGTCAGATCATTGCTCAGTGGGTCAAAGATAATAATATTCCGATTCCCGATGGTAAAGGCTTCCATTATTTGGTTCAGGAATATCCGGATAGGCCCTGGTTTAATTACTAATATGAAAATCCAGTTAAATATTTTTTGGAGAGAAGCTTTAATGTTCGGCCTGACTCTGGCGCTAGGATTATTCGTTGCTTCCCAAAATATTAATTTGATCCCGGATATTGAGATAGTTCAGCCATCAATGATTACGGCCGGAGATTTGATGTGGTTTATTATTATCTTTGCCGGTATTTGGCTGATTAGCCGGATTCGACTGTTGGCAAGTTGGCTGTTCTGGATATTCATTTCCCTTTTAATTTTCTCAGGTTCTCAGATTGTAATTGCTTCAATTGCGCCGTTTCCGGCCGATATCATTGTCAGTCTCCTTGTTCTTGTTGCTTTTCTTGTTTTTCGTAAGGTTATTGTTCATGATGCTGCTATGATTTTAGCTGTCGCTGGGCTTGGTGCCGCTCTTGGTGTTATTATTACACCCTCGGTTGGCATTCTTGTTCTGATTCTTCTGTCTTTTTACGATATTATCGCTGTGTATAAAACTAAACATATGGTTCACATGGTTGAGAGTATGATCCGTTCCGGAGCTGTGTTCGGTTTTATCATTCCATCAAGTTCTGAACTTTTTTTGGCTTCGCGGCGCGAAGTCAAATCCCGTATTGGAACAGATTTTACTATCCTTGGCTCAGGTGATATCGGTTTGCCCGTGATTTTTGTGAGTTCTTTGATTCGCCAATCTTTACCGGAAGCGATAATTGTGGCTTGTTTTGTGATGTTGGGCCTACTTTTAACTCATGTTTTGTTTGTTAGTCAATCCGAACGCCGACCGATGGCTGCCTTGCCGCCGATTGCGACAATGACTTTGATCGGATATGCGGTAGCCCTGGCGGTAATTTAATAAATCTATGGCTAAACTTACTTTTTATGGCGGAGCTCAATCGGTAACAGGGTCTAATTACCTTTTAGAATCTGGAGGCGTTAAAATTCTTATCGATTGCGGGATGTTTCAGGGTTCAAGCGATGCTGAAGAAAAAAATTATGAGCCGTTTCCTTATAAACCATCCGAACTGTCGGCCGTGTTTTTGTCTCATAGCCACGCCGATCATACTGGCCGTTTACCAAAATTATACAAAGAAGGGTTCCGGGGGGCGCTTTATGCCACTTCACCAACGCTGGACATGACTTTTATCGCTCTACCTGACAATCTTTCCCTTATGACCGATGCCGCTGCTCGGACTAATCACGAGCCTTTATTCTCGGAAGAAGATTTGAAAGGTATTATGGGTTTGGCTCAGGGCACGAGTTATGACCAGGAAATAAAACTTGGTTCGGATTTTTCAGCCGTGTTTCACGATGCCGGCCATATTTTGGGCTCATCGATAATTGAATTCAAATTCGAAGGAAAGAGAATATATTTTTCGGGGGATTTAGGCAATCCTCCGACCCCTCTTTTACGCCCGTTTGATAATCCGCTCAATGCCGACTATATTGTCGTTGAATCCGCTTACGGCGACCGTATTCATGAAGACCGTTCAACCCGAAAAGAAAAACTTAGATCTATCGTTAAAGATACAATCACAAGAGGCGGAACTCTGATGATCCCGTCATTTGCGATGGAGCGCACTCAGGAATTGCTATTTGAATTTAACGATATGCATAACGCCGGCGAAATTCCTGATGTGCCGATGTTTCTTGATTCGCCGCTGGCCATTCTCTTAACCGATGTTTACCAAAAGTATCCTGAATATTTCAATAAAGAAGCGACCTACATTATAAAATCAGGCGATGATTTGTTTAATTTCCCGGGACTGACCTATTGCCGCACGAGCGAAGAATCAAAAAGTATCAATGGTATTTTGGGCCCGAAAGTTATCATTGCCGGTTCGGGCATGTCAACCGGCGGCCGCATTCTCCACCATGAGCGCCGATATCTTTCTGATCCCAATTCAACCCTGCTCTTCATTGGGTTTCAGGCCGAAGGCACGTTAGGCCGAAAAATATTCGACGGCATCAAAGAAGTCAAAATTTTTGATGAAAAAATTTCGGTTCATTGCCGGATTGAAGCCATTGGCGGCTATTCTGCCCATGCCGACCAGCCGGCCTTGTTGGGTTGGATTGCCAAAGGCGCTGATGCCGGCCATCTAAAAAATGTTTTTGTTGTTCAAGGCGAAACTAAATCGTCTGCCACTCTCTGTAATCTTATTACTGCCACTAATCATGTTCCGGCTGTCGTTCCCGCCCTTAATCAGACTGTTGAGTTGTAGAATTAGTTGTCCTCTTTAGTTTTAGATTTTTATTCGTATACTTAAACCATGGAAGAAAATACTAAACCAATCGATATTTCAGCTCCAAACCAGGGGACAATGAACGTACCGGCCTCGAAGTTGCCGCTTGAACGCGATCCGGGTGATTTTCGGTCATCATTGCATTGGCGTGTTTTTCGTATTTTGGCGGAATTTGTCGACGGCTGGCAATTTTTGGCTGACTTTAAAAAAACGATTACCTTTTTCGGTTCGGCCCGTTTTCAGCCCGGTGAGAAATGGTATGAAGAAGCCCGGACTTTGGGCAAACTTCTGGCTGGCGCCGGATTCGGAGTGGTCACCGGCGGCGGCCCGGGCATTATGCAAGCCGGGAATCAAGGCGCGGTTGAAGGCGGCGGCGAATCTATCGGCTTAAATATAAAATTACCGGCGGAACAGCGTATTAATCCCTATGTCAAAGAATCTTCCGCGTTTCATTATTTCTTTGTGCGCAAACTGATGATGTCTTATGCGGCCCGGGCCTATGTCTTTTTTCCGGGCGGATTAGGCACGCTCGACGAAGCTTTTGAAATCCTGACGCTTATCCAAACCAAAAAAATCTCCAATAAAATTCCGGTGGTGCTGGTCGGCAGAGAATTTTGGGACCCGATCAATAAATGGCTAAGTGAAGAAATATTAACCAAACTGCATGCTATCGATGAAGAGGATTTGAAACTTTATACCATTGTTGATACGGCTCAAGAAGCTTTTGAACTCCTCAAAAACGCGCCGGCGCGTGAAGATTTCTTCTATTAGGGGTAATAATAAAGTCTGGAATCGCGTACTAAATAACGTCGTCTAGGCTTGATTTTTGTTAAAATAGTAGTAAAATATTGGGTAGTTTTCAAACTTGTTAAAATATGAGCGAATTCAAAATAAACAACATTATCATTCCTGAGGAATTACCGGTTATTGCTCTCAAAAATACAGTCTTATTTCCGAAACTGGTTATTCCGATTATTATCCAGCGCCCAAAATCTATCAGCGCGCTTGAGTTTGCGCAGGCCCATAATCGGCTGGTTCTTTTTATTACTCAGAGGAACAGCGAAGATGATATTTCGGCAAATGATTTGTATAAAATCGGCACAATCGGCCGGATTGTTTCCATATTCAAACTTCCGGACGGGTCGTCAAAAATTGACGTAGAAGGTTTGATTCGGGCCCGGATCAGCGATTTTGTCGCTGAAGAACCGTTTATTCGCGTGAATGCCGAACCGATGTCTCTGATTGTCCGGGACAATCTCGAAGAAAAAGCCATTCTCCGTCGGGCAATAGAACAGTTCCGTGTCATTTCCGAAGCCCGTTCCTTTCCGACTATATTGCCGGAAATAATCTATATGATGTCCCAACTTAAAGATGTTGAACACATTTCCAGTTTGATGACAGTAAACTTGAATTTGGAAGTTGAGAATCAGCAGCGCATTCTTGAACTTGAAAGCCTGCTCGACGTGTTGCGTCAGCTCAATATGTATCTTTCGCGCGAAGTTCAGATTCTGGAAACAGAAAAAGATGTCGTCAAAGAAACTAAGAAACAGATCGGCAAGATGCAGAAAGAACTTTTTCTCCGGGAGCAATTGAAAAGCATTGAAAAAGAACTAGGCGTGGATGACGAAAAAGACGAACTCGTTTCTGTCCGTGAAAAGATAATGTCGGCCGGCATGCCCAAAGATATCCAGGAAAAAGCGCTTAAAGAATTGAATCGTTTGGGTAAAATGCCCGCTTTTAATCCGGAAGGTTCATATATCCGCAGTTATCTTGACCTGTTGAGCGAATTGCCGTGGTCCAAAAAAACAAAAGAAAAAATAGATCTGAAAGAAGCGGAGAAAATATTAAATGAAGACCATTATGGCTTGCCGAAAGTTAAGGAACGTATTCTCGAATATCTGGCCGTGCAAAAACAAGTCGGCAAATTAAAAGGTCCTATTCTGTGTTTAGTCGGCCCGCCGGGCACAGGCAAGACTTCAGTTGGCCAATCCATTGCCCGGGCGCTTGGACGCAAGTTTGCCCGCGTATCGCTTGGTGGCTTGCGCGATGAAGCCGAAATTCGCGGTCATCGCCGAACCTATGTTGGCGCGATGCCTGGCCGAATCATTCAGGGAGTTCAAAATGTAAAAGTCAGAAACCCTGTCTTTATGTTGGATGAAATTGACAAGGTTGGCGCGGATTTCCGCGGCGATCCGTCTTCCGCCTTGCTTGAAGCCCTTGATCCGCAACAGAACCATGCTTTCTCTGATCATTATCTGGAAGTACCTTTTGATCTATCGGATGTGTTGTTCATTGTTACGGCCAATCGTCTTGATACAATCCCGCCGGCTCTGCGCGACCGTTTGGAAATTATTGAATTCCCTGGCTATACCGAACTGGAAAAATTCCATATCGCCAAAAATTTTCTTCTGCCCAGACTTTTTAAAGATCACGGACTAAAGAAACGAAGTCTAATCTTTCAAGATTCGGCAGTGATGGATGTTATTCGTAATCATACCCGCGAAGCCGGGGTTCGTGAACTGGAACGCCAACTGGCTAATGTTATCCGGAAGGTTACCCGCAAACTTGTTGAATCAACTATCTCCAAGACCATAAGTATCAGCCGAGGGTCAGTCAATTCTTATCTTGGTCCGATAAAATATACTTATGACGTGGCTGAACGGAAAGATGAAATTGGCCGGGCAACCGGCTTGGCTTGGACGCCAGTCGGCGGAGATTTGCTTTCAATTGAGGCGATTCGAATGCCCGGAACAGGGAAGCTTATTCTGACGGGTCAGTTAGGCGTGGTCATGAAAGAATCCGCCCAAGCAGCCTTATCGTGGTCACGGGCCTATGCTGCCCGCAACGGCATCAAAGAAGATCTTCAGAAAGAAGACATTCATTTGCATGCGCCGTCCGGCGGCGTTAAAAAAGAAGGGCCTTCGGCCGGTATCGCTATTACCACTACCTTGGTCTCTCTATTTCTTAAAAAACCAGTTCGTAGGGAAGTGGCCATGACGGGCGAAGTAACGCTTCGTGGTAAAGTAATCAGTATCGGTGGCCTCAAGGAAAAAGTTTTAGCGGCTCACCGGGCCGGTATCAAGGTCGTTATTGCTCCATTTGAAAATAAAAAAGACATGGTTGATATTCCCAAAGAAGTTCAACGCGATATCAAATTCATTTTCGTGAAGACAATGGATGAAGTCCTCAAAGTAGCGCTCAAATAATCGCTCCACTTTTACTTTTTTACGGATTTTCGGGTATACTGAAACCGTGAACAGGAAATTCTTTTATTCAGCGGCGGTATTGGTTGGAGGGATGGTCGGTATTGGAATTTTCGGCTTGCCTTATGCTTTTGCACAGGCTGGTTTTTATTTCAGTTTAGGTCTATTGGTGGTTATTGGTTTAGTGACGCTTCTAATTGATCTGATGTATGGCGAGGTTATTTTACGAACTGACGTTCAACATCAGATTATGGGCTATGCAAAACTATATCTCGACCCGTTTGCTCAGTGGCTTCTTTTTTTCTCGGCGGTGTTAATGGGTTATGTTGGTTTGCTAGCCTATATTATTATTTCCGGTGATTTTTTGAACACTCTTCTTTCGCCATTTTTCTTTGCTCCAATTTCCACATATAGCGTGCTTTTTGGGGTCATTCTTTCGTTGGCAGTTTTGAAAGGCATCAAAACCGTTTCTCATGTTGAATTGTTCTTCAGTTGTCTCTTTGCGGTAGTGATGGGTTTAATCCTGTTTACCGGATTTCATTTAATCGATCCGACCAATTATATCGGATTTAATCGGTCTAATCTCGCCTTACCTTATGGAATTTTACTTTTCGCTTTTGGAGGGTTAATGGCTGTGCCGATTCAACGCCAGCTTCTGGTCGGACAAGAACGCAAACTTTGGCCGGCGATAAGTCTAGCAATAGCATTCACGGCCGGTCTTTATGCCATTTTTACGGCGACTGTGGTTGGAATTTCCGGGTCTGCAACAACGCCGGATGTTATTTCCGGTTTGTATCAATATCTCGGGAGTAATATCACTATTCTTATTTCACTTTTTGGTTCATTTGCCATTACCACTTCATTTTTAATGCTGGCTTCAGCAATGGTTAATACGTTTTATCTTGATTTTAAAATCAGCCGGTTCAGTGCTTGGCTTCTGGCAGTGATTCCGCCCATGGTTTTGTTTTTGGCCGGCATCCGGACTTTTGTCGGTATTATCAGTCTGGCCGGTGGCGTGGCTTTAGCCATTGAACAAATCCTGGTTGTTTTTCTTTACGCCAAAGCGAAATCAAAAGGCAATCGTATTCCAGAATATAGTCTTAATATTCCGACCTGGCTTCTTTATGTCCTGATCTCTATCTTTTCTGTCGGGATTGTTTATTTCTTGTTTATTCAATAACAAAATGTGCAAACTTGAAAATTGGCTGTTCTATTTTTTCCTTTTTGCCATTCCAATCTCGCTTCGGCATATTTTTTGGTATGAACCGTTTAATTTTATTGAATGGACGGCGATTTATGTTTACGGCACCGATTTATTACTGCTGATTCTTTTTGGTTTCTGGTTTTCAAATTGTAAAATTGGTAATTTACTGAAAATTGAAAATTGGAAATTGAAAATTAAACCAGCCGATTGGTTTTTGTTAGCTTTTGTCATTGTGGTTGGATTTTCAATTGGAAACGCAATTAATGCCCAGACAGCGGTATTTCAATGGGTTAAATTAATTGAAGGCGTGGCTTTGTATTTTTACGTCAAAGATTACGCCCTGAAACGTTTCGAGTTATCTAATGGTTTTATGGCGCTGGTTCTTGGTGGTGTTTTCCAATCGGTAATTGCAATCAGTCAGTTCATAATTCAAGGGAGTCTGGGTTTTAAATATTTAGGCGAAAGTCCTTTGGCGCCGGCATTAAGCGGAATTGCTGCGTTTTTTGTCGACAGCATTAAAATCATGCGGGCTTATGGGACAACGCCTCATCCTAATATCCTAGCGCTATATCTGTTTATTGCCCTTGGTGCATTTTATTCCATCGCTATTTACCAGAAACGGGCTTGGTGGTGGCATATTTTTCATGTCTTGATTCTTTGGGCTTTTCTTTTGACGTTCTCGCGGGTCATTATCGGTCTGTGGCTCATTACGTTTATTATTAGGAGTGGATTGATCAGGTTTCATACTCCGTTCCGGAAAGAGTTTTGGGACGATAAAGAAATGCGCCATCGGTGTTTAAAAATATTCTGGACGACGTTTGCGGTTGGGGCGGTTTTTGTTGCAGTTTACTGGCCGTACGTTTTGAACCGATCGGCAATTTCATCTTCCGATGAAGCAATTCAACTCCGGGTCTTATACAACAAAGAATCGCTGGTGGCGGGTCATAATCTGTCAGGTCTGGGCTTGGGGAACTTTGTGCCTTGGCTTTTGACACAAAATCTCCACCTTGATAGAGAAGTTTATCAACCCGTTCATAACATTTATCTGCTCACCTACACCGAAACGGGCCTGATCGCGGTGGCTTTATTTATTCTCTTTCTTACTTTGCTCGTATATAATTTTTATCATCGACTCGGATTCAAAAAACTTTATCATTTTTCTTTCAGTTTAATCATAGTTTCAATTTTAGTGATTGGACTTTTTGATCATTTTATTTTGACTGTCCAGTCCGGGAGATTATTATTTTGGTTAGTGATGGGGCTTCTTGCGGGCGCGGAATAAAGATATTAGACTTTAACAATGACCGATAATCGGACAGAATTATTGCGGGCAATAAAAGATGAAGTGCTAACTCTTAAAATTTCGCCGTTATACGCCGAAAGAGTTAAAAACGGAGTATTTCCTGTGATTGGCGAAGGGAGTCATTGTGCTAAAATAATGTTTGTGGGCGAAGCGCCGGGTAAGAACGAAGCAAAAACTGGCCGGCCATTTGCCGGCGCGGCGGGCAAGATTTTGGATGAATTACTGGTTTCGGTTGGAATCAATCGGCCTGATGTATATATCACCAATATCGTCAAAGATCGGCCGCCATTCAATCGCGACCCCTTACCTAAAGAGATTGAGATATATGGACCGTTCTTGGATCGTCAAATTGAAATTATCCAGCCCAAAGTAATTGCGACCCTGGGGAGATTTTCAATGGAGTACATTATTCGAAAATTTAATCTGGAAAAAGAATTGAAACCTATCAGCAAGATGCATGGGACGAGTATTACCGCTCAAACCTCATACGGACAGGTGGATATAGTTTCTTTGTATCATCCGGCCGTGGCCATTTACAATCAGCAATCAAAAGAAATATTATTCAAGGATTTCAAGATTTTAAATAAATATTAATAATATGCACTTATTTGCTTCGATTTTAGATTCTATTCAAGTTCATTTCCCGACCCTGATTCAATATAAATATTTGTTTCTTTTTATCGCCGCGTCCATTGAAAGTTTAAACAGTATTATTTTAGCGGGCTTTTTAGCTTCTCTTGGTACGGTGGCTATTATCCCGGCTGTTATCATTTGTATCGCCGGGGATTTTGTTAATGGCTGGATCTGGTATACCATTGGTTATTTTGGTGCGGCCAAGCCAATTGATAAGTGGGGTCGGAAAGACGAGAAAAGCCGAAAGGTTATCGAAACTGTTGAGCGGTATTTCCATCGGTATAGCGGCCGGGCCATTATTTTTACAAAACTGACTTGGTCGCTTACTATTGCGACATTGATCATGGCCGGCTCATTTAAATATAGTTTTAGGAAGTTTTCACTCTACAATTTTATTGGTGGTCTTGGTTGGGTGGCGATAACTTTTACGGTCGGTTTTGTTTTTGGCCAGGGCTACAAAGCGATTTCTATGGTGAATGACATGAGTTTTGTTTTCCTCTTTCTTGCCGGGGCCATAATTCTGGTTTATGCGTTCAAGGTTATGTTTAGGTCAAAATTCATTCAATCTCTAACGGCTATGGAGCATCTTCGCTACTTTGGAGAAAAATTCAGAGATGGCATCGATAAGCTCCTGTCGTAGAACGGCCTGTGGATTGTCGGTCTAGACTAAGTATGCTATACTTATCAGTACAATAATGAATACAAAGAAAGCCTTTGTTTGTTTAGTTATTTCCTTGTTTTTAGCGACGGCATCGAGTGTTCAGGCAGCCGGAACCGAAAGCCGATATCTGGTAAAATCAACCTCTCAATTCTGGAAAAAATCGTTTCAAGTACGGAATGTTTTTGACTCTGGATTTACTGCCGAACTGTCGGACTGGCAACTAAAGGTAGCTAAAGTTTTTGGCATAGAAGTTATTCCGGTCAAGAAGCTTAATATTCTGACAACTTCGACAACAGTCAAAAAAACAATCGTAAAACCTGTTTCCCAAACTCCAACTTCTCAGATAGGTTGGGGTGTTAAGGCAATATATGGTGATGAACTTAATAATTCTTTGCCCGATGGAGGAGATAAAATCAATGTCGCTGTTTTAGACACAGGTGTTCTTGTAAATCATCCGGATATAAAAAATCAAGTCATTGCCTGTAGCGATCTTTCTGGAATTGATCCGTTCATTAAAAATAGTTGTGAGGATAAAAATGGCCATGGAACATTGATTGCCGGAGTAATTGCTGCCAATGGCGGGATTGAAGGGAAAGGTATTTATGGAATGGCGCCAAAATCAAACTTAATGGTTTATAAGGTTTGTGCCAACGATGGCACATGTTTTGCCGATGATGTTGCTATTGCAATTTATGATAGTGTCGACAACGGTGCCAATATAATTCTTTTAAGTTTTGGTTATGATGCCGAAAGTTCGCTTATCAATGATGCGATTTCTTATGCTGTAAACAAAGAAACAATGATTATCGGCGCGGCGGGAAATGATGGCCCTTATGCTGGTAGTATTGATTTTCCAGCTTCAAATATAAACGTCATGAGTATTGGCGCTGTCGATAATACGCTTACTGTTCCAAGTTGGAGCGCTCAGGGCATTAACCAGGCATCTACTTCCTATATTAGAGAAGCCGGAGAGCTTGAACTTGTCGGACCGGGGGTGAATATCGAATCAACAGCCAATAATGGTTACTATTCAACTTCCTCAGGAACGTCAATGGCCGCGGCCCACATTGCCGGTTTGGCCGCCAAAGAATGGCAAATAGAGGCCGAGCATCCAGCCGAAGCTACCCGGGAACTTTTACATAAATTCTCTTTAGATATTCTCCCCAATGGCGATGACCCTGCATCTGGATGGGGAATGCCACAGTTGTAGTCATTTTCCCGACGTGAGGTTTGTAATAAAAAGTTCCGTGTCATTGCGCGGATTTTTTGTTTTGGTTAGAATATATTCATGAAAGTAAACCAAGTTATTCGGACTCTGGTTCTCGCCGATTTTTTTACTAATGCCGGGTTTAGTGTGTTTGCTCCGGTCTTTGCTATTTTCGTTACCCGTCAGATTGACGGAGGAACTATGGCTGTCGTGGGATTTGGAGCCGCTATTGTTCAAATAGCAAAAATATTAGTTGAGCTTCCGGTGGCCAGAATTCTTGATAAAAATCACGGCGAGTATGATGATTTTTATTCTCTTATTTTCGGTAGTGCTCTCATTGCCTCAGTGCCATTCTTATATCTTTTGGCCACGCAAGTCGTCCACATTTATATTATCCAAGCTGTTTATGGAGTAGGCATTGCTTTTGCCGTCCCGCCTTGGTATGCGATTTTTACTCGCCACATAGATAAACTGCAAGAAAGTTTTGAATGGACGCTTGATTCAATCTCGGTCGGTTTGGGTGCGGCCGCCGCCGCGGCTGTCGGCGGATTATTGGCCCAGCGTTTTGGATTTAATTTTGTATTTTTCGCTGGCGGCCTGTTTGCCATCTTCGGCGGTTTGATGCAAATACGCATATTTAGGCATATTAAAAGAAAAGTTCCTCGGGGCCAGGTTGAACCTGTTCCGGGCAAAATCGGTTAATTAAATTTTTAATTCTAGTTTCTCGTTATTCAAGCTCCGTTCAGTGGTTGACTTTTGTTTTTTGTTGCTGTACGATACCTATCACGAAAGGAGGATAGTGTCATGTCGGGAGTTCTTTGTTCGGATGACAATGGGGCGATTCTGGACGAACGGCTGGTTCCAGACCCCAGACAGCCATCTGGCCTTGCTTGGCGTAACCCAGTAACAGGGGTTGAAAGAGACGCCAAGGAATTCATTGTGTCCTTCCGATCGCGGACACACAGGCCATGGTTCAGGCTTGGAAGTGGTCTCTCTCGCCTCATTCGTCGCGCCGGTTGATTGGAACGCTCTGGGTCGATATCTGACCGGAGCGTTCCTCGCCGGCGTTTTTGATTTGATTTTATTAATTCAAAATGATTAAATACAGGGTCTCAGTAAGGGGGGATGATGAGTTTTCTTTGCAGTAATCAGGCCGGAGGAGTAATCAGAGTCGTTTCAGATGGGGTGGTGCACGTTTTCCGTAGGAGTTTTCTTGACGGCATCTGGTATGAGGTAATCGTGGACGAAAATGATTACGTAGTTATTCCTCGTTCCGATTTTCCTGATACCAGACTCAACGCAATGCGCGAACATTTCCCAATCAGTAGCTGTTCTTCTAAACCTGTTCTGACAAGCGTCTGATGATTTCAAAGCCCGCCATGAAGCCCGTTTCTTGCGGGCTTCAAAATTTTAATTGCCAGTGGCTTTTTTTATTCATATAATTACTACATGTCAAAAAGGATAATTTTGGTAGGCGGCGGTTCTGGCGGCCATGTCTTTCCATTGATAGCAGTGGCGGAAGCTCTGCGTTTAACTGATTCAGGAGTGGAACTCATGGTTTTAGGGGATGGCCCGTTCCTGGCCGAAGCTGCGAAGAACGCCGGTTTACCTTTCAAAACCGTTCAAGCTGGCAAATTGCGCCGCTATTTTAGTTTCTGGACTCTTTTGGCGCCGTTTCAAGCCATCGTCGGTTTTTTTCAGTCTCTTTGGATTCTTTTTGCCTATATGCCTGACATTATGTTTACTAAAGGCGGTTATGCTTCCGTGATGCCCGCTCTGGTAGCCAAGCTATATATGATTCCCGTCTATACCCACGAATCCGATTCTATCCCCGGTTTAGCCAATAAATTTATAAGCAAATTAGCAATTACTGTCTTCACTTCTTTTGAATCAACGGCTCAATATTTAAAACCTGGCCAGGCGGTTCTGGTCGGCAATCCTATCAGGTCAGAACTGTTAAACGGAGATAAAACCACCGCTCTCCAGCAATTTAATTTCCAAGCGGATAAAAAAACTATTTTAGTTACCGGAGGCAGTCAGGGTGCCAAAAGAGTTAACGATGCTATTCTAGAATCTCTTATTCAATTGGTTAAAAACTTCCAAATTATTCATCAATGCGGTGAATCCCAATATGCGAGCGTTAAATTGGTCGTAGATCAATTTATTAAAGAAGGTGAGGGGTCATATGATTCTATGATAAGCGCCAACTACCGATTGTTTCCATTCATAAATCCACAGGAATTGGCCCTGGCTTATGCCGTGGCTGATATCGTTATTTCTCGCGGTGGCGCTTCTAATTTATTTGAGATTTCTGCTCTTGGTAAACCAGCTATTATTATTCCGCTTTCTCGGGCCGCAAGTCGGGGAGACCAAATTTATAATGCCATAGAATTTGCAAAATACGGTGCGGTAGTTATTGAAGAAGCCAATATCACGCCACACATTATTGTCAATCAAATCCAGGAAATTCTTGAATCGGGCCGCTACCAAGCTATCAGCACTCAAATAAAAACATTTGCCAAGCCCGACGCGGCGAAGAATATTGCCCAACAACTATTGCGCTAGAAGTCAGCTCAACCCACGTCGAACCGCGTAAAAATCCTGCTGGATTTTTTGCTCTATCTCGGCTACGGAGATTCTTAGCGGCTAAAGCACGCTAGAAACTTTTCCGAGCCCCGCCTCCGAATGTTCGTCTTAGTGTTGGGCTGACTTCTAAAATATGCTTTAATAGCTTAATGACTTGGCGAACGACTGGATTTACACAACAGAAGAAGATATTTGAGAACCTGATAAAACAGGACTCTTTGTCACATGCCTATATCTTTCAAGGTTCGGAACAGATTGGCAAAAAATTATTTGCCCAGGATATTTTTGTATTAGCCAATGGCCGGAAGAAATTTGATGCGGCAGATCCAGATTTGTTTTCAATCGCGCCGTGCGTGGCTGAAGGGGAAACGAAAATATACATTGAAAACATACGTGACTTAAAAGCATTTCTTTCTCTTTGTCCGTACCGCGGACCTTATCAATTTGCTATCATTGACGATGTTCATCGTTTGACTCCGGAAGCCTCCAATGCTTTTTTAAAACTTCTAGAAGAACCGGCTGACAAAGTCATTTTTATTTTAATCACCAGCCAGCCGCAAGAATTATTACAGACCATAAGCTCGCGCGGGCAGCATATTTCTTTTTTGCCGCACAATGACCATGTAGTCTCCCAGGCGCTTACGGCAAGCAAATTACCCAAAACCGACCAGGATTTGGTTACATCTTTGGCTGGCGGACGTATTGGTTGGGCAATGGCGGCCGTTGAAAATAAAAATATGAAATATATCAAACAAGCAATCAGTGATTTTGGCACTATCTTAAAGAGCCCACTGGCGGAACGGATGCTGTTTGCCAAAGAACTTTTTGAAAAACAGGACTATCGGGGGCAGGTTAATTACTGGCTGGCTTGGGCTTATGCCAATCGTTCCTCGCTTCCCAATGCCCACAATGTGCTTAGTCAGTTGCTCATGCTCCACCAATACATCAATCAGCCTCAATATAATCACCGCGTCCTACTTGAAAATACGCTAATTAACCTTTAAAATAATCATATGTATAAAGAGTTAATTGCTTCCAGAAAAAAAGATTTTGACGCCGCTTTTGACGCCGCTAAGATCGAAGCAGGCTCAATCAGAACTGGCCGAGCCAGCCCATCGCTGGTGGAAGATATTCCGGTTGAATATATGGGTGCGCGGTCCCGAATCAAAGAATTGGCCAGTATTAGTGCGCCGGAGCCGCGAGTGATTGTTATTCAGCCATGGGATGCGACCGCGGTGCCTTTGATTGAAAAAGCTATTCGTGAAAGCTCTTTGGGTTTGAATCCAGCTAATGACGGCCATACTATCCGTCTGACCATCCCGCCTTTAAGCGAAGAGCGTCGCAAAGAGTTTACCAAAATACTTCATCAGCGAATTGAAGAGGTCCGTGTCCGTATCCGCCAGACTCGCGAAGATATTCTTAGAAAAGTTCAGAACGAAGTTAAGGCCAAGACTGCCCGCGAGGACGAAGCTTTCAAAGCCAAAGATGAACTCCAAAAAATTGTTGACGATCTCCATGAAAAAATAGATGAGCTGGTTAAGAAAAAAGAACAAGAATTAATGACAAGCTAGTGCTGACGGCGATTATTTTTATTATTGTTATTGGAGTGCTCGTACTCGTGCATGAGTTCGGGCATTTTGTGTTGGCCAAACGGGCGGGGATGAAAGTAGAAGAATTTGGATTTGGATTTCCGCCCCGAATGTTCGGTTGGAAGAAAGGCGAAACGGTTTATTCAATCAACTGGATACCGTTCGGCGGTTTCGTGAAAATTTTGGGTGAAGACGGGGATACGCGTGAACCGCGAAGTTTCGCTTCGGCTTCATTATCCAATCGGATTTTGGTTTTGATAGCCGGCGTGGTTATGAATTTTCTTTTGGCGGCGGTCTTATTAATGGTGGTTAATTTTTTTGGTTTACGCATCGGACTGATTGATGGCGAGATCGGTTCGGCTAAAAACATTAAGGTTCAAATCGTAAGTGTGACTGCGGGCAGTCCGGCTGAAACGGCAGGTCTTCAGATCCTGGATTCAATTGAAGGATACAAACAAAATGGCGTGATCGTACCCATTCTCACGGCGAAAGATGTTCAAAATGCCGTAACTTCTCATTTGGGCCAGCCGTTGACACTTGAGATCAGTCATGGTGCTGGGGTTGTTGAAAAAACTCTTATCCCGCGAATAAATCCCCCTGAAGGCCAAGGAGCGATGGGGATTTCACTGGCCTTAACGGGCACGATTTCGTATCCATGGTACGAAGCTATCTGGCGGGGCATATCTGACGCCGCTTTTCTGACCATAGCTACGATTCAGGGTTACTATGGACTTTTGAAAACACTCTTTATTCATGGTAGATTGATTGCAGATGTTTCAGGGCCGATCGGCATTGCCAGTTTGACGGGGCAGGCCGCCCGGGTCGGGTTTAATTACCTCCTGCAGTTTGTGGCGATGATATCCATCAATCTCGCGGTTTTGAACGCCATTCCGTTTCCGGCGCTTGATGGCGGCCGGGTGCTAATGTTAATAATTGAAAAAGCGAAAGGTTCACCTGTTCGCAAGAGTATTGAATCTTGGGTTAACATGGTCGGCTTCTACCTCTTGGTGGCTCTGATGATCTATATTACTTACAAAGATGTCGCCAAATTTTTTATAAAATGAGATTTTCGAAATTATTCAGTAAAACATTAAAAAACGCTCCCGCCGATGAGACAGCGATAAACGCCAAACTTTTGATTCGCGGAGGATTTGTATTTAAAGAAATGGCAGGAGTGTATTCATATCTCCCCTTGGGCTTGAGAGTTATGAAGAAGATAGAAGATATAATCAGAAAGGAAATGAATGGAATCGAAGGCATAGAAATGAAGACATCCGTGCTTCAAAACAAAGAAATATGGGAGAAATCAAACAGGTGGAGCGACGAAGTCGTGGACAACTGGTTCAAAACAGAGCTGAAGAATGGCAGTAAAGCCGGTTTGTCATTCACTAACGAGGAAGCTTATTCGAATATTTTAAAGCAATACGTTAATTCTTATAAAGATTTGCCGATGTACCCGTATGACTTCAAAGAAATTTTCAGAAACGAAGCCAGAAGCAAATCGGGTATTTTAAGAGGCAGAGAATTTTATTGGAAAGCTATGTATTCGTTTTCTAAAAACGAGAATGAACATATTAAGTTCTACGAAAAAGCGACAGAAGCATACAAAAATATTTTTAATCATGTTGGTATCGGAGACAAGACTTATTTGACTTATGCCTCTGGCGGAACTTTTTCAAAATTTTCTCATGAATTTCAGACTCTTTGCGATTCTGGAGAGGATACAGTTTACATCTCAAAAAGAGATTATGGTAAAGGTTTAGAAATGGAAAAAGGGCACGCTGCTATAAACAAGGAAATATTTACAGACGATGTTAAAAAGGATCTGGGTTTGGAAGGCGATTTTGTAGAAAAGAAGGCAATCGAGGTTGGCAACATCTTTACCCTCGGGACAAGATTTTCAGAACCATTCGATTTAACTTTTACTGATGAGGACGGAAGCAAAAAACTCGTTTTCATGGGTTCGTATGGCATCGGACTTAGCCGATTGATGGGCACGATTGTGGAAGTGTCCCATGACGACAAAGGAATAATCTGGCCGAAAAGTATTGCTCCGTTTAAGGCTCATCTTATTTCATTGGGGAAAAACTCTGAAGCCGAGGAAATCTATAATGGGTTGCAATCTTCAGGTATCGAAATTCTTTATGACGACCGAGAAGACAAAAGCGCCGGCGAAAAATTTGCCGATGCCGACCTGATTGGTTGCCCATGGCGCCTTGTCGTCAGCGGTAAGATGGGTGCGGATGAAATAGAAATCAAGAAACGAACTGAAACCAAGTCCCAAATTATTAAACAGTCAGAACTTGCCGGAATGCTTTAGTGTGTTAGATTAAACCTATGAAATTAATTATTTTACCGATTCTTTTTTTGCCGGCCATTCTGTTGCTGATTTCAGGCCAGCTTATGGATTGGCAGGGAATGTGGCTTTATTATTTTTCGGCTATTGCGTTGTTTGTTTTAGTTTTTAATTCCAAAGAAGTTTAGATTTTCAATAATTAGTGTCCAGGCAAATGCCTGTTGACGTGTTACTTGAGTGTGGTAAGAAGATAGACAAGGAGACTGATATGACACAAGGCTACTTCAGCTTCGAGCTTCCGGAAGGAATCTCTTCGGCTGAAGAGCCGGAGAAGAGATCTTTCCAAATCCCGATGACCCATGATTGGGTCAAAAGGTTGAGATTGGCAGCATCTTTTCACCCAACCCGCGGATCCAAAGAGGTTATCGCCGCGTATGTTGCCAGTTGCTCGGGCAGTCCCACCCTTGAGGGGCTTGAACTGTTCCTGATCGAATTCGTTCGAAAAGGAATTCAGTATGTCCGCTGGCAACGGTCCGTCGAAGCGGAGGAAAGAGAGCACTGGCTTTGCCGGTGGCCGGGTAGTCGGGCTGGCAACTATTGAACGGCTCAGTTGTCACGCACGTGCGTTGATGACTGAGCCGGCTTTTTTTATCCTCTTGTTTAGACAAACTTTTCTGCTATCCTGAAGTATCAGATTTAATCCTATTTTATTGTGTTAAACAAGCTTTTTAGTTTTTGGTCACAAGACATCGGCATTGACCTTGGAACGGCAAATACGCTGGTCTATGTGCGTGGAAAAGGGATTATCATCAACGAACCTTCGATTGTTGCTTTGAATCAAAAAACAGGAAAGATTTTAGCTATTGGCACTCAAGCCCGGACAATGGTCGGACGAACACCAAGTTATATCATGGTTACTCGGCCGTTGGTCAGCGGTGTGGTTTCAGATTTTGAAGTGACTGAGCAAATGCTTAAATATTTTATAGATAAAGTCCACCAGGGTCGGTTTGCTTTATTACCTCGGCCGCGCGTGGTTATTGGCGTGCCATCAGGAGTGACCGAAGTGGAAAAACGGGCGGTTGAAGATGCGGCCTATAGCGCCGGCGCGCGCGAGGTGTATTTGATTGAAGAACCAATGGCCGCGGCCATTGGTTCACGTTTACCGGTCCAAGAGGCTATTGCCAATGTTATTGTTGATATGGGCGGGGGGACAACAGAAGTGGCGGTTATTTCTATGGGCGGAATAATTGCGTCACGTTCTTTGCGTATCGCCGGCGATAAATTAACCGATGATATTGTGCGTTATTTGCGCCAAGAAAGGAACCTGTTCATCGGCGAAGCTACGGCTGAGAATCTAAAAATCCATCTCGGTTCGGCTTATCCGGTAGGAGAAGAATTAGAAGGCCGTGTCCGGGGCCGGGATCTGGTTTCCGGTCTGCCGAAAGAGATTGCAGTTACTTCTGAAGAGATTCGAACGGCGATGCAAAGGTCTATAAAAAGCATAGTCACAGCTATTAAAAATACGATTGAGGAAACTCCGCCTGAATTAACCGCCGATCTGGTGAACCGCCATATTTTTTTGGCTGGTGGTTGTGCGTTTTTGAAAGGTTTAGATGAACTGGTTTCTCGTGAAACCAATCTGGATGTTAAAATAGTGGATGATCCGCTGACGGCCGTTGTTAGGGGTTGCGGGTTTGTTTTAGAAAATATCGATGAGCTTCGTTTGGTACTTCTTTCGACACAAGGCGATAATTTATTTTAACAATTTTGGCAATGCGCAATGAAGGTATCCCAAAATTTATTTTCAGCGCGATTATTATTCTCGCAATACTGGCGGCGTTTAATGTATTCGCTCTTCATACCGTGCGCCGGCAATATGCGCTCGGGGTATCTGTTACTTCTTCTCTTTTTGATATTGCCGGTCAAACCCGTGAATGGATAGGCTATATTAAACATTGGAAAGATATTTCTACAGAGAATGCCCGGCTTCGCGATTTGGCTGCCACGCATGTGTCCACTCAAGCGATAATCGAATCACTTCAAGCGGAAAATGACGCTTTAAAAAAAATTGTCAATCTCTCTACTCGCTTAAAACGAAATTTATTGCCGGCGGGAATGTTTAATATTTCTCTCTCGCCTGACGGCTATCGCGCCCTAATAAATAAAGGGTCGTCCAGTGGAGTTGTTTCTGGGCAGACAGTCATTTCTACTTCCGGTGAACTTATAGGGAAAGTGATAACAGTTTTTTCCGATTCATCTCAGATAATTCTTGTTGCTGATCCGGATTTTTCTGTTACCGTTCGGGTATTAGGCCGTAAAACAAGCGGGATTGCTTATGGGGCACTAGACAAGGGCATCAGTTTAAACTTTATCACTCAAGCCGATATTATATCGGAGGGGGACACGATTGTCACAACAGGAGACGATTTAATCTCGGCTGGCCTTATTATTGGAACCGTTCGAAGTGTTGAGAATAATGATACTCAGCTTTTTAAAAAGGTAAATGTTAATCTTTCGATTGAGCCTGGTCAGGGCTCCGTCGTTATTATACAGCCGTGAAACGGTTTTTTGTGATAATCATATGGTTGGTTGTGATTATAGGTGATGGAAATATTTTTCCAGCTTTGACCGGTTTGCCATCTGGTTTCGGTATTGTAACGTTATTTTCGGTATTAGCGATAACCTTCGGGATTCATCGCTGGGTAGTCGTATTGGGGATAATCCTGGCTGGGGTTACTGAACTTATATTGGGTGCTTATTTTGGGACTATTATCAGTGCTTGGCTGATTATGGCTTGGATTTGGTATTTTTTAAACCGATTTTTGAATTTGAAACCAGCAAGTGAGAACAATTCCCTTTTAGCTTTTATTCCGTTTATACTGCTAAGTTTTAGCCTTTTTGTTATCGGAGAAAGTGTTTGGTGGCTAATAAGTCGTTTTGTTTATGAACCAGAACTAACTTTGGCGACTCTGATTAATATTTTCAGTTCACCGACAATTTGCGCTGTTATTCTTGTTGAATTGGCGACAACCTTTTTGTTATTTCGTTTTTTTTATCATCCTAAAGATTTTATTTATGTCTAAGGAATATTATGTCAACATTGAAAATGATGCCGTGACGCCAGAAGAAACTCTTTTGGACGGCGACAGTACGTTTTCTAATATTGAACGGCCGATCCGGCTCGGTGTCTTTCGGGTGATATTTTGGGCTGTGACCAGCATTTTAGGAATAATTTTTATTGTAAGCGCTAATTTAAGCATTGTCCAAAACTCTTACTATTCAGTTTTGGCGCTTCAAAATCGTTCGGCTAATTTTTCTGTTCCGCCGGCGCGGGGAATTATTCTTGACCAGCGCGGACAACCCTTGGTTAAGAATATCCCACAGTTTGATGTGGTTGGTGTTTCCAAAGAGATTAAGACTGCTTTGAATAAAAAAACAATCAATCTAACCAAACTCAGTACTGCTTTGAAAATGGACACTGATGTTCTCGGCGCTTTGCTTAATGACCAGATTCAGCAAGCGAATGTCTTTTCTATTGCCGACAATTTGAACAAAGATCAGATTCTGGCTATCCAAGGGCTTGAATATCCTGGGATCTACATTATTTCCGATATTCAGAGGGAGTATATAAAAGGACCTGAATTTTCAACAGTGCTTGGGTATGTCGGCAAAGTTAACAAAGAAGATATGTCAGATGATTCCTATTACACTTTTACCGATACTATCGGCCGGTTGGGGATTGAAGCTGAATATGAATCAATTCTCCGTGGCGAGCATGGCCGGATATTTTTTGGCGATACGTCCGATAAGATAAATATTGCTGCCAAGAATGGAGGAAATGTGGTTTTAAATTTGGATTCTAATCTTCAGGTACATACCTATAAAGAACTCCGCAGTGTTTTAGTAAATGCCGGTTTGTCCCGGGGTGCCGCGATTATTCAGAATCCGCAAACAGGGGCTGTTTTAGCCATGGTAAGTTTTCCCGGTTTTGATAACAACGATTTTTCTGACGGATTATCCCAAACTGAATATGAAGCTATATTTCAAAACTCTTCTTGGCCGCTGTTTAACCGCATTGTAAGCGGTACCTATAATCCCGGTTCCACTATCAAGCCGTTGATAGGTCTGATGGGGTTGCAAGAAAAAGTAATTACATCGGATACGGTTATTCAGGATTGTGTCAGTATTTCTATTCCTAATCCATTCAATCCGGACGCGATTTACACTTTCAAAAACTGGCGCACAGATTATGGGGCTTTCAACCTACGCCGTTCCATCGCCAATTCCTGCAATATTTTCTTTGCTTCTGTTGGCGGCGGCTTCGGAAACATTGTCGGTTTGGGAATCACAAAGATGGTCCAATATTTTAAAAACAGTTTCGTTGATAAAATTCTGGATATTGATTTTCCGAGTGAAGCTCGTGGTTTTGTTCCGACACCCGATTGGAAAAAACAAACTCGCGGCGAGCCGTGGTATCAAGGCGATTCCTACAATGTTTCCATAGGCCAAGGCGATCTGTCGGTAACGCCTCTTTGGCTTAATTCCTATATATCGGCGATTGCGAATGGCGGGACAATGTATCAGCCTCAAGTGGCGAGCCGTATTGTTGATAATAATAAAAACACCCTTCAGGCTTTTGACCCGAAAGTTTTGGGCAAATTACCTTTCAATGACCAAAATCTGGCCATTATGAAAGACGATATGAGGGAGACTGTCTTATCCGGAACAGCGACTCTTTTGAAAGATCTGCCGGTAAAAACCGGCGCTAAGACCGGGACGGCTCAGGTAATTAACGGCCAACAGATAAACTCGCTGTTTACCGTATTTGCGCCGTTTGATCATCCTCAAATCACCATGACGATATTGGTGGAAAACCCAACAGCTGAAGGTTTAGCTATTCGGGCGGCCAACAATATTCTTAAATGGTACTTCGGCCAAACTGCTTCAGTTAGTCGTTAATTATCCACACTGTCTTGCAGAAAAGTAATAATCGTAGTATAGTTTGGTAACTAAAAAGCCGGGTAACTCTTTGATGAATGCAAAATCAATATTTTAGCAAAGAAGGTTTAGAGAAACTCAAAAATGAACTTATAGAACGGACCAATGTTCTTCGTCCGGAAATCGCTATTCGTATTAAGGAAGCCAAAGAACAGGGTGACTTATCAGAGAATGCCGAATTTGACGCCGCCAAAGAAGCTCAATCAATCAATGAAGGCCGCATTGGAGAGATTCATCAAATCCTTGAAAACGCCATTGTTATCTCGGACGAGAGCAAATCTGGCGGAGTGATTGTTGTCGGCTCAAGCGTAAAAGTCGATGCCGGACGTGGGCCTCAGCAATTTGTTATTGTCGGCGTAACTGAATCAAATCCCAGTACCGGTTTTATTTCCAACGAATCTCCTTTGGGTAAAGTCCTTATCGGCCATAAAAAAGGCGATATGGTTGAAGTCCGCACTCCTCGCGGCTCAGAGCAGTACAAGATTTTGGAAGTTAAATAGGCGCTCACCTTTCTTTTATTGGGTGTTTTGATATTATTAATACATGGCGCTTGATGAGATTAGGCAGATAAAACTCGATAAATTAAAGGCACTAAAGGAAGCGGGTATCGACCCGTATCCGGCGACTACGAAGCGCTCAATGAGCGTGGATGATGCTATTGACCGATTTGATACCCTTGCCGAGTCCAAGGAAGAAATCACGCTGGCGGGCCGAATTATGGCTCAGCGGGGCCATGGCGGGTTAGTTTTTTTTGATCTCAACGACGGCGGTTCAAGAATTCAGGGCTGTGCCAAGGAAGACACGCTTGGCGCTGAAGGATTCAAGTTTTTCAAAGAACTGGTGGACATCGGCGATATCATTGAAGTTACCGGTACGCTTTTTAAAACAAAACAGGATGAACGAACCATTGAAGCTTCACATATTAGCATGCTCACCAAAGCCCTCTTGCCTCTACCTGAAAAATGGCACGGCCTTCAAGATGTGGAGGAACGTTTCCGTAAACGTTATTTGGATTTGCTGATGAACGAAGAAGTGAAGTCCAAATTTATCAAACGCGCCCAGATCATTCAGGATATTCGGAACTATTTGATAAAAAATGAATTTTTAGAAGTGACAACACCGACCCTTCAGCCATTGTATGGCGGCGCTTCGGCTCGGCCGTTCAAAACTCATTTCAACGCTATTGATCAGGATATGTTCTTGCGAATCGCACCGGAGCTTTATCTGAAACGTTTATTGATCGGCGGCATGGACCGGGTTTTTGAATTTACGACCAATTTCCGTAACGAAGGCATGGACCGGGATCATAACCCGGAATTTTCGGCCGTGGAATTCTATGCAGCTTACAAAGATTACAATTGGGGAATGGGTTTCATTGAGGATATGATGATTACTATTGCGCCCAATAAATTCAAAAAGCCTTTCCGCCGGGTAACTTACAAAGAACTAATGCTTGATACCGGCAGTTTGGACGACTCGGTTTTTAAAGAAAAGGTCCGGGGCACGCTCATTGAGCCGACCTTTGTCATGGATTATCCCAAAGCCATGCTTCCGCTTACCAAATCAAAGCCGGACACCGATACAGTAGAAGCATTCCAGTTTTACGCCGGCGGCATGGAATTGGTCAAAGCCTTTACTGAATTAAATGACCCAATCGACCAAAAAGAACGATTTATGGCCCAAGAGAATATGCGGGCTAAAGGCGACGAAGAAGCCCAGCGAATGGATACAGATTTCATTGAAGCTCTTGAATATGGCATGCCGCCGGCCGCCGGTTTCGGTATTGGTATTGACCGTCTGGTCGCTCTTCTGACCGATTCTCATTCCCTTCGCGAAATCATCTTATTCCCAACGATGCGTTCCAAATAACTTCAACGATATGCTTGATATTAAATATATCCGTGAACACGCGGAACTAATAAAAGAAAATTTGAAAAGCCGGGGCGTGAATTTAGATTTGGATAATCTACTCACGCTTGACCGGGATCGCCGGGTCCACATTACCCAAATTGAAGAATTGCGGGCGAAAAGAAAACAAGGTTCCAAAGGTAAGCCGTCGGAAGAAGAGATTATTCAGATGCGCCAGGTGGGCGATGATATTTTGAAACTGGAAAAAGAACTGGCGACTGTTGAAGCCGATTACGATAAATTACTGAAAGCAGTTCCGAACCTGACTCACCCCGAAGCGCCTGTTGGTGGAGAAGAGGATTTTAATATTATTACTACTGAAGGCAAAGTTCCTGAATTCGATTTTACTCCTAAAGATCACGAAGAGATTTTATTGAACCTTGACCTTATAGATTTTGAACGGGGAACAAAAGTAGCCGGAAACAAATTCTTTTTCGCGAAAGACGAATTGGTCCGTTTGGATCAAGCTCTTATCCAGTATGGCATTGATGTCGTAACCAAACATGGGTATGAACTAATAGAGACTCCCGATCTAGCTAAAGATGAAATTCTTGAAGGCATTGGTTTTAATCCCCGCGGACCGGAGACCCAGATTTATTCTATTGAGAAAACAGACCTTTCTCTTATCGGCACAGCGGAAATAACGGTCGGCGGCTATCACGCCGCCGAAATTTTGGATTTATCCAACGGACCAAAAAAATATGTCGCTCTTTCCCATTGCTATCGCACTGAAGCCGGCGCTTATGGTCGTGAATCAAAAGGCATGTACCGCGTTCATCAATTCACAAAACTGGAAATGTTTGTTTACTGTAAACCGGAAGAGAGTGAACTGATGCACAAAGAAATTTTGGATATTGAAAAAGAACTAGCCGACAATCTCGGATTCCCGTATCGGGTTATTGATATCGCCAGTCGCGACCTAGGCGGACCGGCTTATCGCAAATTTGATATTGAGGCTTGGATGGTAATGAAAGATGGTTATGGTGAAATAACCAGTACCTCCAACTGTACTGATTATCAAGCCCGTCGATTGAACATTCGTTATCGTAAAGAAAATGGCGAAACCGAATTTGTCCATACTTTGAACGGCACAGCCGTTAATTCCAGCCGCTGGCCGATCGCTATCATCGAGAATTTTCAAACCAAGGACGGTGGTATTAAAATTCCCAAAGCGCTTCAGAAATACTGTGGCTTTAAAGAAATTAATCCTCGAAAATAGGTGAGACCTATTGATGTGAAGACATTTAAATACAAGAATAATTTAGCGCTGAAACAGCGCCGAACTTTTAATTTTCGAGCAATAGTAATTTCGGCGCTGGTTATTGGTTTATTTATTGGCGGCGGTTACGTGTTCTTTTTTACGCCGTGGTTGAAAGTAAATAATATTATCCTAGAAGGACTTATTGGTCAGCATCAGGACGATATCCGGCAGGCGATAGAACATAATTTAAACGGCAAAGTTTTAGGTGTTCCGGTCGGCCGGGATATTTTATTTGTTCGCTCCGGTTCATTGGAAGCTGACCTAATGTCTCAATTTTCTTTTTTAGAGGATGTTTCTATCCAAAAAAAATACTTCAATACTTTAAAAATAATGGCTACTGAGCGTCAGGCGGAAGGGGTGTGGTGTTTTAATCTTTTAGACTCCGTTCAAATCAAGTCGTTTGTCGCAAGTCCCGACTGCCGATATTTCGATTATGGCGGCGTGACTTTCGGCCAAGCCATTCAATCTTCGGGGGTACTATTACTCAACGTGGACGATTTGAGAATCCAATCGGCTTCGGTGTCTTTGTCCGCTGTTGATCCTAGCTTTTTAAAAGCTATCCAAACCGTGGTTCCAGCGCTAATCGATTGGGATGTTAAAGTAAAAAAAATCACCATTCCCGCCGAAACTTATACTGAATTTGATATTCAGGTAAGCGATTCAGCCTTATCATCCGGGGCAAACGACTATATTCTTAAATTCAATCTTGATTCCGATCTAGTGAACCAGCTTGATGTTTTTCGCATCTTCAGAAATCAAAAAATGATTGAAAGCACTCTTCGTCCTCAATATATCGATTTACGCTTTGATGGCCGGGTTTATTTTAAGTAAAAACTGGCATTTTGGGCCTATTGACGTAATAAAGTCCATCTGATATAATGGTAGTATATTGTTCTTTACAAGGGCCCAGCAATGGGCTCGCAAAAACCAGTAAGTACGCTATTTTTCGGGCAACAACACCTTTTTAGTGATTGGCCCATAGAAATTCATAGTAAGTTCGTTAGGAGTAATCCGTTCGAGCGTAAGCCCTCCTCCGTATAACTACGGACGGGCGAGTAAGTATTGGTTTTTGCGAGCCCGTTAAGAATCTCTGTAGGCTCAACCTAAGGCAGCTATTAGGGGCAAAGGAAGTCCAACACGAAAGTCATTGGACTACTTCCCTTGAACGCTGTCTTTAAGTATCGCGCTTGGCGCGATAAGAAGCTGGCCGGCCGACGTGCGCTGGCGGTGAGGGTACGTGGTGCTACCATTAAGATCACGTCAAGCCCAACACATCTGCCGTGGCGTCGCTGCCTGGCTGGCACCGGACGGTGCGTTGATGCGGCGTGCCGTCCGGTCTTCTCTTCTCTCGTCGTCTACCCTTTCAAGGAGGCAACTCATGGGCAAACATGCCCCGACCGTTCTGCGGCGGGGCGTTTTTTATTATAAAAAACAAAAAAGAACGGAGTAAATCGAATTGGGCTTATGGCCCGGTTCGGAACTTGCGCAGGCCTGACTGCTTTAGCCGTCAGGCAAACCCCCGAAGCTTGGTGCTTGGTGAGGGGGCGAGCATGTAGATAAAAACCTGCCGCAGGAGCAGGTTTATTATCGGTCCGAGAGGGACATAAGCCCAATTCGATTTACGGAGTGACGTGCCAGACGAATATCGATTTTCCGATTGTCGCTGTTGGTTTTCCAAGCCAGGCATATGGTTTGGCGGGGGCAACAGTTGTCTCTTGGTAAAAAGTGGCCGAAACAGCTAGCCAACCGCCTGAAGGATTGTCTTTAATAAATTGGGCTTTGTTTATGTACTGGCCGGCATGCAACCATTGAAATGAATCACCGAGATAAAAAGAGGCATCTGCCCATCCGAAATAATCAGTGTAAATCTTTTGGATATTATTTTGTTTTACAAAATCTCCTAAACGCCATAAATCTTGACCCCAATCAAAATTTGAATCAACAACATAATTTTGCCCGCCCGCTTGCTCATTTTGAGCCCAACCCGGCCGGATTAAAGCGAATTCATTGAAATAACTTAAATATGAAGGATAGGCGAATGCAAACTCAGCGACATACCAGCCCAGAAGAACAAATATGAAAATTTTAAACCACTTTTTGATTGCTAGAATTGATTCAATCTGGCCAGCGACGAGAACGAAAATAAAACCATAGATTGGTATAAGGTGCCTGATGCCGATATTAAGATTGGCATTGATACTGGCGGCCAGATAAATGAATATCCAAAGCAACATCGTGAATCCCAAAAAATGTTCTTTGATTTTTTCTTTGAATAGTTTGTGGGTCTTCCGCCAAGATTTAAAACCAAACCATATGGCGCCAAGAAGAAGAATCAGGAACGGAATGGGTTCTTTAAGCGAATAGACAACTGGGAAATATGATTTGAATGATTGGCTTGAAACCTGGCCAAGATAATAGGTCCGATTCCCGCCTTCGGCGCGCTGAAAGACCATGGCTAGCCCTAGTCCATATTGAGAGTATGGTCGAAGGATTGGTTTGTCAGCGCTCCAAATAATAATCGATTTTATTATCGGCACTCCATAATTGCCCAAAAGGACTGAAGTGTCAGATTTTTGCTGAGAGGCCGGATAATTTAAAATATGAAACTGATAAACCGGACCGACCACAATCACAAAACCGACGGCCATAACAAGAATACTTTTAACAGTTAAGCGCCATGTTGACTGAAACCAACGGTCGTGGTGAGACCAGGCCCAAGCAATCGCCGTAAGTACGAAAAAGGGTACCAGGAGGAATGTCGAAAACTTAGTGAGCAAAGCGACACCGAATGACAACGAGGCTAGCCAGAAATTAGCGGTATTTTGTTCTTGGAGATAGCGAACAAAGAAATAGGTGGAAAATAAAACTCCAAACAGAGCGGCAATATCAGTGGTAACAAATCGGCTATGGGCAATAATGGTCGGACAAAAAGAAAACAAAAAAACAGCCAATAACGCGGCCCGGGGGTTATAGGTTCTTTTCGTCCAGGCAAAAACCAAAATAGCCGAAAAAATAAACAGAACAATAAGCGGAAGTTTAGCCGCATGGACAATGGCGATAGGATTAACATTGGAATGATAAATCAGCTGCCGCCCGAAGTTCCACTGGTCATTTACACCATTAGGCTGATTATCGCTGTTGACTGCGGGAATAATTTGGGGGTTTAAACCAAGCGGTAGAAGAGCTAAGCCAGCCAGATCTTTGGCTAGTGGGGGATGTTCGGGATTAAATTCATACGTTTGGCCGGCGATATATGAGTAACCGGCGCCGATGTGAGGAATCTCGTCAACGATAGGTGAGTCGTGCCAGGCGCTGGCGACAGCAATAATACTGGCCGCTGCCACTAAAACACCGGCGATAAGAGAATGTTTTTTCATTTTATTATCTAATATGCCAAATAGAGGCTGTCGAATTAAATTTATATTTAATGGCCTGGCTGGCGGTAAGGTAAGTTAAGTTCTTGGCCCGTTGCGTTGAGGGCAAGACTGTGTCGGTTAGGAACATGACTGTTTCTGCGGAAATCGGCAAACCGTAGGCTTCAATGGCTGTTGCTGCATCTACGATAACGTATTTCTTTTTGGAAATTGGCTGAGCATTTATCTGATTGGCAATTTCAACATAATTGGCCGAGAAAGCAGCGGCAGTTAATTGATTCGGGGCCCAAACATTAAAATATCGGTTGTATTCATAAAATCCCAAAGCAGCCATTAGTGCCAATGCGACTAAAACCGGCGTCAGGAATTGATTATGTCTAAAGCTTTCCCACGGATGAGTAATCGCTTCCCAGCTTTCAGAAGCGCTAAAGAGCCACATAAAGCCCCGGGCGGCGAAAATCATCACGATAGGGATTACGCCAACGGCCCGCAAAGCATGGGGAGCTTCGGTTGATAAAAAACCCGGCAAAAGCATCACAAAAAACCAGGCGAACATTAAAGTATGAACAGGCGAGAAATGACCATGCTTGCGCCGGACCCAATGGAACAGTTCTTTCAAAAATCCGATGGCGAACAAAATGGCAATGGGCCAGCCAAGTATCGGCGCTCCGCTGATGTTATGACGCGGATTGTAATCGCCCAAAAAAGTAAACATGCCGAGTGTTTTAACCACGCTACCCCCTAGTTCAACCAGTGGCCGGTCTTGGACAAAGACTGACTGTGTGCTCCGCTGTAAAAAGTTATCGGGATTTTTCAAAAAATAAATACCGATCGGCAGAGCAATAAAGAAGGTTGTAATCATAAACAACGAAAAACCGCCCAAGAACCGGTTGCGGGTATGCTCGTAATTTTCGTGGTGGAAATCTTTTTTTAAAAATAGCCAATAATTAATGAAAACAATCAAGACGATTAATGGTGCAATGCGGTAGGAAAAATAAGTGTAAAAGCCCAACCCGCCAAAAATTCCGGCCCAGAAGAAACTGCTCCAATGGGACTGCCGTAATCCTCGCCAGAGAAAATAAAAAGCGTAAACCAGAATAAAAGGCAGCATGATGGCTCGAAAACCAATTCGGGAGAAGTTTACGTGCCAAAAAGAAATGGCTAAAAGAAAACTTGATACTGCTGCGATTCGCCAATCAAACAATTCCCGAGCCAATAAATAAAGACCCAAGACAGTTAAAATACCAAAAATGGCCGATACACTCCTTAAAACCCAAGGGTGAATACCAAAAAATTTAATGAAAAAAGCTTGAATATTAATGAACAAACCTTCCCGGCCGTAATTTTCGGGATAAAAAATTTGATAATTGCCGGTAGTGTTGGCGACGAGGGCATTTGAACCATTCATAGCCTCGTCTGGATATAGACCCGGCGGAATTTTATCTAGTTGATAAAATCGGAAAAAAGATGCAATAAGAAGAATGCCTATGACAATCAATATTTCTCGGCGCCGGTTTCTTTGCATTAATTTATAATACCAGAATTTTCGCGGTTTTTATCCACACATGTCGATATTTAATTCTGACGGGTAGTGTAAAATATAAACATATGGAAGGAACACCTGAACAACAAGTTCAACAATTGAAAGAAGAATACGAACGCAGATTGGCGGAAATCAAGAGTCAGACTCCTGAACCCCCAGAATCTAAACGGGAAACTCAAACCGAAGCCGACCGTATTTTGGGCGAACACCAAGCGGTATCCGAAACAACCGAAGGTATGATTCGGGAGCAGGTTCCCGAATTTAAAGCTTCTTCGCATGAACCGGGACATTCGGTTTATGAACTCCCCGAAGAAGTGCGGGTCAAAGTCCAGGAGTGGGTCAACTTAGCTCTAGTCAACCCTTTAGCTGGTGTAAAAGCGGCCAAAGATTCAGGCGATCCGTTTCTTTTCGATGCTCTTCATGGGGCTCTGACGAGTAATCAAGTTTTCACTGAGATGGTTAAACGGGGGAAACTGCCGGAGCTTAAATAATTATCGTGTCTATATTTCTTGTTGGCGTTTATAGTGTCGTTGTTGTTTTAATTCTTGTTGCGGCGTTAATTACGCTTAATTCAATGCGGTCCAAAGGTTTGATTGCCCGGGCGCTGAACATGGCGCTTTTTTCGGTTAGTCTGCCGCGTCCGGCTCCGCCAGGTTCGCCAGGCGCTTCTCCACGCCCTGAAAAAGAGCTGATAGGCATCATGGAGCAATTATTCGGTTCTTTTACCAGTATCCACACCAAAGGCTGGAACAAGTTTGTTTACGGCGAACCTTATCTGGCTCTGGAAATTGCCGTGAAGCATATTGGTCAAGATATTCAGTTTTATATGGCTGTCCCCAGAAGCATAAAAGATGTATTTGAAAAACAAATCCACGGCTTGTATCCGGAAGCGCAGATTGAACCGGTCCAGGATTATTCTATTTTTCATCCGGGCGGCGCGTTTGCGGCTGCTTATGTAACACAAAAAAATAACTCCATTTTACCCATCAAAACTTATCAAAAACTGGAAAGCGATTCACTTGGCGAGATCTTGGCCGGACTTTCAAAGATAAACCACCAGGGTGAAGGCGCAGCTCTTCAGATTTTATTCCGGCCGTCTCATCAGGATGGACAGCGCAAATTCGCTGAAAAAGTTGTCCGGCAAATGCAGCAAGGCTATCAACTCAAAGAGGCCGTCAATCGGGCTAAAAATCCGCCCAAAGAACCAGCCCCGGAAGAATTGGCCAAGCAACTGCCGCAACCACCCAAAGTCGTCACGCCATTTGAAGAAGAAGTAATTAAGAGCATTCAGGCCAAATCAGTCAAACCGTGGTTTGATGCCAATATCCGGTTAGTGGTGTCGGCCGAATCCGAGCCTCGGGCCAATCAACTGCTGGATATTTTGGCCGGTTCGCTGGCTCAGTTTTCCACGACCGACCAAAATGAATTCTCGGTCAAAAAGATGACTGGACGATATCTTCGTTCATTGCTTTTCAATTTTTCTTTCCGGATGTTCGATGATAGCCAAAAAGTTTTACTTTCTTCGGAAGAATTGGCGAGTTTGTACCATTTTCCGGTTTCGGCCAATTCTGCCGGTGTTAAATTCGTAAATTCCAAATCCGCGCCGCCGCCTCTTAATCTCTCCGACGAGGGGATCGTACTAGGCAAGAATATTTTCCGAGGCGCGGAAAAAGAAATTCATATGACCGATGCCGATCGCCGCCGCCATCTGTATGTTATCGGGCAGACTGGTACCGGCAAGACTGTCTTCATGAAATCCATGCTCCGGCAGGACGTGGAAAATGGTCAAGGTGTCTGCGTGATTGACCCGCACGGCGATTTTGCCGAATTCGTGCTGTCTATTGTCCCGCCGGAACGGGCCGAAGACGTGATTTATTTTAATCCGGGCGATGTGGATTATCCGATGGGCTTGAACATGCTGGAGATAGACCCGACCCATCCTGAACAAAAATCAATGGTCATTGACGAGCTTTTTGGAATTTTTGACAAGCTCTACGATCTGAAAACAACTGGTGGGCCTATGTTTGAAAAATATTTTAAAAATTCGGCCTTGCTTTTGTTAGATGATTACGCCCATGAAGTGCCGACCTTGGCCGATATTTCCCGAGTGCTGGTGGATGATGCTTATCGGGCCGACAAATTATCACGTGAAACCAATCCGCTGGTGTCTCAATTCTGGAAATTGGAAGCCGAAAAAGCCCAAGGCGAGCAAAGTCTGGCCAGTATGGCGCCGTACATCACCTCCAAGATAACCTCGTTTGTTTTTAATGAATTCCTTCGTCCCATTATTAACCAGCCGAAAAGCTCGTTTAATTTCCGCGAAGTGATGGATAACCAGAAAATTTTGGTTGTAAACTTGTCTAAGGGCCGAATCGGCGACCTGAATGCTAATTTACTGGGCATGATTATTGTCGGCAAACTTTTGATGTCGGCGCTGTCGCGGGCGGATATTGTGGATGAATCGGCCCGCAAGGACATGTATTTATATATTGACGAGTTCCAGAACTTTACCACCGACAGTATTGCCACCATTCTTTCGGAAGCCCGCAAATATCGTCTGAACCTAATTATTGCCCATCAATTCATTAAACAATTAAAAGAAGGTATTCGCGATTCCGTATTCGGCAACGTCGGTTCGCTCGTATCTTTCCGCATCGGTCCTGATGACGCCGAATTTATGAAGAACAAATTTGAACCAGTCTTCTCGCCTCAAGACTTGATGAATATTGATAACTTGAACGCTTATGCTAATCTGTTGGTCAACGGCCAAACGACCCAGCCGTTCAATATCAAACTGGAGACCGAACGTGTCTTCGGCGCCGGCAATCCGGAAATGACGGAATATCTAAGACAACTTTCCCGTTCCAAATACTCCCGCTACCGCCAGGAAGTGGAAGATGAAATAAAAAATAAATTTAATCAAAATAATAAATAAACTATGAGTTTTATCTCAAGATTTACGAAGCGGGATTTGGGGTTCGCGGTGCTGACGGGCGCAATCACGGGTTTTATCGGCTGGCGGATATTTCTATTCTTGGGGGCGCCGGAGTTTTATAATCTGCCCTGGATGTCGCTCATCGTTATCGTGCCAATCTTGTGGATATTGGGTGTGATGCTGGGCTACCTGCTTGGCCAGTGGCTGGACTTTTTCAATCAATTTGGGAAATTCGCCGCTATTGGGTTCACTAATTATGCCGTCACTGCCGGCATGCTGAATATTCTCTTATACAATACTGGTTATACATCCGGAATCGGTTATTCGGTTATTTCCGGCGGGTCGTTTATTGTCGGTTTGCTTTCTAGTTATGTCTGGAACAAGTATTGGGCTTTCAAGTCAAATACTAATCAGGGCGGGGGACAGGAATTTGCTAAATTCATTGTTGTAACTGTAATCGCTTTTCTTATTAATGTGAGTATCGCGTCTTTGGTCGTCAATTATGTCAATCCTCTCGGCGGTTTGGATGCCAATGCTTGGGCTAATGTCGGCACAATTGTCGGTTCGGCCGTCGGCCTCATCTTCAGTTTTATCGGCTTCAAATTCGCCGTCTTCAAAAACTAGTTTACAGTTTCAAGTTTTTAGACTAAATTGGGGTTATGCTTTATCGGAAGTATCGACCTCAAACATTCTCACAAGTCGTGGGGCAGGAACATGTCGTCAGGACCCTGGAAGGGGCGATTTCAAGCGGGCGAATCGGCCAGTCCTATTTATTTACCGGGCCTCGGGGGACTGGCAAGACGACTCTGGCCAGAATCTTCGCCAAGGCTTTGAATTGCGCCGAGTTCAGCAAAAAAGGCGCGCTGGTACCTTGCAATGCCTGCGTGGCGTGTCTGGCGGTCAATAACGGGATTTCTCTTGATTTGATAGAAATAGACGCCGCGTCAAACCGGGGCATTGATGAAATTCGCGCGCTTAAAGAATCGGCCCAGGTAGCGGCGCCGTCGGGCGGTTATAAAGTCTTTCTCATTGACGAAGTGCATATGCTGACTAAGGAATCATTCAACGCCCTTTTAAAAGTGCTGGAAGAACCGCCTTCACATGTTGTCTTTATTTTGGCGACGACCGAACCGCACAAAATACTGACAACTGTCCTTTCGCGTGTTCAGCGCTTTGATTTCAAACGCATTACACCCGGCGATATTGCCGGAAAATTAAAATCCATCGCCCGGGCCGAAAAGATAGAGATAGACGACGATGCGTTGTTGGCGGTAGCTAAATCAGCCGACGGCGCGCTTCGCGATGCCGAAGTGGCTCTAACCAAGATTAGAAGCATGCTCCCGAGCGGGCAGATAAACTTGGAACAGGTGAGCGCTGTGCTCGGTCTTATTCCTTATACTTATCATCCGCAATTTTTGGGCTATCTGGCTTCAGGCGATAAGTCCTCCGCTGTCGCTCTGATTCACAGTATTCATGATGCCGGCATGGACTTGGAACATTTTACTAAAGAATTCATCTCATATGCCCGAAGCGCTTTGCTCTCACGCGTCAATCCAACTTTGTCGGCTTCAATTGAAGGACCCGAAGTCCACAGCCAATTCGCTGCTCTCGGCGCGATAGAGAACGAAAAACTGATTAAAATAATCAATGCTTTCACTCTCGCCCGCAGCCAAATTAAATTCTCGCCGATTCCTCAGCTTCCTCTCGAGCTCGCGGTGATGCAACTGTAATACCGTCCTATAAAATAAAGAGAAGAAGCAACCCCGAAGAAATTCCGGTTAAAAGAGAAGCGATAAACAAAGAAAGCAGGCGCCGATGAAAAGCGTAAATACCCCAAACCGCGCTATTCATAAAAATAATTCCGAAACTAACCGCGGATAATCCTTGGACGTCTCCTTTTGAGATGACTTTCCAAACCTGTGGTAATAATGCTCCTCCGGAGACGAACCCATTAAGAATAGCCAACTTATCTATCCAGTGAGTATGTAAAATTATTTTGGGGTTACGTTCGTGCCGGTGCATACTCTTATCATACACCTTTTGGATTTCGTTTTATTCACACAATTGAAGAAAAGCCTCAAATAGGGCATAATAGTTATGTTAGGGTTCTTTAATAATCCACAGGGCTAGACTTAGGCTTATGTTATAATCTAACTATATCCATGGTTCGATACGGTAATAAAAAAACAGAAGCGGTGCTTTTAAGGAAACAGGGCTTAAGCTATTCTGAAATATTAACAAGAATCCCTGTTGCTAAATCCACGCTTTCTCTATGGCTTAGGGAAGTAAAATTAGCAAAAAGGACTGTTCAAAAACTTACTGAAAAGAAAAGAGCAGGTGCATTGAGAGGTGCTTTGGCAAGAAAAAATGAGAGGATTACTCAAAGTCAAAAAATTTTCAGGGAGGCAGAATTAGATGTTAAAAAAATTACAAATAGAGAATTTTGGCTTATTGGTATCGCTCTTTATTGGGCCGAAGGTTCAAAGCAAAAAGAACATAACATTAGTGAACGTTTAAAGTTTAGTAATTCTGACCCAATGATGCTCGTCGTTTTTTTAAAGTGGCTGAAGGATTTTTTAAAAATTAGAAACGATCAAATAAGAATAGATTTATATATTCACGAGAGTATTCGTAGTGTTCAGAACGAGCATTGTAAATATTGGCAGAAGTTATTAGACATGAACGTGTCCGGTGTTTACTATAAGAATAATAAGATTAGAACTCTAAGAAAAAATACTGGTGATAGTTATCATGGTTTAATTTCCATTTCAATAAAAAGAAGCACGAATTTAAATAGAAAAGTTAGAGGTTGGATTAATGGTATAGTGATGAACTATCTTGTCTAGTTATTAAATATTTGCCGGGTCGTCTAATGGTAGGACGTCACCCTTTGAAGGTGATTATGAACGTTCGAATCGTTCCCCGGCAGCCAAAATCAGAAGAGAGTTATGGAATATCTGGATGTACAAGTTGGGTAGTTCAGAAAGTAACTTAATAAAAAATATTATCAACTGTTAGATATTGCTAGTAAGTGATTATTACTCTATCTTTAATTTAATAAATTTTAATAATCCAGCACAATTATGGAGACAACTATTTTTCTTGTAAAGATTGTTGGTGTGTATTTTATAGTAAGTGGAGTGTTCCTTTTTACTCAAAGGAAAACATTGATTTCAATGCTAAATGATTTTTTTGAACATCGAGCCATCTCATTTTTAACAGGAGTATTACTTGTATCCGGTGGTGCGGCCCTTATTTTGCGGGGCAACATAGGATCCGATCCTCTCTCAATTTTTTTGATGGTTATATCATGGGCGATTCTTATTAAGGGAATACTTTATATACTTGCTCCGGGGGTACTTCACTCTTTGGTAAAAAATATTTCCCGATTCAACTTCTCTTTAATAGGAGCTTTCATTGCGCTAGTAGGGGTCTATCTCGTATTTTTCCTAGGGTAATCTAATCCCAAGTCACACAGCATCAAAAACAAGACCGGCTCTTGTAGCCGGCTTTGTTTTATTCTATCTTTAATAAGTTAGATTCGGGCAGGGTAGACAACAGTCAGGAGGCTAATAAATGGAATCAAAGCCAAAACTGTGCGAGACGGACACGTTTTTCTGCAAGCGGTGCAGCACGGTCAGCGGCTACGACTGCTACACCGTCTTTGCCTTGATTGAGGGGATCAAGAGGTGGATTTGCACGAAGTGCTTCCAGCTCCAGGGGGAGAGCTAATTCCCCCTTCTTTTTCTAATGGTTTAGTTTATTGACCGTATTTATTTCAAGGTGTATCTTTCAGAGATAACAATTTAACCAATAAAAATATGATTTTTTACTATATTTTATTTGTGTTCTTTGTCTTCATTTTCCCGGGTTTACGGACGGTAAAACAATACAAACAAGGCGTGGTCTTTAGGTTTGGCAGAATCGTCGGCACCAGAGGGCCGGGTTTGAGTATGATTATTCCTTATTTTGAAAGCATGAGAAAAATAGATTTGCGAACCGTGACTTTACCGGTCCCGCCTCAAAAGATTATTACCAAAGATAATGTTTCGGTGGATGTCTCGGCCGTGGCGTATTATCGCATTACCGATGTGATAAAAAGTATCGTCGCCATTCAGGATGTCCAAGCGGCGATAGACCAGATTGCCCAAACTTCGCTCCGCAATATTGTCGGCAAATTCCAGCTGGACGAAATTCTTTCCGAACGGGAAACAATTAATGCCGAGATTACAAAAATTTTGGACGCCTTTACCGAAAGCTGGGGCGTGGTGGTCAGTTCGGTGGAAATAAAAGATATTCAGTTGCCCGATGACATGCAACGGGCGATTGCCAAGCAGGCCGAAGCCGAACGCGAGAAAAGGGCGAAAATTATTTCCGCCGAAGGCGAATTCCTCTCCGCCCAAAAACTGGCCGATACTGCCGATATCATGATGGCTCATCCTATTGCGCTTCAGTTGCGCAATTTGCAGACCTTAGCCGAAATCGCCACTGAAAAGAATTCCACCATTATCTTCCCGGCTCAGCTCATGGGCACGATTACAGATATCCAAAGATTCCTCGCTGAAGAGGTCAAAAAATAATAATATTATAATTAAAAGTTAACTAAAAAGCCTTGTTTCGGGGGCTTTTTAGTTAACTTTACTATTGTTTAAATTTATGGTATAATGATAAGATACATTGCAAGTTCGTTTCCAACCAGGACAGCAATTTAACTTTCCGATAAGGATGGGGGAGGGCCAGATGAGACAGTTCCTGAAGAAGGCATGGGAGATCTACGCTCCATTTCGGAGCAAACTGATGGGTGTCTTTCTGTTCATCGCCGCATCCCAGGCATTGGCGCTAACCTCGCCGTACTTTCAAGGGATGCTCATCGACAACGTCATCCAAAAGAGGCCGTTGCTTCGCGCGTTCTGGATTCTGGGCGTGGTTTTCATCGTCTACATTTTCCAGAACGTCGTCGTTGCGTACTATCGCGAGATCTTCGAGATTAAAAACCTCGATTTCGCGATTCAAGAATACGCAAACAAGAAGACGATGGAGAAGGTCTTGAGTCTTTCGGTCGGCCAGCACATCTCGCAAAACAGCGCTGTAAAGGAGAGCATCGTTTCAAAGGGGCAACACTCGATGACGTCGCTCGCCTACACACTAGCTTATGATGTTCTACCAATCATCGTCCAAGTCGTCTTCATGGTTGGGGCTTTGCTCTACATGAGCTGGCTACTCGGGGTAGTTGTCATCGTCGGCATCATCCTGTTCGCTTGGCGTATTGTTACGGACAATCTGAAGATCCAAAAGCCATTGAAGAAAGCCGAGAAGATGTCCCACGATAATGCTCGCCTCCGGGGCGAGATATATCGGAACGCAGAGCTGATTCTCATCAACAGTCAGGGGAAGAGAGCAGCCAAGGATAGTACCGATAGCCTGCACAGGGTTAATACCGAATACCAGAATATCTGGCTCGGCTACATGCCCAAAGCGTTCATTCGTCCGACTATCGTGGGTGCGACTAGGCTTGCGGTCATGGCTATCAGTCTCGTATTTGTCTATCGTGGGGATTACTCCCCAGGACATCTCGTCATCTTCTGGTCTTGGTCGGCTGATGCTCTATCTAAGATCGGCCAGATCAGCGGTCTTCAGCGACGACTTGTTGAAATGTACGCCTCGGTCAAGAAGTATTTCGAGCTACTGGACATGGAACCGAGCGTCAAGGTTATTCCGAACCCGGTCCGTCCCGAAAATTTCCTCGGGCGGATAGAGTTCAAGAATGTAACCTTCGAGTACCCGAGTCGAGACAGGGAGCCAGATGTCGACGAAGAAGACTCTGAAAGCGTCAAGGCCGGGAAAGAAACCGGACCAGCGCTTGAGGATGTCAGTTTCACAATCGAACCGGGCCAGACAGTCGCTTTTGTCGGAGAGTCCGGCGCCGGCAAGACTACAGTCATTCACGCACTTCTGCGGGCCGAAGACGTAACGAAAGGACAGATTACGATTGACGGCCATGACTTGCGAGTTCTCGATCTCAACTATTTTCGGCAGCAGGTCGGACTAGTTGAACAGAACGTGCCGATGTTTGACGACACGCTCCGTCAAAATATCGTCTACTCGCTCAATGGCCAGGCCAGTCAGATTACCGAAGAGAAGTTGAACCAGATCGCCGAGATGGCGTGCATCGATCGTTTCTTCGAAAGATTGGAGAGAGGATTCGACACGTTTATCGGCGAGAGGGGTATCAAACTCTCGGGCGGGGAGCGTCAGCGGGTCGGGATTGCCCGGGCGCTGATAAAGGATCCCAAGATTCTGATCTTCGACGAAGCGACAAGCAATCTCGATTCGCAGAACGAAGCTGACATTCGCGAGTCAATCGAGAAGGCCTCAAAGGGCCGGACAACCATCATCATCGCGCATCGGTTCTCAACGATCCGGAGCGCGGACAAGATTGTGGTCTTCGATAAGGCTCGGGTTGTTGGACAGGGTACGCACGACGAACTGATGCTCATTTGTCCAGAATATCAACGGCTCGTCTATCACCAAATGACGAGCGAATGAAAAGGAGGAGACATGAGGGTGGCTGACCAACGCGGTTAACCACCCTCCTTTTGTTTTTGATGTAATTTTGATATATTTAAATAAAAAATATGAATAAAATAAAACTTATTATCGTTACTGTTGCTGCACTAGCCGTTTTGGGTATAGCCGTTTATTTTTCTATATTTAATTCAAACATAGCTGGAGTTTCACCAACCCCGACTCCCACCAGCCAAATCGGTGTAAGCAAGACGTTCACTTCTTCCGATCTAGGTATTTCTTTCCAATATGTAAAATATCCCGACGCGAATATGGTAATAGGTGTCAAAGAAGAAGGGAATAAGGTCTATGTTTTTATGAACAATACGGTGGCAGAAAACGGGCAGTTTGTGGAAGTTTTCAAAAAAGACCTGAACGAAACTTTTGAAGCATCCATCAAACGGCAGATTTTGGCTAATTTCCCTTCAAGTAAATGTAAGATTGAAGTTTCCCCTTCTAATATTTATACGGGCGGGTACGTAGCGGAAATAAGTTATCCGGCTCCGACCGATCCAAACCAGCCAGCCTGGGCCAATATGAAGCTTTGCAATGAAAATTACGCCAATACCAACGGTATTCGATATTTCCTGTATGACCCGAATCACCCCGATAAATTCCTTTATTTTGACATCGGCCAATACGCCATTCCGGGCCAGGGGACGTTTGAGACTAATGTCATTCCCTGGCAGGATACGATTCAGTTCAAATAACCATACCGGTTGACAGGTGTGGTATAATTAAATAGTAAGACGAAAGGAGATGGCGCATGTTTCTCTCTCGTCGATGGCTCCGCCAGTTGGCCTGCTCGGCCTGTTGTAGTGGTTGCGGAGGCGGGTGTACCAGGGCGGCGGGACCAAGTCCCGCCGCCCGCTTTCTTTTTTATGGGGTTTCATTATAATTAAACTAGATTTTAAAACGCCGGATTTTAATAAAATGCGGCGCAAATACTATGAAAGGATATGTCGTTAATATAGAAGAAGCTTCAATTGAAAATGATAATTTCCGAACGGTTTTGTATACGGCCAAGAACAGCCAGTTGGTGGTGATGAACATTAATCCGGGCGAAGATATCGGCGAAGAAGTACATCAGTTAGACCAGTTCATTCGATGTGAAGAAGGCCAGGGCAAAGCCATTCTAGATGATGTGGAACATGAAATCAAAAGCGGATTTGCGGTAGTCGTTCCCGCTGGCGCCAAACACAATATTATTAATACGTCGTCTGACACGCCGCTTAAACTCTATACGGTTTATTCTCCGCCTAATCATAAAGATGGAACGATTCATAAAACCAAAGCCGACGCTATTACTGATGAAGCCGAGCATTTTGATGGCGCGACTACGGAGTAATTTAGTTATGTGTCCGTGTATACGTTTACAGAAGAGAGATTCTTTAGAAACTCATTAACCGCGACGTCCCAAGAATATTTTCGCGCGGTGGTTACGCAATGAGACCTGTCAATCTCCAAACATTTTAAAGCATTCTCTTTTAGGTTTTCTCCAAGAAAACCGTCATAGCCATTAGTGATGATATTTCTCGGTCCCTGAACATTGTAAGCGGCCACAGGCAAACCGCAGGCTAGGGCTTCAATAATAGCGAGACTGAAAGTGTCTGTTCGAGAAGGAAAAACAAACACATCCGAAACCGAAAGTAGATTAACAAGCTCCTCCCTGCTTTTCTGGCCAGTAAACAGGGCTTTATTCTGATATTTTTCTTCAAGTGTTAATCTGCTCGGCCCATCGCCAATTATCATTTTAGAACCCGGCAAATCGCATTCAAGAAAATCTTCTATGGTTTTCTCCGGAGCAATCCGGCCCATGAATACAAACAGAGGATGTGATAAATCATCCGGTATTTGGGCGTTAGGATTTTTGTGGAATACATCCAAGTCAACCCCTAAGGGGCTAATTACCATATTTTTAAAACCTTTCTGTTCCAGCTCTTCTTTTAAACTCTCGGTGCTGACCATAGTGCAGGCACTGGCTTTATGGAACCACTTCATATATCGGGCGGCCGGTTTCTCAAGAAGTTTAAAACGAATAGCCACATATTCCGGAAAACGGGTGTGATAAAAAGTCGTAAACTTCCATTTGTTTTTAACACAAGCAGTCCGGGCTACTAATCCCAAGGAACCTTCAGTCGCAATATGAATATAATCAGGGTGAGTATCCATGATGGCGCGTTCCATGTGGGCACGAGTGGAAAGCGACATTTTAATTTCGGCATAAGTTGGTAAAGAAAGATGTCTGAACTGGTCCGGTTGAATTATTGAAACCCGAAAACCCAGTTTTTCCAGCCGAGTTTTTATATTAAGAAGAAAAATTACGACGCCGTTAGTATTTTTGTCTTCCCAGGTGTCGGTGATAATAACAATATTTTTCATGGCAGTAATCTTACTATCGAACCGGCTTCCATTTTTTGCTCCAAGAGCGATTAAAGAGTCCGACCCAAATACCATTCAGGATCCAGATGGGCAGTAATTTTAACCAGCCAACCTGATGAGCCCGCCGGCCGGAGTGGTAAACCGTCAGTGACGGTTCGGAATAAGTCCGGCCAATTTTTGTTAAGCGTTTGAATAAATCAAAATCTTCAGAAGCTGCCAAGTTTTCGTTGTATCCGCCAATTTTTTTGAAAGCCTCTGCGCGAACCATCTGAAATTTTCCATTTGCCGCTCCTCTTTTTAGAACATTGTTACAAAAAATAAACCACCAATCAAAAGTTTTTAAAATGACTTTATCAATGAAAGTTTCAACCGAAGGGAAAAATCTTACATTGACGGTTACGCCAATCGCTTGGGGTATTTTTTCAAAATCATCAAGTAATTTTTTAAAAAAATTATTCATGTCCGGAATTTCTACTCCACCGTCAGTGAAAACAAGGAACGGATATTGAGCTGCCTGCGCACCGCGATTGCGGGCCGCAGAAATCCCCATTTTGTCTGGGTCAGGGTTGGAGATAACCTTGTCTGCGTGGGGAGTGGCTTCTTGAACCGTATTATCGGTGCTATTATCGTCGGAAACTATAATTTCGTAGGGGATGACCGTAAGATGAGCTCGAAAATTACGAAGCTGTTCAGTAATCGTGGATGCTTCGTTGTGGGCCGGAATAATAATGGAAATCATATTTTATTTTGAATTATCGCCGATCGGGCATATTTTTGAATGCCATAAAGAACGGCGATGACGATAGTTATAAAAGCGACAATAGACATAATTCGGAAACTCTCATCTATAGTTTCATAAAACTGGCCGAAAAAATATCCGACCGTGATAACAAATCCGCTCCAAAAGAACTGACCCAGGAAATTAATAGCCATGTATTTTTTGAAAGGGATTCCGATAGAACCGGCGGTCATAAGTGTCAGGAGAGAGAAACCAAAACCGGCCGTTATTTTTGAAATAATTAAAGTTTTTGCTTCATGTTTTTTAAATGTCCGTTCAATGATGCTGACATTTCTTTCATCCAGACTGAATAAGTGTCCGAATCTTTTTAGAAAACGATTGATGCCGTGCCGGCCGACTTGATACCAGATAATGTCGCCGGTTAAATCTCCAGCCATGAGAATTGAATATATGGGCCAAAAATGAAAATATCCTAGGCGGATGAGTAAACCGCAGACCACGCCCAATATCGGGCCTTCTATTACGGCCACAACAAACATAAACCAATACCCATGAGCAATGCCCCAGCCTAAAACCCCTGAAAAATTAGATAAATCAATCACATTGATAAGAATATCATATTTGAATAAAAGAGCCATAAAAGGCCTTTTATGGAAGAGAAAGTTCAATTATCTGAGGCTGTCCACAGACACTCTTGACTTAAAATACTTTTTGATATATAATTAAAAGACAATTTATATCTCATTTGGCATCTGGAGTTATCGTTTCTTTTTTATCTATCTCATCAGGTTTCAAAGAGTAATAATTAATGCAAAGAAGTTTTAACCGAGCGTCGGCTTTTAGCCGTCGTTCTACTAGTTTTGGCAGCCGCCGAGCGGGTGGCCGCTCGGCCCATTCCAATCGGGGCGGATTTAAAGGCCAACACATTGATGTGGCGCGCTTTGTCAGCAAAGCCGTTATTACTGAACAAATTGAAGTTTTCGTGCCCGAACATAAGTTCGCGGATTTTGATATTGACGCCCGTTTGAAATCAAACATCATTCGCAAGGGCTATGTTGAACCGACGCCCATTCAGGACAAAACCATCCCCCATATTTTGCGGGGCGATGATATTGTCGGTATTGCCAATACCGGCACCGGCAAAACCGCTGCCTTTCTTATCCCTTTAATCAACAAGGTTCTTTTGAACTCTAAAGAAAATGTTTTGATTGTCGTGCCGACCCGCGAACTGGCCATTCAAATTGATGACGAGCTTCGCGGATTCACGCCCGGGATGAGAATGTTTTCCGTTTGTTGCGTCGGCGGAGCGAGTATTGGTTATCAAATTTCCAATCTTCGTCGCCAGCATAACTTCATTATTGGTACGCCGGGCCGAATCAAAGATTTAATGGAACGTCGATTCATTAACCTGGCTCGATTCAACACGATTGTTCTGGATGAAGCCGACCGAATGCTGGACATGGGCTTTATTAAAGACATGCGGGCGATGATGATGGCCATGCCCAAAGAACGACACACATTATTCTTCTCGGCCACTATTTCTCACGAGATAGAAAGCTTGATCCGAGAATTCCTTCGTAATCCAGTCCGCATTTCGGTTAAAACCCAAGATACGGCTAAAAATGTTGACCAAGATATCGTTCGGGTTAATGGCAGTAAGGGTAAAGTGGAAGTATTAGAAGATCTTCTGGGCCAGCCCGGTTTCAAAAAAGTCTTGATTTTCGGCCGGACCAAGCATGGCGTGGAAAGATTATATACCACACTTATCGCTCGCGGGTTCAAAGCCGAATCTATTCACGGCGACAAGAATCACGCCCGTCGTCAGAAAGCTTTGAAATCATTTAAAGAAAGCCAAATTCAAATTCTTATCGCCACCGATGTGGCCGCGCGCGGTCTGGATATCGCCGATGTCAGCCACGTCATTAATTATGACTTGCCGGCAACTTACGATGATTACGTTCATCGTATCGGCCGAACCGGCCGAATGAACAAAGTCGGCAAAGCTCTCACATTCATCGAATAACTCCAAATCAAAAATCGCCTCTGAGGCGATTTTTGATTTGGAAAGAATTAATAACCGTAACCATACCCACCGTAGTATCCGCCAAAGTAATTATAATAAGACGGGTAGTACCACATCGGGGACGGAATATATATGAAGTCACTGACAAACCACAAGTTTTCCCGAGTAATCTGTCTGACTAAGTTTGGACGAACCTGCTGATAGGGATTATATCCTTGAGGGTATGACTGTGGCTGATAAAAATAGGCGCTGGCCTGGCTTGAAACCACAGCAAACAAAGCTACTGGAATAGCCACAAACAGGGCTAATTTGAGAGTTTTCATAGCGTGCATTGCGTTATATTTAGTCATTTTAGGTTATTTAGAGAGTCAGTCCCGTCGACCGACAGTCCCGACTAACGCGCTTAGGATATCACTAATCTTCTATTTTGCAAGTAGGGCCAGTTTTGTTTTTGTAATCAATAAAGCTTATGATTATGTAATAAAATGTATTTAGTTTATCTTCTAAAATGCGCTGACAGTAGTTTGTATTGCGGGATTACGACAGATATGAAGCGGAGATTTAAAGAACATCAGGTTGGAAAAGGCGGGAATTATACCCGAGCGCACGGGGTAGTAAAAATAGTGTATAAGGAAAAGTGTAAAAATCGTTCAATAGCTTCAAAACGAGAAGCGGAAATTAAGCGGTTGTCACGGACGCAGAAATTAAAATTAATTAAAATAAAATGATTCATCGTTACAAACAAACGGGAATTTTGGTCTTGCTTTCCATGGTTTTAATTCTTGCCGCCGGATTTTTAATTTTTGGTAAATTTTGGACTACAGATATAAGTTTATCTTTTCCGGCCGGGCCTGACACTTCTTTATCTCACAACGAAGCGAGCATGCTCTTTGTGGGCGATACCATGCTTTCGCGTTCGGTCGGCGATACTATGGCCGTAAAGAACGATTATCTTTGGCCGTTTAGAAAGATCGCTGATTTTTTAAAGAGCGCTGACCTGACTTTTGCCAATCTGGAAACTCCGGTCTCAAGTCGCGGGGTTAAGGTCGGCAGTATTTATTCATTCCGAAGTGACCCTAAGGTAATTGCCGGCCTGACTTACGCCGGCTTTGATATTGTCTCTGTTGCGAATAATCATGCCTGGGATTATGGCCGAGTCGCTTTTACGGATACGCTGGATAATCTGGTCTCCGCCGGAATTTCATACATTGGCGGGGGACACAACGAATCCGAAACTCACGCCGGTGTTATAAAAAAAGTCGGCGAAACTAACGTCGGATTTCTGGCTTATACAAATCTGCTTCCCAAATCATTGTTAGCTTCCGGCAATAATGCCGGTCTGGCCATTTTGGATGAGAATAAAATGGTTGAAGATATCCGAGTGATGAAAACCCAGGTATCTTTAGTGGTCGTCTCATTTCATTGGGGCGAAGAGTATCAAACTATTCATAATGCTCTTCAGGAACGGATTGCGCGCGAAGCTATTGATGCTGGCGCGGATTTGATTATCGGCCATCATCCGCATGTGGTTGAAGATGTCGGACAATACAAGGGCAAGTATATCGTGTACAGCCTTGGAAACTTCATTTTTGACCAGAACTGGTCTGTGGGGACAATGAATGGTTTGGCCGTTAAAGTGTGGCTGAAAAACAATGAGATAGATAAGATTGAAAAAATACCCATTAATATTTCCAAGCAGTATCAGGCTTCGTTATAGAAAAGAAAAAACCGTCGGGCAAAGTTCAGGAGATAAAGAGCCTTGGCAGACATGGTTGACTTTCTTGTCAGAAAGCTTAAATTAGTCTTGGGTTGTTCTTTGGAGGGCTTTATTTATGGAATGCCGTGATTGTCGTGGTTCTGGGAAAGTGGGTCTGTTGTGGAAGAAGACATGTCCATCCTGCGATGGCACCGGGGAAAAACTGAGCATGACCCCGTCGTCTCAGGCGAAGGAACTCGAACCGCAAGAACCTGTAGTCAAGGTAAGGGAATCAGGTCTCAACGGATCGACGGCTCAAATGCCTGAAACCGGCGTGTGTCATCGGCCCTAGGTGGTCGGCCGGCCGCTAACCGGCGAGCGACAGCCAGCTCGCCGGTATTAAATTTATCCCCATTTTTAATGATTCCGTGTTGTTAAATAAGTTGTAAAAATTGCAGGATTCTATAATATAAGAGTATGAAAATATTTTCTTTTTTTGACCGGTTGGAAGACAGAACTCGACAGGCATTAAGCCATCATCCCGTGCCGTATGCACTGATAGGCGGCGTATCAATTGTCTTGTTTTGGCGGGCAGTCTGGGAACTGGCGGATTTAGCTCCCCATATTCATCCGGGCTGGTGGTTGGTTGGAAGCGTTACAATCATGCTTTTGACGGGGACGTTCGTTTCGTTTTTCATCGGCGAAAACATTATTATTTCCGGTTTAAAATCCAGCAAGAGAATTGACGAGAAAACAGAAGAAGAATTGCGCAGAGAGGACGAGAGAATTAAAAATCTTTACAGTCTCGTTCAGGAGATCCGCGACGATATCAAAGAAATTAAATCAAAGATCGGTCAGTAAATTATAAATCCAGACATGACATACGAGGAAGGTATCATCGGGATTCCCAAACAATTTGAATACAAACCGGAACTTATTGGTCAAGATAAAATCCGGGCTTTCAAAAAAATAATTGTTTTAGGCATGGGCGGGTCCCGGCTAGCGGCCGATATTTTAAATATGCTCAAACCGGAATTGGATATTCATATTCATTCCGATTATGATTTGCCGGTGCTTGGCGTGGGAACTCTTCAAAGCGCGCTTATCATCGCTAATTCATATTCAGGCAACACCACTGAAGTTATTTCCGGCACGAAGATAGCGATAGAGCAAAGGCTTAATTTAGCCATCATTTCTTCCGGCGGGGAATTACTGAAGATTGCTAGCCAGAATGATATTCCCCACATTGCTTTGCCGCCCACTGAATTTCAGCCCCGGATGATGATGGGCCATGATTTAATGGCCATCGCTAAACTTACTGGTTTTGACACCGGAGAAGTGGAGAAATGCAGTAGCTTAGATACTGCCGCTTTAAAGAGTCCGGGCCACGAGCTGGCCGGAAAAATCAATTCTTCCGTGCCGCTTATCTATACTTCCGAGCGTTTGAATGGGTTGGGTTATATCTGGAAGATTATTTTTGATGAAACGGCCAAGATACCGGCTTTTCATAACCGTTTTCCCGAAGCGGACCACAACGAAATCGCCGGATTTGCGAAAGATTGGACGGGTAAATTCCACGGTTTATTTTTGCGCGACGGCTCTGATCCGCGAATTGATGAGCGGATGGACCTGACGGCCGAACTTTTTAAAACACACGGTATTCCGGTGGAGACAATACCTTTGACTGGCGCGTCGCTGGCCGAGAAGATAACGTCTTCAATTATTCTGTCTCATTGGACCGCCCTTGCTTTGGCGGAAACTAATAACGTCAATCCGGCAGCGGTTGACGTTATAGAGAATTTCAAGAAACAGTTGCGCGACTAAAAGGATTTAGTTGCTACTTATTACATTCGGTATCTCTAAAACATGGTTTAGTATGATTTGCATCGCAATAAGTACGGCACAGATTGGGGTCATTTGTGTCGCATAAAGTGTAACTACAAGTCGCGCTGCCGGTAGTGCCGCTGTTGGGAGTACTCGGGACCGGGTCAATACCACCGCAATTAACTTCTTTTTCGCAATAAAATCCAATGTTGGTGCATGTATTATTTACACAAAAATTAGTGGGAGTTTTGGCTGTGTCGGTTGTCGTTTCCGAAGGGGGTGCATTAACCGGTATGGTTGCCGGTATTCCGGCCATATTAAAGGTGCTGCGGACAAGATCGGGATTAATAGTATTAAGAATTAAATAAGCGGAGAAGAGAACCAAAGCGCCATAAACGGCGTTTTGCATTATTTTTTTGGCCTTGCTGATATTTTCTGGATTGCCGGCGGCTGTGAACCATAAAAATCCGGCGTAAAAAAACCTGACGAAGATAACCATTCCAATAATCGAGAGCGACCAGATAAAAATTGCCGAAATCAACTGACCCAAATTAGTGGGCAGACCCTTGTCCGGTATCGGCATGTCGGTAGACTTAGTGATTGGACCGCTGTTGGCTGGACCTTGGGGCGGGACGCCGATACTGGAAACAAATTTTACTGTCTTAGTATCAGGACTGGCGACAGCGCCATACATTCCGGTGGATATATTAGAGGCCGCTGACAGCCACAAACCATCGGTACTCCAGGCTCCGGCAAAAATAGTTTGATTAGCGATTGTCTCGCCTAAACTGTTAAAAGAAATAAGACGGTCGCTTGTTCTGTTAGAATTTACCATAAACAAACCATAGCCGGTTGTATTTTGGACAAGAACGCCAGATTGGACTCCATCGGCAAGATTGGTTTCTGTAGTATCAGGCTCGTCAGCGCAAGTAGTGACGGTTTTAGAACTGATATCTCCGGATTTAGTAAGCCATGCCGTGATGTAAGAATTATCGGTTGAATTGTAAATAATACCGGCATTATCTTGGCCTTCACCAAGTTGAGTGGCTGTTCCGGCCGAGCCGTCGGCTGAAACCGGTTGAATTTTTACTTTATCCGCATCCAGATAAGTTGCGCAGTATTCATGAGTTTTTGTATTAATAGCAATACTGGGCGCGCTGCTTTTAAGACTGACACCGGCGAGTTTAGTCGGGCCGGTTACTTTACCGGAACCATCAACACCGACGAGCATCACTTCGGTGGCGTTGCCGGCTTTCTCATAAGCCAAAACAAAATTTTGTTTAGCCATATCGTATTGGATATTGCTAGCGCTATAAAGATGAGCGCCACCACTGGCCAATTTGATAGCTCCGCCCGAAGCCGAACCGTCCGCTGATATCAATTGACCCCACAAAACAGCGCTTGGATCTTTGCCGGATGTCCAAACAACCAAATATTTGCCAACACTCGGCCCATAAGCAATTTTGGGGGTGTGGGCATCGGTCCCGCCGATGTTGAGAACTGAACCGCTCGTTTTGTTTTTTTCAGTCATGAACTGGCCCTGAATCTTGCCGCTATTTTCGGCCACGACCAGCCAGATGCGTTTGACGGGGTCAAAAGCCAAACTTGGATTCTTGCCGGATAACACTGTTACCCCCGAACTGGTCAGGTCGGGCGGAACGACATCGCCATCATCAGTCGTTCCAGGGTCAGTCGGGTCCGAACTTCCTCCTTCATCGCAACTTGGAGGCGTTTCGGGCAGATCAGGCACGGCGGTCGGAGAAGTTCGAGGATACAGATAAGCACCGAAGACGCAAGTGGGTAAACGATAATCGGTGACGTCATTCCAGTGGATTGGTTGCCCGAAAGTCATAATATCTATCAGAAAAACTTCGAACATATTTATTGTGCCCGGGCTTGGCGCACTGCCGGGGCCATAATAATAGGCGATGACATCGGCGGAAGGATTTGCGGGATCGCCTCGTTTACCGTTAAATGACCAGCGAGAATCCTTGGCGTGAAGTCGGTTTACAACCTCATCCAAAAATTCCCAAGTGCCATTCGGGTTGTCATACTTGTCGTACATATTCGCCAACCAATCCGGATGTTCGGTCGCGACTTGTTGGACGATACCTAGTTCTTTCGGCGGTCCGCCTGCGGCAGGCGGGGTGAAACTTTCTGCCGATAATGAATAAATTCCTGAAAAACCAAAAATAAGAGCTATGCAAACCCCGAATACTAAATATCTTAAACAACCCTTTTTAGTCATTCTAAAAAATATATCTTAAGTATACCTTTTTTCTCCAGGTAACGCATAGATAATTATCCACCCTGGCGTCGAAAAATATTTTTTATGTAATTTGGCATCTTTCATTACGTATATTTATGGTACAATGAAGGGGATGAAACGAGTATTAGGATATCGGGGTATTTTTGTGTTCCTGGCGATAATAGTGCCGGGATTATATTTTGGTTTTTTTGCGAAAGCGGCCGTTATTGACGAAGTTAATCAAAAAAACTCTCAAATTGAGGAAATTCAGCGCCAGATAGACCAGTTCCAGCGAGAAATTGACGCCGTTCATTCTAAAACCGTGACTTTGCAAGGCGAAGTGGCGGCATTGAATGCCAAAATAAGCCAAATTACTCTGGAACTAAGAAGTCTGGCCATCTCTATCAGTAAAACTAATCTTGAAATTCAGGACACGCAGTCAAAAATCAATGATGCCGAAGAAAAAATTTTAAAAAATGAAGTCGTATTGGGGCAATATCTCCGGATTATTTATCAGAATGACCAAGAAACACTAACCACGATAATATTTAAACACGATACGCTTTCGGATTTCTTTACCGACCTGAACAGTGTTAAAACTACACAAGATGATTTGAAAACAACTATCAAAAATATAAAAGAACTGAAAGATTCTCTGGAAGCCAGAGAACAAGATCTAGAAGATAAAAAATCCGACCTGGAACAGCAAAAAGCTCTGGTAGAGATAGATAAACAAAGCCTTGATAAAAATAAAGCTCAAAAAGACAAATTATTAAAAGACACCAAGGGTCAGGAATCTAAATTTCAGGATCTGGTAAAACAGAATCAGTACAAAATCCAGCAAATTCAGCAAGAGATTTATTATTTGCGACAGAACGGCGTTTCGGTTGATGACGCGATTAAATACGGCAATTTGGCCGCTTTGTCTGTTGGTATTAGGCCAGCTTTCTTGTTAGCTGAACTGAACTTGGAATCCGGACTTGGCCAAAATGTGGGCAAGTGTAATCTTACCGATACAACGAGCGGTTATTCTCGGCGGGTTACTACTGGTCAAGTATCTGTCAGGGGCATGCATCCAACCCGTGATCTTCCAATATTTCTTAATATTACTTCTGGGTTAGGAAGAGATCCTTTGAAAACCCCTATCTCATGCTGGCCAGGCTATGGCTGGGGCGGAGCGATGGGTCCGGCGCAATTTATTCCTTCAACTTGGATGGGTTATGCTGAAAAAGTGGCCAATATTGTCGGCCGAGCTATTGCCGATCCCTGGAATATTCAGGATGCTTTTACAGCCGCTGCTATCAAACTGGCTAAAGATGGTGCTACTTCCAAAACCCGGGCCGGGGAAATGGCCGCTTCCAAAGCTTATTTCTGCGGAAATCCGAAAAGTACAGCCAGCAGATGCGTTAATTATGCCCAAAAAGTTCAGAATTTAGCGGCAGATATTGAGCGAAATCTGTAAACAATGCGAATCAAAAAAACAAAATTATTGTTTATAATAACCTGCGTCCTGGCGGCTATTTTTATTTGTGTTTCACAGGTAAAAGCGCAAAGTATTTCATCTCTGATAGGCTTATTTTCACAAAAACATATTGAAGTGGTGATTGCTCCGCCAACTCCAACGCCAGCGCTTTGGACTATTTCTCAAAAAATAACCGAAGCTAAAAATCTTTTAAAAGATACTATTCTCACGGTCGGGAATAACCCTATCGCTTATACAGAAATACGTTACACATCAATAAACGGAAAATTAACGCCAACGGTAAAAAATTTCAAAGAACCTGAAAAACAAATTGCCCTGGCGGTGCTGGATACTTCCTCGGGACAGATCCAGGTTATAACTATTATCAAGCGCGGCGCGGAATTAATCGCTCCCGCTGGGTGGAATATAAATATTCTTCAACGTCCGAGCGGTATCATATGGAATGGCTGGAACACGGCCTATAAAATTAATATTCCGACCCATAGCGTAGTTATCGCCAACGTTTATCCGAACGAAACAGACACAAAAATCGCCAAAAAAGTAAAAGGTAGAACTGTTTATACCACCCAGCGAACGATTAAATACCAATTATATGCGCCATATAGTCCTGATCTGCACTCATCCGACTTGATTAAATCTGGGGTAGATTACACTTCCGCGATTATTACTAAGGCCTTTGATGAACTTCGTCAGGCCGGCGTAAAATCTCGGGCGATTTCAGGGATGCTGGTGGCAGATGTCTTTGCTTCGCGTTCTGAATTTTTTGCCCGTATTCCTCTTATGGAGCAAACTGATTTAACAGAATTTCAGATTGATCCGCAAAATACCGTTGAACGGGCCCAAGTTATCATCGGAGCCAACCAAGGTCAGGCCTTCGGTATAACCTGTAATAGTTCCAGCGCGTGCGGATGGCTTCAATTCACGCCGGTCACTTATGCCAATATAGTTAAAATTTATCCTCTGGCTAAATTAATCAAAGATTTTAAAACTGGCGCGGCTGATCATCTGAATTCAATGAAAGCGGCCATCCTGTTATACGATGAAAATCTTAAAGGTTTGATTTCTAAGAATGGCAAGAAAATAATGGCCGACCCAAAATTAGAGGAATATCTCGCTTCATCTTATAATGGTGCGCCAAGACATACTTATGCCAGTCTGACCGCCGCCATTTTGGGCGGTATTCAAGACTGGGTAGATGCCCTAACCTCCAAAAAAGGTGGCCTTAAAGATGAAACTAAAGGTTATCTGGTCAAACTTCGTTATCTTCAGAAGTATTCATCGCAAACTCTGGCGGATATCTCTGGTCAGTGACCAATTTGAACAGCGGACGATTTTAAGGTAGGATATTGTTTCTATGAATCGTCAAGGGAAGCAAAAAACTATATATGTCGGTATGTCTGGCGGAGTGGACAGCTCCGTGGCGTCAGCTTTGTTAAAAGAGCAAGGCCACAAAGTTATCGGCGTTTTTATGAAACCATGGCAACCCTTCGGTAAAAGTTTTTGTTTATGGAAACAAGACAGAGAAGACGCTCTTCGGGCGGCCGCTACCATCGGTATCCCATTATTAACTTGGGATTTTTCTAAAGAATACAAAAAGTTGGTAACGGACTATATGATTCGGGAATATAAATCCGGCCGAACCCCTAATCCTGATGTGATGTGCAACAAAGAAATAAAATTTGGGCTATTTTTTAAAAAAGCCATTAGAGCAGGAGCCGATTTTATTGCTACTGGCCACTATGTTAAAAAAATTAAAAATCAAAAATCAAAAAATAAAAATTCGGAATTTGAACTTTGGCAAGCTAAAGACAAAAACAAAGACCAGTCATACTTTCTTTGGACGCTGACATCAAAACAGATCAGCAAATGTTTGTTTCCGGTCGGCGGTTATCTAAAACCGGAAGTGCGAAAATTGGCCAAGAAATTTAAATTGCCCAATGCGTGCAAAAAGGACAGTCAAGGCGTGTGCTTTATCGGTCCGCTGGATATGAAAGAATTTTTATTGAAATACATTAAACCCAAAAAAGGCAAAATTCTGACAATGGATAAAAAAGAAATCGGCACCCACGACGGCGTTTTCTATTATACTATCGGTCAACGTCATGGACTTGATATTAAAAACGGTGCAGGGCCGTATTATGTCGTTTCCAAAGATATTAAAAATAATATTATTTTTGTCGGTTCAGACAATCAATCCGTTTCTCTGGAAGCTAAAATCGGCGAATTTAATTGGCTGACCAAACCGATCCTCCCTAAAGAGTTAGATGTAAAAGTTCGGTACCGAACAAAATCAGTTAAAGCGGTATTGGGGGAAAAGGGCGTCTTAAAATTTAAAAAACCGGAACGGGCCGTTACGTCAGGCCAGTCCGCAGTTTTCTATCGCGGTACCAAGTTAATCGGAGGAGGTATTATACAATAAAAAATATCCCGGCTTGGCGGAGGAATAATCGTATGATATGTTCTAGTCTGTTCTCATAAGGGAGGTCGGCCTTGCCCCAATCAAGAGGGTTTTCCAAGTTCTACAACAGGCTGCGTTTGGTCCAGGTGCAAGTTGATTCAAGTTCAAGACTTGGAAAGGAGCTTTCTCGAAGTATCGCCGATATGGGAACGCTTCGTTCCCACCTAAATCTGTTACTGTGTTCAAGTAATAGTGGTATCCGTCGTAACTCGCAAATAGCCGATGTTGTGCTTTTTGCAAGTAACGGCAAAATACAGAACACCGTGTTCAGGTTAGTGAAACAAGAATTCATTGAGGCTGATGATCGCGTGGGAGACGTACTGATCAAGCTGTCTTTTGCCCAGAGACGGTTGGAGATCTTCCGTCTTTGTCAGCTCATCAAGTGAAGGAGGCTGGTGCCGGTCATCTCGACCGGCACTTCTATTTTGAGAAGTTCCAATATCGTCGGAGCCACGTCCGCCAATAGCCCATTCGCGTCGGCGCGCGAATGGGCTATTTCTTCGCTTGTTCGCGGACGTTCGTATTCGCGGGCAACTACATGTACCGGCACGGGATTATCATTATGTTTTGTTTCCTGAGCGCCGGTATTCTTGTCTATCAATGATTCAACGTTTCCATGGTCGGAAGTGATGAGCATTATTCCGTCTTTTTCTAAAACTTTTTCTTTTATCAGACCGACGACCTCATCGGCCACTCGGACGCCTTTGATGGACGCTTCCAGATTGCCGAGATGGGCGAGCATATCGCCGTTGGCGATATTAATGACATAAACATCATATTCTCCGCGGTCCAGTTCCGAAATTAATTTTTCAGCAATGTCTCTCGCTCGCATTTCCGGATGGTCTATCGGGTTTTCCAAAGAATCAATAAAGAAATCGGTCTCACCTTGGTAAGGTTTGTTGTGCAAACCGTTGAAAAAAAACGTTACGTGAGCATATTTTTCCGTTTCGGCGATATGAAGATGTTTCTTTCCGTTGGCGCTTAAAACTTCCGACAGACAATTATTAACCACCGGTGGCATGAACAGAGGATGAATAAGGGGCGATTCCATATATTGAGTCATTGTCGCGACATATAAATCATCGGGAAGAGCGCGGGGGAACTTATCAAATTCTTTTTCGGTGAAGGCTTGGGTTATCTGGCGCATGGAATCTTCTCGGAAGTTTGAAAAAACAATGGCATCACCGGCTTTGATAAAGGAATCTGATTTAAATATTGTCGGCGGTATAGCGCCATCAACTAAATTCTGGCCGTAATATTCTTCCAAAGTTTTGAAAACATCTTCTTGGGTCTCACCCTTGCTTTGGGTTAGTAAATTATATGCGACTTCAGTCTTGTCCCAGTTATTATTTCGGTTCATTGAATAATCCCGGCCGATAATCGTGCCCAAATTATCCAATCCGCCGATTTGACCGGACAATTTTTTTAAAATTTCAGCCGCTTCTTTCAACCCCGAATCTCGACCGTCGGTAAAGAGATGGAGCCGGTAATTCAAATTGTTATCTTTGGCGAACTTTACCAGAGCGACTAAGTGGCCGAAATGAGCGTGAACCGCGCCGGAGGTCAAGAGGCCGGCGATATGAAGAGTGGAATTGTTTTTTTGAACATGTTGAGCCGCTTCTTCAAGAGCGGGATTCTTAAAAAATTCGCCGGTATTGATGGCTTTATTGATGCGCGTCAAGTATTGAAAGATTATCCGTCCGGCGCCAAGAGTTAAATGGCCGACTTCACTGTTGCCGGATTCGCCGAAAGTCATGCCAATGGCCGGACCAGAGGCTTGCAATAGCATGGAAGGATAATTTTGAGAAATTTCATCCAACACGGGCGTGCCGGCGCTGGCGATGGCATTGCCATTTACGTTCTGGGAATATCCCCAGCCGTCCAAAATTGTGAGCACGATTGGTCGCATGGAGATAGTATATCAGATTTAGCTTAAGATATGCCATTCTCGACACGCTTCCGGCAGGACAACAACTCTTAGAGCTTGTTGCCCCGCCTCAGCTAAACTCGCATTGCAGTTCACCAGCTGATCGGCCTGCTGGTCGAATATTATATC